>ERZ1034878.227-NODE-227-length-31603-cov-9.203182_pt1 | contig 31603 bp, 50 predicted proteins | sample MGYA00520593_ERZ1034878 | MGnify/ENA primary metagenome ERZ1034878 (study PRJEB33766, sample SAMN09781724) | gut metagenome | biome: gut microbiome | host: Homo sapiens | place: Madagascar | study: EMG produced TPA metagenomics assembly of the PRJNA485056 data set...
AAGGGGCGCTGTTTTTCCCCCACCGATTTACTGGCCGCCGCCTTTGCCTCCTGCGGAGGTGACATACGAGCCAAACGATGTTGAACCCCCGTCACCAGCATCTGCACTAGAGCTTTGAGCTCCATATGTTCCGCCAGCTCCGCACATAACCGTTACGGACGTGCCTTGAGGAATTACTACATCTTTAACGGCAACGTAGCCACCGCCTCCGCCCCCGTTGCCGGGCCATGCGCTGTCACCATAACAGCCGCCACCGCCGCCACCGACCGCATACACCGTAAACTTCTGCCCCACTGCTTTCGGAGCCGTCCACGTCATGCTTGTGGTGATTTTCTGGATGACCATATTCTCAACCGGCGTGATGCCGCTGAGCGCGGAAGCAAGCGCCGCAAACGCCTCATCCACCGTCGGGTCTCCCGTCAGCCCGAGTGCAGTTGCGGTGGTGTCCTTGAGCAGCGTGTCCTTGTTCAGTGGGGTGCCTTCCTGCGTCGGGCTGTCGGCGCGCACCATGTCGTATGTGTTGGCCTGTCCGGAGACGGGCGTGAGCTTCACTCGCCCCGGATAAGTAGGTACTCTGTCTTTCATATGCTAACCTCCTAAACTTCCCCGGAGTACAGTTCTCCGGCGTAGTACCATGTCGCCATCATGTTGGTAATAAGCGCGTCGACGTCGAGCAGGATTCGTTCGATGTCGTTCGCTTCGGCATAGGTGAGTTTTTCCATGTCTGCCGGTGTTTCCGGCGTGTCTGCGTAAACTGCAAGGGCTGCGCGGATTGCGGCAACGTCGGCGAGATACGCGGTAAGCTGCGCGGGCGTAGGAATATCCGTCATTGTCCAGTCGATTTTCGGCGCGACTGTGACGGAATACCCCTGCGTGTTAAGTCTCCCCGCGACGTAGTTCACCGCAGAGCCGACGCGGTTTAAGTCAGTGGCGTTGTAAGCGCCTTTCAGCCCCGCGTTCCACTCCGTTTTTTCGTCGTCGGTCATACCCACATAGCCTTTTTGGGCGAGCGCCGCGACGCGGTCAACGTCCACTTGCGTTCGGTCGGTGATGAGCTTCAACAGGCCGTAGTAGAGCGTAAACTCGTAGTTTGCGCTTGTCCCGGCGCTGTTGATGGCGGTCAGGGCGACGAGGTACGTGTCGTCGCTTGCCCTGTCCGCGATTGCCTGCCATGCCGCACCTACCAGCGTCCATGTGTACGCCTTGCCGTTTACCGTACCCGAGACATACACAATATCGGACGGGAGGGAGACGGTGATCTCCTGCGTGCTCATTCGATCGTGACCGAGATGACCATCGTTTTCCCTGCGTCGACCGGGTTCGGCGTGATCGTCGCCGATTTGATAACAGGCACGGAGGTGTCAAGCGTGACCGTGCGCGTGACCGTGGACACCTTGCCCGCCGCGTCCGTCGCGGTGACAACGATGGTGTTCGACCCTTCGGTGAGCGTGACGGCCTTGGTAAACGCGCCGCCCGTGCCGACCGTGACTGCGCCCTGATCGACGCCGTTGAGCTTGACCTTGATCGTGACCGGCGACGAGGTCGCGTCGTTCGTCGTACCAGCGACGGTGAGGGACGAGTTGTTTGTGATGAGGTTGTCCACCGGAGCCGTGATGTTGAGCGTCGGCGGCACGGTGTCGACCGTGTACGTCGTGGATTTCTGATTTGCGCTGTTGCCGTCGTGGTCTTTGCAGTCAACCGTGACCGTGTGGGAGCCGTCGCTCAGAGCGGAAGCGGGCGTGTACGTCACGCTGTAGCCGTTGGTGATGGCCGTATTGGTCAGCGTCGCTGCGGAGACCGCCGTGCCGTCCAGTTTTACAACAAGCGACGTCAGATCAACGCCGGAGCCTTCTGCCTCGTCCGTGATTGTAAACACGACCGGCTGCTTGTTGTTGGACACATACGCGCCGGAAGACGGAGAGACGATGGTGATGACCGGAGCGACGCGCTCCTTGACGTAGAGCTTTAAGCCGGATACCGTCGACGCATCTGCCGACGCGGTCGTGCCTGCCGTGTTGGTGGCCTCGACCTTGACGTTGTAATACCCGCCGCTCTGGTTATACGACGTTTTGCCGGGTGCTGTGATCGACGCCTCGTATTTGCCTGTGGACGCGTTGAGCGTCAGGGTATGCCATGTGCCGTTTACTTGCGCGCGAACTGTTTTGATTGCCATATTTACACCTCGCCAGCGTAAAGGTCGCCGGAGTAGTAATAGTACGGCTCAAGGATCTTGACCGTCTCCGTGACCTCTACGGATAATTTTGTTGTGCTGTTGATGTTGACCGGATTCGGCGTAAAAACCGCCGATGCTATCTCAAAGATCTTAACGACGAAGCCCTCACTTGTCTTTGCCGAGAGCGTCGTCGGGTCGCTGTCGCCTTCGGCGTTGTAGGCGACGAGCTTGTAGGTGTATGTGTTGTTTGGCTCGACGCTCGTGTCCGTGTACGTCGTGCCGGTCTGCGTGGAGATAAGCGTCCCGTCCCTGTACAGCTTGTAACCTGTGCACTCGACCGCGCCCCACGCAAGGGAAATGCTAAAGTAGTCCTTTGCCGTCTGCCGGAAGCTCGCCGGCGTGTCAGGAACCTGCTTGTACAGCTCGAGGCAGGTAATGCGCGCGTAGCCGTCGCCGGAGTGGCCGGTCTCAGTCGACCCGCCGGGCGCGGTAAACGACGTGTTGCCCGCCTTGGTGCTGGCGTTGGCCAGATAATACGCCGCGCCGAGCAGATAGCCACTCGGGGCGTTTTGGCCTGTCCAGACAAAACCAGAGCCGCCACCGCCGCCGCGGTCGTCATCGCCGGAGCCGTCCGGGTAAGAGCCGCCGCCGCCGTACCATCCGCCGCCGCCTGCGCCGGCGTAGCCGTTGCTCGCCGCTTTTCCCTCGCCGCCTTGCCCGAATGTTCCGGCGTTTCCGCTGCCGCCCGTGCCTCCGGCCGTCTGCGTTCCTCCGCCACCGCCGGAGCCGTAGTTCTGCGTCGCAGTGCCGCCCGTCTCGCCGCCGCCGTACATGCCGTTTTTGTTGGTCGCGCCGTCCGAGCCGCCGCCACCCGCCACGATGACGCGGGCATACAAACTGTCCGTGCTGATGCGGATGTCCGTCGCGCCGCCGCCGCCGTTGTATGTCGAGCGTTTGCCACCGCCGTTAAAGCCGCCGTTTGTCTTGCCGGTATTGCCGGATCCGCCGACGTAGACATGCAGGGTGGTCTGCTTTTCAAGCGAGATCTCGCCGACACTGTACCCGCCGAGGCCGCCGTAGGAAGAACTGCTGCGATAGCCGCCCTGCGCGCCCCAGCATTCCAGTTTGTAGCGGCCGGGTTTGAGGGTAACGGTCTGCTTTGCTCCGGTGTAGGCGTAGTTTGTTACAGTGCTCATTCGTTACGCACCTGCCAGCGTCAGGCTTGCAGCGACTGTGTTTGACAGTGTGATTTCCATCTTTGCGATGTTGCCTGTCACGGTCGTGCCCCACGGGGTGGGGACGGTGACGCAGTCGCCTAAAATCTCGCCGTCAAGCACGATCTTCGCGCTGGCCTGATCTCGTTTTGCGTAGTAATCGTATAGGCGCTGCGCGACGGTCTGCCCGATGGCCGGGGAGACAAGCGTCGCGTCCGTCACCTTTTTCTCGTTCGACTTCGTGTTTGCCGTGACATTGGGATTTGTCACGGTATAGACCGTCTGCGTGTCGGTGTACTTTTTGCCGCCGATCTCCACGCCGCCGTTGGCGTCCTCGGCGTAGGAATGGGCGGTGACAGATACCGACGTGACAAGCGCGTCTGTCGTGACCGTCGCGCCTTGGTAGGTTCTGCCCTCGCCGATGGCCTCGGCCGTGTCGTCGAGGGTAAAGACGCGGATTTTGTACCCGCCGTCCGTCGCCGCGCACACGCCCCACGCGAAAAGCACTTGCTGCAAAGCCGCCCGCTTCGTCGTGGCTTGGATAATGCCGGAGAGATTCGCGTCCGCGATCGTCCCGAAGTCAATTTCAAAGTCGCTTCCGACAATCTCCGCAAACAGAGCTTTTGCGGATTTGTCCGCGTAAAATCCACCTGAAAAAGCTGCATCGTCCAAAACGCCGAGCGAGTCCTTGCAGTCGATTTTATACACGCTTGTCGACGATCTCGCTGATTTGTTGATGTAGTACACACCGATAAGGTGGTTGTCCGTCCACGCCTCGACCGGCTGCTTCTCCTGGAACAGGTACGAGACATTCGCCCGGTTATCCAGCGTCCACGTCATGGTAGAGGTCGGCAGCTCGACGGTTACAGGGTGCATCTCCTGCACGATCTGGACGTTGCGCAGCTCCTCCATACCAAACTCACGGATGACGCCGAAGACGATGCCCGTCAGCCTCGCATACCGCCGCGGCAGCCACGTTTTTTTGATCGTCAGGACGATCTTGTCAAAGGCGACGACCGTCTGCTCGCAGAACTGAATGTCGGACGTCACGGCAAAATCTTTGTTTGTCTTGAGCGTCGTCCCCTGATACCACGCGACATTGACAAGCGACGGTCGGCCGGGGAAATCGGACATGAGCGTTACGCCAACGGAGGAATACGCCTGCGAAAAGGCGATCGTGATAACGGGCGCATTTTCAAACGCGCAGTCTGCGCCGGAAATGGCCGACGACCAGAAGGAAACCGTCTGGCCGTTATGAACGTCACGCGAGCCGTCCAAAGCCCACTGGTTTAGTTCCAGCGTCGCAAGCGCCGCCGTGGTGCCGTCGCCGACCAGCTCGGTGGGGGAGGAAAACCCATTTTCCGAGCTGGTGGCGACGGTCGCATTGTCCGCGGCTCCCGGCGCAATATCCTTGTAGACGATTTTTGATGTGCTCATGGCTTCACCTGTGCGTCCATGGGGACAAAATTGATCTCAATCTCGTCCCACACGTTTGTACCGTCCGCCGCGCTGCGGAGCGAGCGCGTGCCGCTTGTGTAATATGCCTGATACGACAGCGACGTTTGCCCGTCCGCAGCTTCGAGGTTAACGTAGTCGTCGACGCTGTGCGCGATGAGGTAATTCCACAAAGCATCAAAGTCTGCGTTGCTCTTCCCGTTAAAAAACGTGATCTTGTGGCCGATATACGTCCCGATCACGTCGCGGATCATCCGGCCGGACATGACGCGCCCAGCGTTGGAGCCGTCGAGAACGTTGAATGTTTCCTCGATGTCCGAGATGGCGACGGTGACGTCGAACGACTGCCCGTTGATTTTACAGTAATTCATCCGTCACCCCTCCACCAGATTCACGCCGATGCGACTTGTCTCGGCTTTGTTGAGCTTGTACACGATGCGGCCGAGCACCTGTCCGTCAAGGACGAGCTGCGCTTCGGTCTGATTCCCGTACCCGCTCTCGGAAAGTGCCTGCTTAAACGCCTGCACCATCGTGGAGAGCGGCGTCTCGATGTTCGTCCCGCTCTTTTGGTCGCCAAGCACGGCTAGAAATTCGCGGTTCGGCGGGATAACGGCACCCTGTGCAAGGCGGGGAAGCGTGACGTTGCCCCAATCCGCCGTCGGGATATTGACACCCGGAATGTAATTCAGAAGGCCGGTCACGCTGTTTACAAGGCTTGCAATGCCTCTCAGGATAAAGTTGATTCCGCTTTCAAGCGCGCCAATAAAGCCGTTAAGCATATCCTTTGCTTTTTCTTTCCAAAAGTCTGCGGTGAACACCTTGGCAATATGGGCATTCCAAAATGCCTTGATCGCCGTCCACGCGCCGCGAATCTTATCAAGGATAAGGTTCCAGTTTGGCGCAATCGCCGCCGCCAGACTTGCGCCGCCAGCAACCATAAGGCCAAGGCCGAGCGGGATGTTTGCGCCTGAAAATGCGAAGATAGCGCCAAGAACAAGCAGCGACCCTCCAAGGACTGCCGCAACCGCGCCAAGCGGCCCGCGTAAAAGGCCGACAACAGTCTGCCAGTTTGCCGCGATGCTTGCCCCAAGTCCAACCGCGCCAGCAGCCAAAAGTCCAAGGCCAAGCGGGATGTTTGCACCTGTAAAAAGCAAAACCGCTCCGGTTACGAGAAGCGCTCCGCTTATCAGTGCGACAATTTGAGAAATCGGCCCTTTTAGTTTCGAGAGCATCGTGCTCCACTTTGGGGCGATTGCCGCCATCCCTGCGAGGCCGGCAGCCAATAGCCCAAGGCCAAGCGGGATATTGGCGCCGGAGATAAGCATGATTGCGCCGACCGCAATCGCCGCCGCGCTGACGATCGTCACAATCGCGTTAAGCGTCCCGCCGAGTGCGTTCGTGATTGCTTCCCACCTCGCCGCGACCGGGGCGGCAAGGAATGCTGCCCCGCCGATCATAAGGCCAAGGCCAAGCGGAATGTTGACGCCGGAAAATGCAAGGATCGCGCCGAGCGCCAGGAGCGACCCGCCGAGGATCATCATGATAGTTCCGATTTTCCCCTGCAAAAGCGCTTGCAGTTTGTCCCAGTTTTCGCTTATCACGCTCCACATCGTAATAGCGCCGATTGCCATCATCCCAATGCCGAGCGGGATATTTGCACCGGAAAATGCAAGGATCGCGCCGAGCGCAACGAGGCCAGCACCGACAAAAAGCCCGACGATTGCGCCAATCTGGTCAGAGATCATACCCGTAAAGTCCGGCTTTGTCCCGGATGCGCCGCCTCCGCCCCCAGAATCCTTGTCGCCGATCTGGTTGATCTCGTCGAAGGCCGCGAGATATTTTCCGGATTTTTTCGCCGCACTGCCAACGCCGGAAAGCGCTTGCTGCTCGTCATATAGGTTTTTTGCCGACTCGGCATACGCGCCGACGGACGAGCCAAGGATCTTTGCGACGAGCTGAGTGATGGCGTTGATTACCTGAGTGATGACGTTTACCAGCGTGGTAAACGCGGGTATTACGACCTGCACAAGCGGTTGCGCCAGCGTCCGAAGCGCGCCTTTTAGCTTTGCGATGGATTGCATCGCCTCGCCATTTGTCTGGATTGCTTGCCAGACGTATTCGCGGACGTTCCGCAGCGCTTTTGTGATGAGTGTAAAGACAAAAACGCGCTTTGCCAGCCCGGAAATCCGCTTTGAAAGCTTGTTAAAACGCTTCTCCGCTTCTCTGCCTGCGTCGGAGAGCCTTTCTGTCTCTGCTGTCGCGTCAGAGACTTTTCCGCTGACACCATCGGCCTCCGACCGCGCGCCAGCAAGCCGTGCCGCGTACTCTCCCGCGCTTTGTTCGGTCGCGGCAAGGGAACGCTCTCCGCGTGAAATTGAGATTTCAAGCCGTTCGGACTCTTTCGCAGCAGCGTCAAATTGTGCTTGCAGCTGCGAGACCTCTTGGCTTTGCTTGTAAAGAGCGCCGCTATCTGCTCCGGCCGAATTAAGCTCTTCAAGTTTTGCTTTTGCGTCGTCAAGCTGCCATCCGATTTCTGACAACTCCTGCGAGAGCGCGGATTTTTTGCTCTTTTTCTTGCTTAGCGCGTCGTTTAGTTTTTGCGCCTCGGCTTTTAGCTCGTTAAGTTTCTGCTCTGCCTCTTTATCATCGGCGTCGATTTGGATAACGACCGAACTGTCGAATCCTGCCATGTAATCACCTACCCATTGCAAGTATGCGAATGTTGGTGTATGATTGGACATACAGCAACATATTGGAGGGGAAGAAAATGAAAACCATTAAATGCGAATCATGCGGCGCTGAGCTTGATAAAATCATGCAGACGTGCCCAAACTGCGGCGCTCCGCTAAAAGCCGGGCGCAATCTTGTCAAGTGCCGCACTTGCGGCGAGTATGTCGCCAAGGACGCAAAAAAATGCCCAAACTGCGGAACAAAGCACCCGAATAAGTCTCACCACACTGCATACGCCATCTGCTCTGTCATCGTCGTGATAACAGTGATCCTTATCGCAGTCGTCGCTTTTAGCGGCGGTTCTGGCTCAGGCGAGGGACCTACGCAAGGCGGCGGCACGAGTTCCACAGATAAGCAAACACCGGAGTATGTTACAGTTGATGCGACCGGCCTTTGGGATGCGTACGTCAAAAACGAGGTAAACGCCGACAACCTTTATAAAAGTAAACTCGTCGCCGTCACCGGCGTTGTAACGAATATCGGGAAAGATGCCATAACGGGCGCGCCGTGCGTTTCACTTGAAAGCGGAAGCGATTTCGGCCTTTATCCGATCCAGTGCTTTTTCCCGAAAAACGGGAACGACACGGAGCAAATCGCCGCACTGTCTGACGGTGACACCGTCACGATTTACGGGAGATGCACCGGGAAATCGGTATTTTACGTGCAGCTTTCCGATTGCAGCCTTTCCACCGAATAAGTCTTGCCGCCCCGCTCTGGGGCGGCTTTTTTACACCCACTTGCCGACGGCTTCGTTTTCCGCCGCCGTATATGTCCGCTTAAAATCAACGAGTTTCCGGTTCTGCTGATAAAATTCACGCTCGGCAGCGTCCAGCTTCTTCCCTTTCAGCTTCTTTCTCCGGATGCCGACCACCTGCGCAAATGTGCAGTCTCCGATTTCCTGATACGCCGCGAGGAATGTATACCAATGGAGATATTTCATCGCGCGAATCTCTTCCCCAAGGATGCGGTTCACCGGCGCGACGATGAGCGGGAAATCCTGCTGCCAGTCCATCAGCTTGGGCTGGCGTTTTGCGTTTTCTTCCGTCTCACCGCCGTTGATAAACGAGGTGCACTGTTTCAGCGCCTCCGTGTAATCTTCGGCTGGCATATCCAAAAAATCTGGGTAAAAGCAGTCAAGCGTTTCCAACGCCTTGTTTTCGTTGTCAAGCTCCGGGTCGGAAAGCGCGGAAATAATATCAAGCACGACTCGATAATCGGAGCGAATCGCATATTCCCGCCCGTTGACTGTCACACTCGTCGGCAGCTCGTATGTCATTTGTGATACTTGGCGGAATATTTACGGATTCGCGGAGACTGCGCCTTCTGCTCTCGCGCGAACGCGCTGTCTGTCTCGTCCATCACCGCAAGCATAAGGTTCGCCCACACCGGAAGCCCGTCCGCGAGCGCGTAGACATTCATTTCTCCAAAAAGCGGCGTGCAAACGTCCTGCTCAAACGTCTCGTTGATGATGTCGCGCATCTCTGTGTCGAGCTTGCGAGCCGTCGCGAAAATTTCGCGCGTGCCCTTGTTCTTCTCGGCCTCGGCTTTGTAGTCCTCCTGCTTTTTGTCGAGCGTGTCAAAAGCGGTAAAAAGCCGTTCTACGAACGTGCTGTCGGTAGGGTTAAAACTGACCTCGCACGCACCGTTAAGGTTATACGTGACTACGCCAGTGTCAAAATTAAGGTCTTTCATGCGGTTCCCTCCAAAAAAATCAGGGCGGCTATGCCGCCCTTTTTTAGCCTGCCGTAAACGTCACGGTGCCGCCGGAAACGGACGCCGTACCAGTGACGCGAGTGCCGCCGTATGTGACGTCAATCGGCATACCGATATTGCCGCCACCCTCGCCGCCAAGGCCGGACGGCTTGACAGAACATGCCGAATACCGCTCGGCAAAAACAGCCGTGTTTTCCGTGCCTGCGTAAAGGTGGACGATCAGCATATCGAGGTTTGCCAGTGCCTGTGCGTTCTGGTCTTTAATGGCGAGGTTCCAGATTTTTTCCTGAGCTTTATCGTCAGAATCAAGCTCACAGGGGTCAAAGGTCTGCGTGATAGTCGGCTTTTTGAGCGTGGTATAGGTGTTTCCGAAGATGTCCTGTTTGGACTCTTCGCCCCAGTCAAGCTCCTCGCTTGAGTCCTCGACACGCTTGCCGATCGGCGACCACACCGGCTCCGAAGACGAGCCCGTGTTAAGGTACGCGACCAGCAGCTCGCGTGCTACGGTCTGGCCAGCGGTCGTGTTAAAGGTAAGATCAGCCATGTTTATATCACCTCATATGTCAGTTTTAATAAGATTTGGTAGTCCTCGTAGCCGTCCTCATAGGCGGCAAACTTGGACGATTGCGTCACCGGCTCAACCTTGATCGCCCGCACCCCGTCGCCTAGGTTTGGGGCGTTCTCGCGCGCCCAGTCGCCGAAGCGGTTGAGCAGCGCGTCCGCCTTGAGCCGTTTGTCGTTGCTTTTCGCCGGTTTAAGCCGGTAAATGAGCTTGAATTGATATTCGGCCTGATGGCCGCCGAGGATATATCGCTTTGTGATGTACGTCCCTTGGATCGTCGAGATCGCCATCCCGGTCTCGTCGCCCGTAGCCGAGTCGACCTCGAGGTACTCGTACCGGATAACGGAGACGGGCTTGTCGGGGAAGCCGTTTGCCCACGTCAAAATCTTCCGGGAAATGTCGTCGACCTCCGCGGCGGTCGCAAGCTGTTTCGGTTTGTTACTTTCCATCCGTCATCACCTTCGCGGCCACTCTGACCCATTTTTCGAGGTTTTCGGCCTTGGACGCCTCAAACCAATGCGATTGTGCCTGCCCGTGCATAGACGTGTTAAAAACAAGGTTTTTGTCCGTCAGCACCTTGTGTTGCCCTTTCGGGGCGTATGCGCTGCCGGTGTTCGGGTCGACCATCAGTTTCCCGTAGTACAAATACCTTGCATACGGGCCGGGATAGACGATCTGATTCCCGATAACGCGCGTCCGCTGGCTCATGCTCCCCGTCAGCGCCGGGGTGTACGGATCGGTGTCCTTTTGCGCCTGCACGGCGACGGCGTGCTCGGCCTTTTCCTTGCTTGTCTTAAGCGCGGCGACAATGGGAGCCGGGTCGAACTTGATCGTAAAGGTCAGCATCACACGCCACCGACTTCCCAGTGCGCCATATCGCCGCCGACGTCTTTCTCGTCGACCTTGGACACGTCATACACGCCGTCGTAGTACGCCTCGATCTTCTGCGCTGTCCAGTCCGGATGCACCGCCTCGCCCTTTACGAAAAAGGTGCTGCGGTTTGCCGTCAGCGTCCACAGGCCGCTTTTATCGTCAGCGCGCCAGAACTCGACGGGGCCGACGTACTTTTTGGCCTCTCCAGTCACGCCGTCCGTCGCCTGTACGTCCATCGGGATATACAGGTTTACCGCGTCCGCGCCCTCCAAGCCGCTTTTTGTGACGTTGGAGCCTTTTGCCGCGTCGAGGTAAACACCGCGCAGGACGGTAATATAATTGCGCAGCACCGGCTCAAAACCGGTGTCTGCGCTTTCTGCCGTCTCGGTGTTATAAACGGTCACAACATGGGGAAACATCGTCTCCACACGAGCACCCCCTCCCGCGGTAAAGCAATCCAGTCGTCAGGAGATACCGGCTTGCGACCAGATACAGCCCTTTTTCGATCTCCGCCGCCGTCGAGAGCGCGCCGGAGGCAGTGTCCGCGCCGCTCCTGTATGTCCTTGACCAGCTTCCCACCGTCTGGCTTTGCAGTTCGGAACCTTGCATCGCGTCAAGGCTTTTCGACGCCGCCTCCTGCGCCTTCTCGACGCCGGAATAGGCGTCGATCAGAGCGCAGCACGCCATTTTCACGGCGTCGAGGTCGGCGTTTTTAACTGCTTTGCCAAGGGTGATGTAGTCAAGGTAAGAGCTGGCCCGGACGGCCAGGCGGTCAAAGTCGGCCTCCGGCGTCTGCCCGTAATATGTCCCGACGTAGTAGTCGTATGTTACATATACCATCGGGTCAGCCCCCGCCCGTTACGCGCCGACCGTGACAGTTGCAGTGCCGGTCTTGGAGCTATCCTGCTTCGAGGTTGCCGTGACAGTGATAGACGAGCCGGTCTCGTTGGACGCGACGGTCAGAACGCCGTCCTCGGAAATGCTCGACTTCGCGCCGCTCTGCGTCCACGTCACCGCATCAGAGACGATGCCCGTACCAGCGACGGAGGCAGTGAACGCCTGCTTGGCACCCTTTGCGACGGTCGCGGTCGCAGGCTTGACGGTGACGGTCGAGACCGTGCCGCCCTTGCCGTAAACGGAGAACGGGAACGGGTTCTCGATTTCGGCGTTGTAAGCGTTGATCGGGTTCGCGATCTCCCAGCCGAGGCGCATGACCGCACGGAGCGCGACCATGTCGTTCTGCATGAGGTTGTAGGTGATTGCCTTGGTGCTGGGGTCCTGAATGACGCCCTCGGTGAAAATCTTGAACGTCATGTCCTGCCGGATGGCATAGACAAGCTGCGACCAGTCGCCGACGATCATCTGCGCCTGCGTCGGGTCAAACGCGCCGTTCATCGGGAAATACATGTCCATTCCATCAAGGCCGTAGCGGGTCGCGCCCTGCATATCGGACTTAAAAATCGGCTGACCGGTCGTATCCTTCAGGCCGCGGAGCTTGCCGCGCATCTGGATCGCAGACATAACGCCGTTCGGGTTGAAGCCGTCAAGCTCGACCTTGGAGATCAGGCCGCCCTCGCCCATAATGTCAGTGTAGACGTCGGAAGTGGTCGGGACGCCGTTGCCCGCCGCAATCGCAGACGGAACGACGCCGTCGCGCCACGTACTCGGCTTGTTCGTGCCGAAGAGGATCGCGGCGTCGATGACCTTGCCGAAAGCCTCGTTCAGGCGCGGGCGGACTTCGCCCCAAATGTCATAGTCGGCATCGTCAAGCGCGGCCTCCGGGATGGGGACGATGACGGCGATTTCCTCGGCGTAGATTTTCTTTTTGTCCCACGCCATTTTCGTGGTCTGCTTCCAAGCATCGCCAGCGCCGGTTTCGGTCGCCTCACCGTTGACAAAGTACGCGGACGGCAGGGCGTCAAGGACGTTGATCGTCTGCGTCTTGGACGACATATTCGCCAGACGGCGGCCCATACGGAGGACAGCCGACTCGGCGATAGCGCCCTGCATGATTTCACGGGTTACGGGTTCCGGGATAAGCCCGGAAAGTGCGTTGCGGTCAATAGTAGCCATTTAATAACTTCCTTTCTTATTTGAGTGCGCCGCGAATGATGCTGTTCATCGCGGCATTGACGGTTTCGGTTTTACCGCCGTCTCCGGCGGGCGCTGTCCAGTCAAACGTGACCTTTTTGCGGCTTGCTGCGAGCTGGTCGACGGCAGCCTCGAAGGTGGTCTTGTCGTCCACCATTTTCGCAGCTTTGTACGCGACAAACTCCGCGTCGTCGCCGGTCAGGCCTTTGGACAGCACGTATTTGTCGCGTTTTAGCTGTTCAAGCTCTGCCTGTGCGGCCGTCAGTGCGGTTTTACTATCCGAGAGTTCTTTATCTCGCTTAGCCTGCCGCTCCTGCTCGGTCTGCTGGCCGTCTTTCCACGTTCTGTACGCTGTCAGCTCTTCTTCACTGGGCATTCCCTTCATCGCCTTTGCAAGGCGCTTGCCGATCATGGCATCCACTTCCTCCTGCGTGAAGGTCTTCGCAGGGGACGGCTCCGGCACGGGGGCCGGGTTCGGGTTGTTGATAGGTTCGCTCATTTTTTACCTCCGTTTTTTGTCAGGGCCGTCGCCCTGCGGTTTAACGCCTCTCGGCGATATAGCAAAAGAGCCAACCGCCAAAGCGGTCAGCTCTTTTTATAAACTTCCATCCGCGCACGCTGCTCCGGCAACTTCGCGGCTTTGCTAAAATCTTTGTACTTCTTCATCAGCCGCCGAGCTTTGATGCTCGCAGCCTGTGCGTCTTCCTTGAGGCCGGCCTTTTCAAACGCGATTGTACGGCGCTTTTGCTTGCGGATGCTGTTTTCCATCCGGCGCTGCATCTGCGTAGCCTCGTATGCCGTGTAATGCTTTCCGTCATACGTCACGTCGTGGCCGTCGTCGATGTGGGATAGCTCCTCGTCTGTGTAGGTGCGCTCGGAGACGCCCTCAATGAACGGGTAAAATGTGTGCCGGACATCGGCAGTTTACCCCACATATGCCTGTCACTGTGCCGTAGCCACAGCTTTTTTCAAAATCCGGGTATTCCACCATTGCATCACCCTCTCTCGTGAGACGTCTTTATTGCTTTTGGCGAATCTTTGTGTTAAAAAAATAGGTGGTGGTGATAATATGGAGAAAAAACGTGGAGATCATTCAGGCGAGCGGTTCGGCAAATGGACTGTTTTGTACAGGGACGGAAACAGCTGCCCGCCAAGATGGATTTGTCAATGCGACTGCGGGACAGTCAGAAGCGTCCGCTATAACTCGCTGGGGCACGGCTCAGCTTCGTGCGGTAAGTGCTCCAGGGAAAGGGGCGGCCCGCGCTCCCTCCACTCGTCCAAGAATAGGCTTTACCGCACATGGCTGTCGATGCGGATGAAGTGCAAGAAAAGCTGTGAAAACGAAGAAGAACGGGGGGGAGCGTGGAACCCATTATTGTGAAGAATGGGACGACTTCGACGTTTTTTCCAAATGGTCGCACGAAAACGGGTACGCGCCAGAACTTGAACTTGGCCGAAAAGATATTTATGCAGACTATACGCCGGATAACTGCATATGGCACACCCGCAAAGATGCCGCAAAAAAGAGGAGAGTCCATCGCAACAGCAAGACTGGCGTTACTGGCGTAACCGAGTCGGTGCGAAAAAACGGGAGAATCGTTTACGTAGCAATGATTAAAGCCAACAACAAGCTTGAATACTTAGGGACTTACGATACGCTCGAAGAAGCCGCAAAGGTGCGAAAAGCAGCAGAACTAAAATACTGGGGTTAAGCATCGGGGGATAGCCCCGATGCTTTTTTCCACCTAAAAACGCGTCCTTGCCATTTTGTATGGGCTTCCCACCCGTTTGGCCCGTCTACGTCTCGCGCACCTGAATGCGCAGACGTCTCAACCAAATCCGTGCCGAGGTACTCCATCGACTGCTCGGCGTATCTTGTGCATATCTGCGACACGCCCGTCATAACCGCACGCCTCACAGCGACGTCGATCTGCTCCGTCCTGCCGCTCTCGTATGAGACGACGCGCAGCCCGCTGTCGGCGAGCTGCCGCACCGCGGAGGAAATCGCCTGATTGTACCCCGTCGTGCCGCTCTCGATTTGTAGCACGGCGTTGTCCAGCGCCCATTGGTACGCTTTAGCTGGGGCGAGCGTCGTGCGACCGCCGTCCACCACAAACGCCATGGATCGCGTGAGATTGCGATATTCTCCCAAAGTCTGGCGGCGGATCGCGTCGATCTCCGCCTCTCCGACGAGAAATTCCGGTTGCGTGAGTCTTGCGAAATCAATCAGGTCTGTGTAGTACGCTTGATTTCGCGCTACAACGTCCGATATCAGCTCGTCGAGCTTTTTCTCACCGATGCCGGTCTCCTGTTGGATGGCTTTTTTGATCTCGTCAAGGTCGACGCCCTGTGCGCGTAATGCGCGGATATGCTGCACGGTTACCTCGTTAAGCTGGTCTGCCAAATTGAGGCGCGAGCAGATACCGGACAAAAGCGTCAGCTCAAGGCTGCGGAAAAGCTCAGCGAGTTCTTCGGGGAGAGAGTCAAGCAGTTTCGGTTGAAACGGATATTTCATTGACTTTCCTCCGTTTCACAATATCGTCATAGTGCGGCTTTACTCGAATTACATTCCAGTCGCATTCCTCCGGCACTTTTCCGTAAAAGATCACCCATTCCGGCGACAGCCGCTTCATCATTTCTTCGTAACCGCGCAGGAAGAGCCGCTTGCTTTCCTTGTTTTGCTGCGTTCCGACCGAAGACACGGCGACAATTCCGCCAACCGGTTCCCCATCGAAGCACCAGTCGTAGCTGCTCTCGTCGCTCCATGATATAGAGGGATAAACCGTTATGCCGTGCATTTGCCAGTATGCCGCCAGCCAGTGCTTGCGATAGTGGTTATAAATCTGCATTGCAAGCGGCATATCGGTATACATGGAAAAATCCGGCGCGCATACCGCCGCAAATTCAGACAGTTTCGGAATGTATTTGTCCGGTGTGTTCCAATGGCGGATAAACTGATAATCGTCCACGAAGAAATGCACGATCTTACTTGCCGTGTCTTTCGCCGTGTAATGGTAATTCACCGGGATAAACTCGCCCTGTGGATACGCATTGACCGGCTCAATCTGTGGAATGTCATACTTGCCGACGCCGGGGAATGTGAGCTTTTCGAGATTTTCAAAGTTAATCATGTTATCTTAATAACCGATTATCTTTTTCTTGAGTGCTTTCCACGCAGGGTCACCGGGATGCGTGTTCCTATGGTCAATCCAGTATTTAGCGCTTGTTTCTTTTTCGATCAACGATCGGATTCTGCCGTATTGATCGGATGCCCTGCGTAGACTGTCGATGCTATTGTTTACTTTTTCCTTTAAGACGTTTCCGCTTACCATACTGAAAGCGTCTTTCGTTTGTTTTATCCATGTTTGCATGTCTTTGGTCGATGTGATATAGTTCAGAGCCTCTGTCCTGACGCCCTGTTCCGTCTTATACATCTCTAAAACGAGAGCGTTGTAGACTTCATCTCTGATTTTGTTCGCCCAGTTGACTTGTTTTTCGGATCCGGTAAGCGCCGGGAAGTTATCCATAGGGCGCTGCACTTTTGGCAAACTGCTTTCTGCGACGCCACCTGCTCCACCTCTGCCGCCCATTACTCCACCTCCTGCTGTTCTTCGTCGGTCATGTCCTCGGCCTTCGGAAGCGCCGTTTTAGCCGTCTCCTCGTCCTCGTTCATCCAACGCATGCGAAACTCCCAGTCGTTCATGATCCCGGCGGACAGCATCTGCATATCGCGTGAGAAGTTCGTGGTGTCGTCCTCAATGATCGAATCGTCGAAGTCAATAGAGATTTCGACGTTCTCGTCGAGGCCGAGCCCCATTGCGGCATTGCCGAGCCGGAGTATAACTCTGCAAAGCTCGTCGAGCACTTGCTCGAGGATGATCTCATGCTTTTTGATCGTTCTGAAAAGCGTGGAGTTTTCTGAGATAACCTGCGTCGCCGTCGCAACGCTGCCGCCGTCAAAGCGGTAATATGTCTCGCCAAAGCCGCACTTGCTGGACAAGATATTAAGCTGATCCTGAATGCCCGTATTGTGCTCGGCCGTGCGCAGCGCCATGTCGATAGGCGTAATCACCGCGCTATCGCTGACGTCCTCCGGCAGGACGTAAAACACGACGTCCGATGGGTCGAACACCGGCTCGCCGTCGAGGTATTTACTTGCAGACGGTTTGACCATAATGCGCTTTTTGCCAAGGACAAACTCGTTGACATAGCTGTCATAGGCAATGTCGACGCCCTGCATCACGTCGATTGCGTTTGCATACACCGAGATTCCCGTCGGCAGAAGGTAGTTGTAGTTGTTGGCGATGTTCGGTCGGTCGATCACAAACTGCCGCCTGTCGCTGCCGGTGTGGACAACCGGCGGGATGCGCTCAAATCCCTGCACGTTCCCAAGCTGCTCGTCCGATAAAAGCTCGTTGTCATACCGATAGATGCGGTTCTCAATGACATAAAGCCCGTCCGCGCCCTTTTTGTGTATCTGTAGATAAGCGTAGTCCTTCCCGCCGCGCGTCACGACGGAAGAAAACGCACACTCGCTGATGTAGCCGTTGCTCCACGCCAGCGGGTATATATTCTCAATCGTGACGTAGTCGATTGCGATTCCCGCCGCGTTTCCTGGCACGATCTCGCCGCTCTCGCTGACCTCCTGCCCGATAACGCGCGGAATGTACGCGACCGTGCCCAATGCGGATTTCATTTCCTGCATTTCGTTAGCACGGACGGTAAAGTTGTTCTCCGTAAGGATTCGGTCGACAAACTCCTGCTCGCGCTGGCCTTCCAGCGTGATCTGCACCTTTTCATTCATCAGGAGGTTCGCCCAATCCTCGCACAGCTTTTTGCCCATGCCGAGGGAATAGCGCTTGCACTTGACGACGCTCTCGCCGTTGCGCACGCGGTATGAATGAAACCCCTTCACGTTGCCCTGGTACCAGCTTTTCCACTCAGCGACTTTGCTGTAAAACGCCTCCGGAATCGTGGTATATCCTAACTCTGTTAGCTTTTGTACAATGGCGTTGTTCATGCGATTACCCCCATTCTCCGGTATAGTGGCTCAAGCCCATATCTCGCCGCGGAAATAACGTGATCGTTTGCATCAGGATAGCCGCTGATGATCTCGCCGTCTTTGTTACGCTCGTACTCGTAGCTCACGAACTCGTCGCAAGCGTGCGGCGTGCGGCGGCGGTCAATGACGATCTTGCGCCGTGCTAAGTACTTCATCGAGTAATCGAGCGATCCGGGGCCTTTCACCGCGCTTTTTGCCGGGAGTCCCATCGCCCGGAAGTCTGCGACGCTCTTAGGCTCGGCGCTGTCGCAAAGGATGTACGCATCTGTATATCCTTTATCCAATATCCACTGCGCGGTTTCCGTGTTGCTTTTCTTGTGGCAGTAATACTCGTCTAGGAAGTAAATGGTATTCCTCGCACTGTCGTACGCCATGCGGATAAAAGCAAAGGCGTCCGGGTAATATCCCCAGTCCACGCCCTGATAGATGTGGTCGAACCTCCCGATCTCCTCGTCCGTGATCTCTCGCAGCTCCAAATTCTCGAAGACGTTGCCGCCCGTTCCGACCGGAATGCCGAGATACTCATGCTGATATGCTCGCTCATCCGTTGCCTTAAGGTGCTCGGCCTCCGTGATAAACTGCTCGCCAAGCCACTCGCGCGGCGCGTCGAGATATGTCGAGCTGTGGCAAAGCCGGTCAGCGCGCTCCTCTAAACTGTCTTTGTTTGCCCAGTTGTCACGCGAGATCGGCGGGTTGTAGCTTTCAAAATTCCAATATCTTTCCCCGCCGCGCATCGTCGATTGCAAAATAGTTCGGATTTCCGCGCGACCGGCGAATTGGTCTTTTTCTTCAAAGTGCGTCACGGCGATATAGCCAAACGGCACCTTGATCGACTTGATCTTCATCGGGTCATCCGCGCCGCGGAACATGATTTTCTGCCCGGTCGGCTTATAAATCAGCTCCATCGGGGAGACCTTCGCCTCCCAGTACGCTGCCACGCCCAGCTCGCCGATTGCCCAGATGTATTGCGCATACACGCTGTCGCGGATAGTATTTGCGACCTTACGCAAAACCAAAGCGTGACAGTTGCGGTTATCCTTTTGCATCAACAGAAGAGGCACGAGGATAGACACCGTGGAGGATTTCAACGAGCCGCGCCCGCCGCTGAAGTCGTAGTGGGTGTGGTTGTGTTGGACGACGTCATGCGCTACGCCGTAAAAGGCCGGGCCGATGATCTGCGACAGCAAAACCTTAGACATCGACGACCACCTGTACATTGTCGACCGTGAGCTTAGTCTCGTTCGACTCGCGCCAACCGAAGTTGCACGACAGGCTGAATTTCGCGCCGCCAGCGCCGTCTTTATCGTAGAGGCGGGACTCGGCATACTCCTCGCATCTGGCCTTCGCGCGCGTAATTGTGTCCGCAAACTCTGGCCTGCCTTGATAGTCAATCAGCGCCTGCCTGCCCGTAAATCCGAGCGCAAGCGCAAGCCCCGTCACAGTCGGCGGGTGCGCATTGATAAGCACGGGCTGACTGTATTTGTCAAAACACGGGCGACCATCTGCGTCTAGCAGCGGCTCGCCCTTGCAGCCCTCGAAATACTCCTCGATTGCCTTTTCCATCGCCGCGACGCTTTTGTACTTTCGCGGCCTACCTCCCGGATGTGCCATGCACTCGCCCCCTTACGTATAAAATGAGAGCGCCGTCGGTCTCCCGGCGACGCCCAATTATCATTTTGTGATCTTCCTAACAATTTCTTCGTACTCTGCTTTACTTTGCTTTGAGTAATAAGCCGGGATAATCCCGCCGTTCTCTTTTCGGACTTTCACCTTTGCGCGCCTACTCTCCCTGATTGCTTCGATGAGCTTCGCAGGGTTCTTCCGCAGCAAGCCGGTCGGGATTCTCACGACTTCCCATTGCGCGCCCAGCATTTCCCTAAGTTTCTTATCTCGGTTGCTATCGTACAGGAGTTTGTTTTTATGATCGTCACCGTCAATTTCGACGATCGTTTTCTGCGCCTCGCAAAAGAAATCCACGCGATATGTCCCGATTTTGTACTGTGGCTTCGCTTTTGAGAACCCGTTCGCCCACAGGATCATGCACGCTAGGACTTCGTCAGAGCTATCAAACATCGCCGGATTCACAACCCCAGTCTGCCGGATTCTCTCGGCGGCAGGCTTGTACTTGCTGTAGTCCGGGACTTTCGTCTCGAGATTCCGCATCGCCGTTTCCAGCATGTGCAGAAATTTGTACGTGTGGTAATTTTCTTTAATCTCTGCGGCACGTTCTTCCGCCGCAGCTCTGCACTCGGGTGAGCAGTACGCGCGGCTGTAATCGTCGTTCCACAGAAATTCTTTCCCGCATTCCCAGCATTTCATTTTACATGCCTCCTAGACATAATAGGCAGCTTAACAGCATACCTTTTGAGCCTTGCCCACGTTTTTATTTTAAAATACCCCTAAGGCCACGTTAGCCCATTATTTCAAAATACCCCATGTTTTTGGCGACCTCATAAACGAACTTCGAGTTTTTTCGCTGTGCCGTACCCCGCCCGATGTGGAGCGTGTCGGCAATATAGTCGAAGTTCTTAACCCTGAGCCAATGCCACATTTTCACAATATCGAGAACCATTTCCCCGTCTTCCCATTCTTCGGCCGTCTCGATCGCCCTCTGTACTGCGATATAATCATCATACTCCCGCGCGCACACCGCCCGCAGCGCCGCACCTTCGACCGGCCTGCCGACGCCCGAGCCGTGCGGCATCCCACTGACCGACGCCGTGACGCTTTGCCGCCCCAGATCGTCAATCCGATCCCGCAGCGCCGGGAACTGCCCGATGGCCGCGCATACATTACGATACCACCAGTATCTTGGCCTACTCACACGCTCGCCTCCGTCCATATCCTTAAAGCTGCCTAAAATCGTGTGTCAACTTTTGTCTATTTTTACTTTGCGCAAACTCTAATTTGCAATTGACTTTGCGCAATCTCTGATGTACAATAGGACCATAAAGCAAGGGATCCAAAACAAAAAGCAAAGGAGCAAAACATTATGAAAATCACCGATGGCAAGAAGACCGTGGACATCCGCATCATGCGCTGGAATGGCAGCGGCTACGATCCCGATTGGAGCGCCGATTACTTTGGCGCTGGCTCGCTCGACTTTGACGAGGAGCGCGGCGCGTATATCGTCGACGACGTCGACTACTGCGTCGACATGGCCAACAGCGGCGACGAGGGCGGCGCTTTCGCCATGTACGACGACGATGGCAACGTCGTCCGCGACCCTGACATGATGGTTTTTGTGGAGGAGGTGTAAAAATGAAAAAGATCATCAACAGCAAGGTCTACGACACCGACACCGCCCGCTGCGTCGGCGGTATCTGCTCCGGTCTGGGCGACCGGCTTTTCGGTTGGTCCGAGGACCTGTACTGCAAGCGCACCGGCGAGTACTTTTTGCACGGCGAGGGCGGCCCCGGATCTAAGTACTCCGAGCCTGCCGGCCCGAGCGAGACGCGCGGCAGCGAGCGGATTTACCCGCTCACCTACGACGATGCGCGCGCATGGGCTGCGCAGCACCTCACCGCCGACGAGTACACCGCCGAGTTCGGCGAGATCACCGAGGACGACGCAAGCATCAGGCTTAACCTGTACATAAGTGCGTCCACCGTCGAGCGCGCCCGCCGCGAGGCCGCGAAGGCCGGCGTCACGCTCTCCGCGTACATCGAGTCGGCCATCAAAAAGGATCTTGGAGATTGATAAATTGGTGCGGCACCGACGCAGATTAGTTTTCGCCAGCCCAGCGTCCCGCAGCTGTCGGGCGCTGGGCTGTTTTTTGAGGTGAGCATCACAACAGCTGTACTGGATGCCTCACCCCGATTTTAGGACGCACCTGCGGGTGTTTTTATCACCCCGACCCACGTCTACCCGGCCGTGGAGATGCCTGCACGCGTAATGGATGCGCCGGTGTCTGATTCGTCGGGAAAGCCATATGCTTTTAGGCAGGATTTCAGGATCGCTTCTTGGCGCGGAGCCGCGGAGCTGTCCCCGCCCGCGCCGTCTCCGGCACGCTCCGCATATCTGTATACAATTAAATAACAAATTTGGTAAAAATGCAATGCTTCGAAATAGCGGCCAGCCCTTCCACGAGCTGGCCGCTGTCTTTATTTGATCCCGAGCAGCGCGACCACTCATCGTGCTACTCGGTCAAGGATGATTTTAGGTGGCATTGTCGCTGTCCTTTCTCTCTCCGTAGGAGCAGAAACCGTCATGCGGCATCCTGTACTCCTCGTCGTACAGAGCCCGTCTATGACACCACCCAGCCTTGATGTTCTTTCCATCTATGAGTAGCGACGTCTTTCCGTAGTTCTTGAAGTGTTTGCAGCCCTTACACCGCACCACCGGGGCAACATCCGCGGGCTGGAAACACTCTACCTCATCAAGCATGTCGTCAACCCAGCAGGCACGACACCAGCATCCGTTGTGGTCTTTTCCATCTGCTTTGCACGGCTCGCAATAACGCTCCTCGACGCTTTTCTTAAACGCCTCCCGGTCAATGTATTCGGCCATTATCGTTTTCCCCTCCTTCATTCCCATGCGCGCACTCATAAATCAGTGCGTTTAGCCTTCCAAGCCCCTCCATGGTGATTAGGTCCTGCGCGCACAGCTCGTCCCGCAAGCGCTCCAGCGCTTCGATTGGAGCCACGTCGGCGGCTGGAATTTCTGATATAATCTCAAAAATTCTTTGAGTAATATTAAACAAATATGGGCTTTTTAGCCTATGCACCAATGCTTCTCGCTCAATGCATTCAGCCATTGTCAACCCTCCTGTTCCACGCGTCGATTGCTTTTTCTTTGCTGGGCAGCCCAGATACTTTCATCTTCTTTGCGTGAAGGCCATCACCAGCCCTATATCTCCTACAACCGGCATCCCACCCAAAGTCTGCTCTATCGTAGGTATCGTACATATGGATAACGGTTGCAACTCCACCGCACTCAGGGCAGCGTTTCAATTCAGTCATCCTTCATCGCCTCCAATGCCGATTCGGCTTCTTCGCGGGTGAGGAATATTGTTTTACCGATTTCACTATCCTTAAATGAGCTGTTGCCGTATGCACAGTCGCAGTAGTGCTCACCAAAACAATCTTGCGTCCAGTTGTTAAATGGGCATCTCTTACAGTCGGTGCCGTCGCAATTAAACGACACAAGAAACTCAACCCCTCCGCTGTCACACAGGTATGTTTCGTCGATTTCGCACTTGATGATTTTGCCACTGGCAGCCCACACCGTATCTCCCACCTTGCACGGCAAAACCAGCAACCGACCGTCCTTGTCGGCTTTGAGCAGCTCAACAAGCCACCCGAAGGTCTTGCCGCTTGCAATGATCTCATCCTCAAATTTACGGTATTCCGCGCAGTCCTCCGGCGCAAGACCCGGGTCCTCGTATTGTTTCAGCCGCTCCCACACCTGTTTCTGCGTGCAGCTACCGCCATGCGGGCACAGCAGGTGGCAGCATTGTGCAATATCGCAAAAATTGCCCTCAAAGGTCAGCCGCTCCATCACTCCACCTCCTGCATCCAGAAATCGTGGCTGCACTTGTCGCATCCTCGACTAGCATGAGTGCAATATCCGTCCTCATCAATGCACCCATTCTTGTGAGGATACTCCGTATCTAGTCCGCACGGGAGGATTGGCACCACCCCGTCGACGCCCAGCTTTACATTCGGCCACTGCTTCAAAAACTCGCTCTGCCGCGTCTTTTTGGGGTGCTCGGCAGCCCACGCCTCTACGGCCTTGACCAGCGACTCGAAGTCGCAGCCCTCCTTGTAAATATTGCACTCGTCTCCGTAGGCAGGGCAGTTTTTACACCCATGCCCGCACATCCGCGCGCGCTCCTCTAAAAACTTAACCGCGTCCATTTTTGCCCTCCTCCGGCACCTCCGGCAGCTCCATCCAGTGCGTCACGTCGTCCTCGATCCCGACGCACACGTACTCGTCCCAGTTCTTGAGCATCTCGTACCACCCCGGCACCACGAAGCACTCGTCCCGCTCATCGTCATACCTGCACGCATCGCAGTCCCAGTTGATGGTTGACTCCTCGCGCGGCGTCCCCGGAGCGATGTAGATTGCAACGCAAGAATAATCCACACCGCCACGCGTGCGGCAGAACGCCAGCACTTCTTTTTCCGGCTCCGGAAGCCGATCCGCCGTGGAAATCCGTTTATCCATTTTTATTTCCCTCCATCTGTGTTTCGCCATAAACGCGCTCAATCGCCCGCGCAGCCTCGTCTGCCATCCTGCACCCGATATTGCCGCAGATGTTGTACTCCGGGCGCGCTCTGCACCCGCTTTTTCTGCTGAGGGCAAAAGCCCGCAGCGTGGTTGTGATCTCGTCAAGTGTCATTTTCGTCCTCATGGCTCGCGCCCCGTCGCGCACTCGCAGCCACACGCCGCGTAGCCCGCCATGTCCACAAAACTGTCTGCCTTGCCCACATTCGCCGTCGCCACTCGTCCGACCTTGAAAAGCACCATCATCGTCGCAACGTCGCACGGCAGAATCTCTATGTCCTCATCCGCCGCCGCCCGCAAGTACGTCTGCCAGAGCTGCGCGATCACTGCAAAATTCTGCTCCGGCTCTCCGTACTGCTGATTCCGATCCGTGCATACGCACTTTTTCGCCTCGTCGAGGCACATTTCACGATTCATTCCCATTCTCCTTTGTGATCTCGATTTTTACTGTGTACTCGCCGTCACCCAGTGGCAGCGCCCGGATATACTCGGTGCAAAAGTACACCGTCCCGCGAAGCGTCAGCGTCATGTGCTCAACATCCGCCGGGAAGTAATCTGGCGCCTCATGTCTCTCCGTTGTGTCCTCATATGGAGCCATCTCTTTCCCCGGTTTCTGGCCGCAAAATTCCCGGAAAATTTCCTGCTCGGCCCGGGTCATTCTTTTGCGCAATCCCCACGCGCTGCGCGAGTGGTTGTACACCGTCGCGCGGCTGGCTCCGAGCATTTCTGCGAGCGCGCCGATTGAAATCCCGTACTTGTTTACGAGCCCGTTGACGTACATCGTCTGTGTCTCCGGCGCGAGCGCCTTAAATTCCGGCCATTTTATGGGTCGATCCAAATTCACCGTTTTTACCTCCCCGTTCAGTCTTTTTTTCTGTGCCGCCGTAAGATAGTCGCTTGGCAGTGTGCATTTTTTTGATTTTGCCCCGCTCACTCGCTTATTCGCCAAGCGGGCGGTTGCTTTTTTGTCGGCCGAATCGCGCCGAAAAAGGTACTCTGCGTCCGTCACGTCAAATCACCGCACCTTTTGCCGTGCTCGCCGTATTGCTGATTTCTGTTTTATAGTTTTCAGCTATGTCGTCAAAGCACACCGGCACGGCCTCGCGCAGCTTGTCCAGCAGCATCAAGGCCACCTCCCGCATCTGCGGATGCGCCGCCTTGTCGCATCGCAGCTTCAAAAAGTGCCGCCACTCGCGGATGTTGGCTGTCATCACAAGTTCGGTCATCAGACTGTTCGGCAGGACGGCGCGGGCTTCCTGTGGGGTGCATCCGAAGCCCAGAAGTTCAAAATATGACTTTTCGGCCATCCTGCAAGCCACTTTCCAGTACTGCCAACCCTCAGTGCCCTCCGCCAGATAAAGCGGGCGGATGACTGTTATTTCTCCGCCAAATCTGTCCTTGGAGTAGTTGCTGTAGCGGGTGCTCTCTTGGCAGTAGCTTGCCATCCGGTGCCGCACGATCTCGTGTGATACCCCGCGGTCGCATGTAAATTTGACCGTGATTGACGCATGCTCCAACACGGCCTCGTGCCCGCGCTTGATGATCCCGGCGATAAACTTTTCCGCCGTCCCGTCCGCGATTTTGTCCTCGGACTTGTAGCAGACGCGGCCGCAGCGCTCAAGGTGCTGTAAAATCCCGTCCGTCGGCGTCATGATCTCGACGCCCGGTTTGATGATCCGCATTTTATCCCTCCAATTCCGGCAGCTCGCCGTGCCGTGCTATGTCGCCTTCATAGGCCGCCATGTACTTCCCATACGTCATGTGCTGCGCCCGAGCCGCCGCGTTGATTTCCTCCAGCGTCGGCCGCTTTTTGGGCTTTCTCGGCACGGGAGCTTCCTGCTTGCATGACTGCTCGCGTTTGATTTGCGCCAGCCGCGCGATGACCTCTCCCCGTTTCATTCCGGCCGTGCAGACCGGGCAGGACGCCCGCTTCCCGATCCGGAACTGGTATGCACCCTGCTCCTTCTCGCTCCCGCACGTCGTGCAGACGCACTTCCATTTTGCGCTTGTCCCGTATGTTCCGATCCTCTCGACAGCCATGTAGTCGCCGACGACCTGACCGGCGATGTTGACCGACCGCTCGACCGGCCGCTTGCCGCACTTCCCGCAGCTTTGCCACGACCCGTTTTTGACGGCGTAGCCTACCGCATCCACATAGTTCCCGCAGTCGCAGCGGCAGCGCCAGATGTAGTGGCCGAAGTCGTTCTTGCCCAATCGTTCCAGGACGGTCAGCTTGCCGAATTTTTGCCCTGCCAGATCAAGTGCTCTCGGCATCTACGCCACCTCGATTCTGACCCGGACGCACTCGTCCGCATGAAATTTGCTCACGCGCTCGACGTAAAATCGCCGGTCGTCGTTTTCCAGCAGCCAGCCCTTTAATGCGTCCACGATCAGCTTCTCGATGACGGCGTGGTTGTCGATGTCCATCCTGTCGCAGTGCCAGAACGTGATCCTGACGGGCTTTGCAAACGGAAGGCGGCTGACGTGGTCTCTCAGGAGCACCGCCGTCACCGTGTCGTGCATCCGGTCGGCGTTGTCTTTTCTCCGCGACCAGTGCATCCCTGCGTAGTACGCGTTAAGGCCGTAGGCTTTACAAAACTGGCTCTTGTTGCGGGGATAAGGGATTCGGATTTCCACCGGGCTTGTCCGCCCCTTGGCAGGCCTTTCGCTGCCTGCCCGAGCTTTCTTGCTTTCACGCATTTTTTCCTCCGTTCAGGCGGGCAACCGCCGCCCGCTCATAGTCTCCCGGTACGCCGATCTGCGCGTCCGGCATCGGCTTAACAATCCCATCGCCAAGCATTGCCCGGACGTCCTGCGGCAGCTTGCACACTTCGTCCGCCCTCGCCTTGAGCACCCGGTATGAGCGTTGGAAGTTACTCGCAACGACCGTGTCGACCTCGTCCGGCGGCATCATCGCCCACGTCCGGAGCTGGCTTGCGCTGCCGATCAGCCGCTTGATCTCGTCCGGCAGCCGGTCAAATTCCTCGGCCGAGTTGTACGCGCTGTTGCTGATTGCGCGGCTGACAAGGCTCCACGCCTCCTGCTCCGTCCGGCCGTGCTCGTCGCCCCGGATCAGCCGGAGCTTGGCCTTGACCTTGCCGATGTTGGGCGGGTAGCCGCTGTCATCCACCTCGATCAGGCTCTTGACCGCCGCCGCGACCAGCTCGTACGGATCCGGTGCAAACATCTCCGCCCAGAGCGCGACCGTGTCCTCGGCCTCCCTGCGGTCAATGCCGCGGTAAAAGTGCGGGTATGCACCCCGCAGCACCGCCATGATCTTGATCACGTCGTTACGCTCCATTGGCTCGCGCCTCCTCCTCCCGCAGCATCTCCAAAAACACGTTACCGCCGCCGCTTCTGGCGGCCGGTGCAGGCGCATAAGGCCTGCCCTTGTCCTGCTCCCGAGAGAGCCAGTTGACGACAAAGGCGTTGATTCCGTTCCGCGTCTTCCGGCGCCTTGGGTTTGCCAATAGCCACGCTCTCATGCCGCGGAGCTGCTGTATCACGTCGACAGCAGGGTACAGGCCCGCCCATTCTTGGCTCTGCTCCTCGGTCACCGCATACTCGGTGCCGTCATTCAGCGGCAATTTCACGACCGGCGCGGAGGTGCTGGCAAGCAGCTCCGCGCTATTATCCAGTTTACCGACGTCAGGAGGTAAACTATCGGTTTTGGTTTTGGTATTGGTTTTGGTATTGGTTTTGGTTTCGGTATAGCCATTTTCGCTATCGCTTTTTTTGCGTTCGCATGACTTGCTATCGTCTGCTATCGTCTGCCATGCGCTGCTATCGTCTGCTATCGTCTGCCATCGAGCAGCCGCGCCAGCTTTCCCGGCGTCGCTTTTGCTTGATGCCTTTTTTGTGTAGCTCTCTCGGTATCTGTCCTCCCTCGCCATTATGCGCTTTGCGTAAAACCGCTCGTTTCCTGATAGCAACATTGGCTCTCCGGTCATCCCGTAGCGGATCAGCGCCCGTACAAGCCGGCCAAACTCCGCGTCGTCCAGCTCGTCCATCTCGTCGAGGTACTCATACGGAAGTGCTACATAGTCCCGCTTGCTTTTTGCCTCCATCTGCTTGCCCCTCAAAACGGCAGCTCATCATCCGGCCCGTCGATCTCCGCGTAGTCCTCGCCGGGCGGCGTCACGCTGGCCGGTCTTCCCTCCGTTTTCCCGCCGCAGAAATAGACGTGCTCTGCGACGACTTCTGTCGCATACCGGTTGTTCCCGTCCTTGTCCTGCCACTTTCTGACCTGCAAGCGGCCTGTGACCATGGCCTGCTGGCCTTTGCCGAAGTGGTTCGCTACGAACTCCCCCGTCTGCCGCCACGCGACGACCGGAATAAAATCCGTCTCCCGCTGGCCGCTGCCGTTCTTAAAGTCTCTCTCACACGCCAAGGTGAACGACGCGACAGCCGTGCCGTTTCCGGTTCTGCGAAGGTCGGGCTGATCCGTCAGCCGGCCGGAGATTGTGATAACGTTAAGCATGGTTACTTCCTTTCCCCCAGACGCATTTTCTTCGCGTCCAGCCTTTGTATTTTGATCTCAGATACTTTTCCGCGAACTCAAGCATTTCCTCTCTCTCGGCCGTCTGGTCGAGCTTTCGATGGCATTCCGGGCAGGCTGTAAGGACGTTTTGCTCAATGCCCAGACCGCCCTGCGAGCGTGGGATGAAGTGGGCGTTGCTCCACGCGATTTCAAACGGGGCAGGGGTGCCGCAGAAGAGGCAGCACGGCCAGCCGTCAAAGCCGTCTCTCCTTGCGACCGCCCGCTTAACCTCGGTCGGAATTTCAAGAGCTGTCGCCCGGTTAGTTTTCCGCAAGCAGACTCGCCACCCTTCCGTCGTCCACGTCGATGTCAAGCGTCCTGCACTCGTCCATGAGTGCGTTGATAACTCGCGTCATCTGCGCGGTGTCGTATGTGCTGGACCCCTGATACAGCCTGAGTACCAGGTCGTCGCCGTCCGCGCTCTCGCACTCGGTGATCCAGCCGATTCCCTTCGCCTGCCATTCGTTCGCGACTAACACCGCATCCGCCCTGCTGACGCGCACCGTGACATAATCGCCGTAGTCGCGGATGATCTCTCGGTAGACCTCGTTGCGCTTTGCGTCGATGGCCTCGGCGATCCGCTGGCACAGCTCCCACATCAAGCGATTCTGATCGTTCGAGCGCGGCTTTTTCTCCTTCTCGACGGAGATCATGTATCTTACGTCCGGCTTCAGCTTCGCCGCCATCTTCCGCGCCGCGAAGCTGTCCACCACCGGAAATCTCAGGCACGTCCGGCCGTCCTCGTCCTTTACGATGGACGGCCGGAACACGGAGGCGTTCACGATTCAGGCGCGGCGTCGGCTTTAAGAGCTGCCGCCTTTTTGCGCTTCGCTGCGCACGCCCAGCACAGGCGGACGCCGTAGGTTTTCTCGGTCGATTCGGCGATCTGCTCGGCTTTCCAGTTTCCGACGTCGGCGATTGTGTGACCGCAGTCGGTGCACTTGCCAACTGCTTTTCGGCGGGCGGATTCGCTTTGCGGCTGCTCCTGTGGCAGCTCCGGAGCTGCCACCTCCGGCGTCGTGTCGTCGATCGGGTCGCGGAAGGAATCGCTCTCTGCCTCGCTGTAAATTCCGGCATACGAGAGCTTCGACAGCTTGAGTACGACCCGATCAAACATCCGCTTGTACGCCATCGCATACGGGTAATCGTTTTTGCAGTTGCGGCTATTGACTTCGCCGACCTCAAAAATCCCCTGTGCTGCATTGCAGTATGTATATACAAGTGATCCGCTGTACCCCTCCTTGTCCATGCTCACGGAGTTGGGGTCAAACGGCGCGTCGAGCTTGTCGTTGATTTTCAAGCAGCCGTTATGTGAGATAATCAAGCCGGTGTAGCCCATTTTCCCGGTCTTGGTTTCGTTCATCAAAATCCAAAAGTCAGCCGGGGACAGACCGTATTTCCCACTGTCTAGGATTTCGCACGCCTTGCTGCGCGATTCCTGATATTTGGGTGACTGCCAAACAGGGATGTCCTTCTTTTGTTTGGCGCTGTACTCCATCTTTTTTTCGCCAAATGAGTAATTCATGTTTCCTCCTTAATTGCCCAGACCGCCGTGTTGACGCCGGTCGTCTCACTCTCACGCTTGCCCACCGGCTCGATCAGCCCGAGCTTTCGCAGCTCCGTGAGGCGGGGCTTGACATAGTTTTTATCACGCACGGGGATCAGCCCCGCGCAGTACATCGAGTCCGTCAGCTCCTCGGCCGTCAGCCCGGCCGGGAAGTATCTCAGGTAATCGAGTATCACCTGCCGCCGCGTCTGCGCCTCCGGGGCGACCTTCTCCAGCCCCTCGCGCCGTGTTTCGGTGGTAATCATTCTGCGTTCCTCGTCGGGATGCGCAAAAGCCGCATCAGATCCTCCGCGGCATCCGCGCTGTACATATATCGCTCGTTGATGTACTCGCGGCAGCAGTCGATGTGGACTGCGCCCTCGTCCGTGTCCCAGACGATCTCGCCGGGATAGATCTCATCGCCGCACATGATGCACTCGCACACCGGCGCGACGTCCTGTTTGTCTTCAAACACTTGCATACCCTCCAATTCTCTGGTAAAATGGAGTCGCGGTTAAATCCGCGACAAAAGTACAATGCACGTCGGCACGAGCACGATAAGTGCCAGCCATTGCAGCCATACCAGACGCTCTACCATCTGGAGCTGCTTGCGTGCAACACGGAGCGACGCTCTCAACTCGCGCTCCGCCTCTTCGTTCCCCTGCGTCACAATGGCGCAGGGGATTTTTCTTGTCCTTGTCATCATTTTTCCCCCTTTCCGTCACGCCCCGAAGAACTCCGCAAACCGCTCGCTGTTGTACTGGCCGCACGTCAGCTCGAGCATCTCGCGGATGGTGTAGCGCTCCTTGAGCGTGTCACCAAGGCTCTCGACAAACGCGTCCGTCCCGGCTCTGCACGCGCCCGTGATGACGCGGTACATCGTCTTTGCCTCGTCCACCGTCCACGACGTGTCAAGTGTTAACCCCTTATACTGATCCGCCCCGCGATCCGACGCCCGCTTAAACGCGATGTCCGCAATCCCGTCCCGCAGCTTGTCGCAGTGCGCGTAGTGCGTGCCGTCGCTCACTACGTTTTTGCCCTTGATCTTGCCAATGTAGAGTGTGTAGCCATCCACCTCCACGCGCTGCTTGACGTGCGTCAAAATGCCGTCCGCGTACAGATACCGCCCCGGCATGTAGTCGCCATCCTTGAGTCTGCGCACCTTTTTGCGCTCTTGCGCCGTGATGCCCGTGTCTGGCAGGTAGAGCGACCCGCCCACCGTGAGGTTGTCCGGCAGCGCCGTGATGCCCGTGCCGCGCAGATCGAGCCCGCCGCCAACCGTGAGGTTGTCCGGCAGCGCGGTGATGCCCGTGCCGCTCAGATCAAGCCCGCCGCCAACCGTGAGGTTGTCCGGCAGCGCGGTGATGCCCGTGTCTGGCAGGTAGAGCGACCCGCCCACCGTGAGGTTGTCCGGCA
>ERZ1034878.229-NODE-229-length-31018-cov-10.329781_pt1 | contig 31018 bp, 29 predicted proteins | sample MGYA00520593_ERZ1034878 | MGnify/ENA primary metagenome ERZ1034878 (study PRJEB33766, sample SAMN09781724) | gut metagenome | biome: gut microbiome | host: Homo sapiens | place: Madagascar | study: EMG produced TPA metagenomics assembly of the PRJNA485056 data...
ATTATAATCTATTCTATTAACTAACCTGATTGCACCGTAACCGCCCCTTGCGCACATAATTATATCTATTTCCGAATCAGAAAAAAAATTGTGTAAATCTTTTAGCTTTTTATCGTCACTTCCTGCCAAATATCTGTCTTTATCGAAAATATTCTCAGAAAGCTTTACATTATAACCTTCTGATTCAAAAAACTTTTTAGCATTTAAAACTTTTTCTTTATCGCAAGCACCAGAAAGTGCAATAATTCCAATTGTTTTCATAAAATCATTATAATTAGAGTGTAAACATTTGTAAAATTTTTTAAATTTTAAAACGTTATTATATATATACAAGTTGAAAAGGATATGACTATGGGTGTATCTCCAATCGAACAAAATTATCAATATGGTCTTTACGGTCAAGGAAGTAAAATTCCGTTTGGCGGTTTAACAGTATCACCACGTGTAACCCCAACTCCTTCCGTTGACAACCAATATGGAATTTCTATTCCACAAAATCATTCTTATACACAAGATGAAGCAGGGAATAAAATTGCTACAGGTCAAGACGGCGTCGGTTTGGCTCACGTAGATGCCAAAGATCATAAGTTTATGCTTATTGCATAAAAAGAATCAAACAAAAAATAAGATCGGTTTTTATTAAATCGGTCTTATTTTTTTATAGAAGATATTTTTCTTGTAAATAAATCTCTCTTTATAATATAATTAACGTAGAATTGGAGAGATTATGGGAAGATATCATTTTATAGCAATAGGCGGAATAGGAATGAGCGGTTTAGCCAAGTATTTATTAGAAGACGGGCATACTGTTTCAGGTTCTGATATAGTAGATTCAAAATATGTAGATAAATTAAGAAAATTAGGTGCTGAAGTTTTTATTGGACAAAGAGCCGAAAATGTTCCAAATGACGCAATTATAATTAAAAGTACGGCAATTCGAGATAATAATCCTGAAGTTGTAAGAGCAAAGGAATTAGGTTTGCCAATTTATCACCGTTCGGATTTACTCGCAGAAATTGCCAAAACTGCGCAAGAAAACGGCAAATGTTTCATTGGTTTTTCAGGAACTCATGGCAAAACAACAACCAGCGGTTTAGCGTCTTTTGTACTTGAAAAAGGAAAATTAAATCCGTCTTTTGTAGATGGCGGAATTATTCCCGAATTAAACACAAATGCTCAACATAAAAACGGTAAACAGTTTGTTGCTGAGCTTGATGAAAGCGATGGAACTATTATTAAATACCATCCTGATATTTTAGTTATTAATAATTTGGAAGAAGACCACTTGGATTTCTACAAAAATGGTATGAAAGATTTGGTTAAAACCTTCAATCAAGCGATTTCTCAAGCCAAAAAAGTTCTTGTAAACAAGGATAATGAAGGTATTCAAAATTTAAGCGGAAATTTCATTACATTTGGGCTTGATGATGCAGATTATGTTGCTAAAAATATTGAATTTTCAAAAAATGGTACAAGTTTTGAAATTCATCATCATGGAAATTTATTAACAAGTATGAAAATTCAGCTTGCAGGTGTTCATAATATATATAATACACTTGCAGTTGCTTCAGCATTAAATGAAGCCGGTGTAAATGTAAGAATGATTGCTGATTATTTTGCAGATTTTACAGGCATGGGAAGAAGATTTCAAAAAGTTTGTGAAATTGACGGAATTGAAGTATACGACGATTACGCACACCATCCGACCGAAATAAAAGCAACGTTGGACGCTGCAGCTTCTAAGTTTGGAAAAGAAAACATTGTTGCTGTATTCCAGCCACACAGATTCACAAGACTTCAATCTTTGTGGAATGAATTCAAGAGTGCGTTTTCTGAAGCAGGCAGAGTAATTGTAACTGATGTTTATGCAGCATCAGAAGATCCAATTGAAGGCGTAAGCGGTGAAGCTTTCGCAAAAGATTCGGGTGCAGAATATATTGGCGGTAATATGCAAGAAGTTGCAGAGAAATTGTTGCCAACGCTTGAAAACGGAAATATCGTAATTGGCTTAGGCGCAGGCACTATTACGGCATTGGGAAAAGAATTGGAAAAGGCGAATAACTAAAAGTAGCTTATTGTTGGGCTGAAAGCCCAACCTACAATTGATAAAACGAGTCTTGGTCATTCCCTCGCCTTACAGGAGAGGGTCAGGGTGAGGTCTTATCCCACAAGGGCAAAAAGGAAAATTATGCAAATAAAAGAAAATTTCGAAATCAAAAATTTAACAACTTTTAAAATTGGCGGTCAAGTTGAAAAACTTTATCTCCCTGAAACATTGGAAGAATTCACGAACTTGCTAAGAAAACTTGATAATTATATCGTTCTTGGTAGCTGCTCTGATGTTTTGTTTTCATCAAACGGCTATAAAGGAAATATTATTTTAACAACCGAAATGAAAAATTTTGAAATCCGAGGAACGAAAGTTTATGCTGATTGTGGTGTTAAAGATCCGCTTTTATCTCAAAAAGTTGCAGATGTTTCTTTGAGCGGTTTAGAATTTTTGATTGGACTTCCCGGAACAATCGGCGGTGCTGTTTATATGAACGCAGGCGCGCATGGGCAATGTATTGCAGATGTTTTGGTTTCTTGTTGTTTATTTGATAAAGAAACAAAAGAAGTTGTTTTTAAACAAAAATCGGAAATGGATTTTTCTTACCGACATTCAATTTTGCATGAAGGACGTTATATTTTACTTTCTGCCGAATTTGAATTAAAAAAGCTTCCGCAAGAAGAAATTAAAGAGTTAATGGATAGAAATTTAACTTTCAGAAAAAATATTCAACCTTCGCTGAAAAATCCAAATGCGGGAAGTGTTTTTAAAAACCCTGAAAACGATTCGGCAGGAAGACTTTTGGATAAAGCAGGAGTTAAAAGCTTTGAATCGGATACGGTTAGAGTTTGGGATAAGCACGCAAACTTTATTGTAAATAAGGGTAACGCAACATCGGAAGATGTTCTTGAACTTATGGTAAAAATGTATCAAGCTGTTAAAGATATTTATACAATAGAATTGAAGCCGGAAATTATTTTTATCGGCGATAAAACAAAAAAAGAGGAAGAATTATGCAATATACTATACAAAACAAAGATGCAAAAATAGCAGTTTTATGCGGCGGCATGTCATCTGAACGTGAAGTTTCACTACGCTCAGGTAAAAATTGTCTTGGAGCGTTACATAGATTAGGCTATAAAAACGCAGAAATAGTAGATGTTTCACCAAACGTTATGAATGATTTAAAAGGATTTGAATACGCTTACAATACCCTTCATGGCAAATATGGTGAAGACGGCTGTATTCAAGGGGTTTTAGAAATAATGAAAATACCTTATACCGGCTGTGGCGTAATGGCAAGTGCAATTTGTATGAATAAAGAATATACAAAGAAAGTACTTTCTACAAACAAAAATATTCCTCTTATCAAATCCGCTTTTGTAAGAAAAGGCGAAGATTTGATGAAAGCGGTTGAAGGACTTCAATATCCGTTGATTACAAAACCTGTTTCTGAAGGTTCAAGCTTTGGTATGACTAAAGTTAATAAGCCGGAAGAATTACAAGCAGCTTATGAAGAAGCTATAAAATATAACGATGATGTTTTAATAGAAGAATTTATTGATGGCTTTTTTATCACAGTTGGTGTTTTAGAAAAAGACGGTAAAGCTTTTGCAACAGAGATTCTTGAAATTAGAACAAAAACTGAATGGTATGATTTTGACGCAAAATATACAAAAGGATTGTCAGAATTTATTGTTCCTGCAACAGGCTTATCAAAAGAAGCAACAGAATTAACTAAGAAAATTGCTGTTGAAGCACACGAAACCGCAGGTTGCTCAGGTGTTTCAAGAGTAGATTTTATGGTAAAAGACGATAAACCTTATTTCTTGGAAATTAATACAAACCCTGGAATGACTGACACTAGCGACTTGCCTGCTCAAGCAAAAGTTTGTGGAATAGACTATGATAATCTTGTTTTAATGATACTTAATAGCGTAGGATTAAATAAATAATGTCAAACGAAGGACAACAACATCCAAGATACCATCAAAACAGACGTTTACAACAAGCAAAAATGCAACGTCAAGTTAGGAAGTCGCAAAGACGACTTAACCAGTTGCGCGCACTTTGGAAAATGTTCATCACAATTGGCTTGATTTGTATTGGTGTTTTTGTTCTAAAAATGCCTCAATGGAGATTGCACTCAAACGCTTTTGACAGTTTAAACAGTCCTGCATTAGAAATTGTTAATAACAGGATTGTTCCTTCACAAAAAATTCTTTCTGCACTCAGACGTAACCAAGTTCCGCTAAAACCTATTTTTATGGTTAAAACAGATAACCTAAAAAAAAGTATTATGCAACTTGACCCTATTCAAGACGTTTATATAAGACGTTTTTGGTTTCCTGCAAGAATACAGATTATTATAATTGAAAGAACTCCGGCAATTACGATTGCTCCTGATGAAAAAGTTGCACCGATTGCGTTCTTTTCTTCTGACGGCAAACTGATTGGTCGTGATTATATGCCATTAAGCAGTGATTTTAAGGTTGTAAGAGTTATCACTTACGGAAGCGGGGACGATTACAGAAATTGGGATAAGGCAAAGATTAATAACTTCAAAAAGCTTGCAATGACTGTGGAAATAGATTCGGGCGAAACTGTTGAGTACATTGATTACAGAAATCCGCAAGATGTTTATGTAAAAATTCCGACTGCGAATATAAGACTGGGAAGTTTTAATGCAGGAACTTATGAAAAAATCCATCGTTTACCATCTTTGTTACCGCAAGTAAAAATGCTTAATAAAAAAGTTAAATATATTGACTTGCGTTGGGATTCTAATTATATAAAACTGGATGAATAATTATGGCAAAAAGTGCTTATATCCATATACCGTTTTGTAAATCAAAATGTAAATATTGTTCGTTTGTGTCATTTAATCGTTCAGAATTAATTACAGGCTATATTTTTGCTCTGTTAAAAGATATTTCTGATAATTATAAAGGAGAAGAACTCAAAACGCTTTATTTTGGCGGAGGAACGCCTTCTCTTGTTTCAATAGAACTACTCCAGAAAGTTATAAACAAATTTAAACTTACAGAAAACGCGGAAGTAACGCTTGAACTTAATCCTGATGATGCGTCACAAGAATATTTAACAGGTTTAAAACAAATTGGTATAAACCGTTTGAGTATCGGCTCACAAACTTTTAATGACGAGATTTTGAAACTAATCGGCAGACGTCATGATTCTGCACAAATAATTGAAACAGTTAATCTCGCAAAAAAAGTTGGTTTTGAAAATATAAGCGTTGATTTAATTTATGGGTTACCGACTCAAACTTTAGAGAAACTCTCTTCTGATTTAGAGAAATTTTTAGAACTTGGTATTCAACATATTTCAACTTACGGCTTAAAAATAGAAGCAGAGTCTTTTTGGGGTAAAAATCCTCCGAGTGTTCCTGATGATGATATTCAAGCGGATATGTACGAATTGATTAATCAAAAATTGGAACAAAACGGATTTTTCAGATATGAAGTAAGCAATTTTGCGCAAAAAGGGTTTGAATCTCGCCATAATTTGAATTATTGGGATAATAACGAGTACTACGGTTTTGGAGTAGCTGCACATGGTTATTTAGATGGTGCAAGATATTCAAATTTCACAACTTTAGAAGAATATTTGGAAAAACCTTCAACGCACGAGGTTGGGCATATTTTGTCAAAAGAAGAAAAACTTGAAGAAGAAATCTTTTTAGGTTTTAGAAAGACAGAAGGAATTGATTGCGAGCGTATAAAAGAAAAATTTAACATAGATTTTGAAACAAAATATGCGAATATTTTGAAAAAATATTCTGATTTTATAGAGCGAACAGAAAAAGGTTTTAAACTAAACTTAAAAGGCATTTTAGTCAGCAATATAATATTATCGGAATTTATATAATTGGTCCTACAAGCGAGTTAATTCTTACAAATATTTGTGCTACGATTTTATTATGCTAACAAAATTACCTTTAATATTTGAGTGTTCAAGAATTTTTTCACTTCCGATGACAATAATGTCATGGCTGGTTATTTTTACATATTCTGCAACTGTTGCAGGTAATAAGTTGTATGGCTTTATTGCGCTAATTGGCGTATGTTTGGTACATCTTGCAACAAATACATTGGATGATTATTTCGATTATAAATCACTTATAAAACAGGTAAATTTTGACAAAAAAGAATATTTAAAAAATTCTCAAAAAACAAAATGCAGATACTTAATCTCAGGAATGATAAAAGAAAAAGATGTTTTGTATTTGGCAATGTCTTATCTTTTTATCGCCGGTTTAATCGGTTTATTTTTCTTCATAAAATGCGGTGTTGGAGTTTTATACTTTGTTCTGGTCGGTGGATTTATAGCTGTTTTGTATTCGTTTTTTTCAAAAATCAGATTATCAGAACTTGTAATTGCGATTGCATACGGTCCGGCTTTATTTGGCGGAATTTATTATGTAATGACAAAAACATATTCTTGGGAAGTTTTTGTATTGTCAATTCCAACCATGCTAATCACCGTAATTATGTTATATATCCACACGGTTATGGATTTCGAATTTGATATTAATGAAGGACATAATACGATAGCAAACGCATTCGATTCACCATTGGATGCTCTTGTTGTTTTAAAATGGTTAATTATACTGGCGTACTTATCTCCAATTATTTTATGTATTTTGGATATTGCAGATTGGCAAGTTTTATTATGCTGGCTAACAATTCCGCTTGCAGTGGATTTATATAAATCTATGGTTGATTATACTGTGAATTCTGATTCAATTCCGGAACACAAGTGGTTTCATTTTCCGATGGAAGATATGCACGGTGCGCCAAGCTTTATGATTAGAATGTATCAGTCAAGAAATCTTACAATATATTACACAGTATTGTTCGTTATTGGTTTGGTTTTGTCTTATAATTAAAGACAGAGTTAAGATTATATAAAGACTCAAATTTTGTGTGTTACTATTAATATATAGAGAGAAAGAATAGGAGGATATCATGATACCAATTTTAGATTCAAAAAGACAATATGCTAAAATAGGGGCGGAAGTTGAAAAAGCAGTATGTGAAGTTTTACGTTCAGGTTCTTATATTTTAGGACCAAACTGCAAAGCTTTAGAAGCTGAATTAGCAAAATACATCGGATGCAATTACACAGTTGCATTGAACTCAGGAACAGATGCGTTACATTTGGGTTTAAGAGCTTTAGATATAGGTGCAGGTGATGAAGTTATTACAACCGCATTTACATTTGTTGCTACAACAGAAGCTATTGGTATCGTAGGCGCAACTCCAGTTTTTGCTGATATTGACCCTGATACATTCAATATAGACCCTAAAAAAATTGAAGAAAGAATTACACCAAAAACAAAAGCAATTATTCCGGTTCATTTATATGGTCAACCATGTGATATGGATGCAATTATGGATATTGCTAAACGCCACAATTTATATGTAATTGAAGACTGTTGTCAAGCAATCGGAGCAGAATACAAAGGACAAAAAGTTGGTACATTCGGTGATATCGGATGCTACAGCTTCTACCCTACTAAGAACTTAGGCGGTATGGGTGACGGCGGTTTGATTACCGTAAACAGCGAAAACTTAAGAAACAGAATTATCGCTCTACGTAATCACGGCGGTGCTGTTAGATATTATCACGATGAAATCGGTGTAAACTCTCGTTTAGACGAAATTCAAGCAGCAATCTTGAGAATTAAACTTAACTACATTGACGAATGGAACAAAGATAGAAGAAGCCACGCAAAAACTTATAACGAATTATTCGCAGGATGTCCTGATATTCAAACACCAAAAGAATTGGCTGATACTTATTGTGTATACCACCAATACACAGTTAAAATTCCTAACAGAGATAACATTCACAAAATGTTGCAAGAAGCAGGCATTGGCGCAATGCTTTATTACCCGGTTCCATTGCACTTACAAAAAGTTCATGCTCACCTTGGATGGACTAAAGGAATGCTTCCAAACACTGAAAAAGATACTGAAATGGTTATTTCTCTTCCAATGTTCCCAGAACTAACATTAGAAGAACAAAAAACTGTTGCTTCAACTTTGATTAGCTGTATTGAAAAATCAAAGGCATTAGCATAGTTAAGTATTCATAGAACAAAAAAGACACATCGCAGGGTGTGTCTTTTTGTATTTAAATTTATTTTGTTGGGCTGAAAGCCCAACCTACTTTTGACAAAATAAAAAGGCTGTTTTCTTTACAAGAAATCCAACCTTTTTATTAAATATTAGCCTTTAACTACAATATTTACCAGTTTTTTAGGAACTACAATCACCTTAACAACTTCCTTGCCGGCTGTCAGTTCTTTTACTCTTTCACTTGATAGAGCCAATGCTTGCAACTCGTCATTATTCAAGCCTTCGTCAGCTTCAAGTTTGTCTTTAACTTTACCGTTAATTTGAACAACAAGAGTAATCTTACTTGCTTTCGCTAAGTTTTCATCCCATTCACACCATTTTTCATCGTGAATAGAACCAACCCCGCCCAAATCATGCCAAATTTCTTCTGACATGTGAACAGTTACAGGTGCCATAAGCTTGATTAATGAAATAATAGCAAAGCTTAAAACATTCTTGTCCTCATCATTTAAGTCAGACTTTTTGCTTCTCCAGTCATATATTGCATTTGTAAGTTCTCTATACTTAGAAATTACTGTATTGAATTGGAAATCATTTGCTATATCGTTTGTAATTCCCTTCATCGCAATATGAACAGTTCTTACAAGGTCGTCATTTTCTCTTGTTAGAGGGAATGTAAGCTTATAATCTTTTGTTAAATCATTTTGATTATCGCTTACCAATCTCCAAACTCTGTTCAAGAATTTATAACAGCCTTCAACACCTGCATCTGACCAATCAAAATCTCTAGCAGGAGGTGAATCTGAAAGAATAAATAATCTTGCCGTATCAGCCCCGTAGTTTTCGAATATTTCATCAGGGTCAACCGTATTGCCTTTTGATTTAGACATCTTAGAACCGTCTTTAAGAACCATGCCTTGAGTTAGCAAGTTTTTGAACGGTTCATCAAAGCTTAACAAGCCTAAATCTTTAAGTGCTTTTGTAAAGAATCTTGAATACAACAAGTGTAAAATAGCATGCTCAATACCACCTACATACTGATCAACTGGCAACCAGTGGTCTACAAGTTCTTTCGCAAACGGTAATTCAGAATTTTTAGGGTCTGAATATCTCATATAATACCAACTTGAGCAAACGAATGTATCCATTGTATCCATTTCACGTCTTGCTTTTCCGCCACAAATAGGGCAAGTAGTTTCCGCAAAAGTTTTAGAAGTTGTAATTGGTGATTTGCCAACAACTGAAAAATCAACATCCGTAGGAAGCATTACAGGCAAGTTTTCTTCTTTTTCAGGAACAATACCGCACTTGTCACAATAAATCATAGGAATTGGTGCGCCCCAATATCTTTGACGAGAAATCAACCAATCTCTTAATCTGTATTGAGTCTTGAATTCGCCAAAACCGTTATCAACAGCTTTTTGAGTAATAGCCTCCTTAGCTTCAGTGTTTTTCATTCCGTTGAATTCGTTTGAATTTACCAAAACGCCTTCTTCCGTATAAGCTTCTGTCATTTCTTCTGGATTTAATTCTTTTCCTTCAGGAGAAATAACAACCTTAAGAGGCAGATTATATTTTTTAGCAAAATCAAAATCTCTTGTATCGTGCGTTGGAACAGCCATAACCGCACCTGTACCGTATTCAACAAGAGCATAATCCGCTGTCCAAAGTGGAAATTCTTCGCCCGTAAATGGATTTATACAATGAGTCCCTAATGGAACACCTGTTTTAACTCTATCTGTTGAAAGTCTTTCTATTTCAGTCATCTTACGAGCATTTGCTCTATATTCTTCAACTCTTTCTTTGTTTTCAGGAGTTGTAAGTTTATCAATATCCTTGTATTCAGGTGCTACTACAAGATAAGTTATACCGTGAACAGTATCAGGTCTTGTTGTATAAACAGGAACTTCCATTCCTTCAATTTCTTTAACCTTAAACTTAAAAATTGCACCTTGAGATTTTCCAATCCAGTTCGCTTGCATTGTTTTAACATTGTCACCCCAACCTGGAAGTTTATCTAAATCTTCAAGCAATCTTTCAGCATAATCAGTGATTTTAAAGAACCATTGAGAAAGATATTTCTTTTCTACAACGCTATCGCATCTCCAACATTTACCGTCAATAACTTGTTCATTGGCTAAAACGGTACCGCATTTGTCACACCAGTTTACAGCAGCTTCTTTTTTGTAAGCCAAACCTTTTTTATAAAGTTGAATAAATAACCACTGAGTCCATTTATAATAATCAGGTTTGCAAGTTGTAACTTCTCGTTGCCAATCATAAGATAAACCAAGCATTTTAAGCTGTTTGGTCATATAGGCAATATTTTCATCAGTCCACTTAGCAGGATCTGCACCATGTTTCATTGCAGCGTTTTCTGCCGGCAAACCGAAACTATCCCATCCCATCGGATGAAGTACATTAAAGCCTTGCATCTTCTTGAATCTTGCAATTACATCTGTAATTGTATAGTTTCTAACGTGTCCCATATGAAGTTTTCCTGATGGGTACGGAAACATTGATAATGCAAAATATTTAGGCTTGTCGCTTTTGTCAGGCGTATGGAAAACATTGTTCTTTTCCCAATTTTCCTGCCATCTCTTTTCTATTTCTTGTGGAAAATATGCCTCTTTCATTTATCCCTCCATTATAATCAATAAGTTTATTTTAGCATAAAATTTCTAAATAAAATATAGAATAAATTAACTTTGAATGAATAACAAAAATTTAAGTTTTGTAAACAGTTTATTTAATAAAAGGCAATTTTTCTTTGTTCAAATACTTTATATATATACGAGGAGATATTAATCTAGGATGGAGAAATTAATGCCGGATATCATAAGTAATTTTACAATACCACAGGAGTTGATTAAATATTACAACCCCGCAGATGTTTCAAATCAGAATGAGCAAAATTTTTCGTCTAACGTTGAAGTAGTGCGAAATAATGAAGGCAAAATATTTTCTTTAAAGTTTTATTCGCCGGATAAAGATTTAGTTAAAAGTCTATGCTATGAAGGAGCACAAATAACGCAAGTAAACTACTATAGACAAAATCTTTTGTATTGTTCAGACAAGTACAATGACAGTTTGTTGGTTGAAAAAACTGTGTATAGAAAAAATGGAGTCGTAGCGTATATCATCAATTATGAATATAATAAAGAAAAACGTTTAATTCGAATTTGTAAAAAGACATTGAACAGAGAATTTCTTGTTGGCTATAAATACGATACTTTTGGACGTATTATTGAAAAAAATATCAGTTTTAACGGCAAACAAACTACTAAACAGGAATATAGTTATGACATTTTAGATAGAGTCGTAGAATATAAGGATAGTAATCAAAAAATAAAAGTCGATAAAATTAACCAGAATAATGAGTTGATATCTTACAGAATAACTGATAAGATAGGTAATGTTATTGGTGTAGAAAATCATTTTGCTGACTGTGGTTATATTTGTACGACATTAGTAGTAAATGGACATTCCACAACGGTGAATGATACAAGTTATGTGGATAATGTAATGTTAAAAAAGCCTTATGCTAAAGAAGAAGATTTAGATATAATTATATCAAATTTATTTACCGGCATGGATACAACAACTCAAAGGATGTCAGGTTCAAATAATGCAATAAATCTTATTGAACAAACTATAGAAACCCGCACTTTGCCGATTTCGTTGAGAAAACGAGCTTTGTATAACACTCTTGTAAAAGGTGCTTAACATTTTACAAAACTAAAATCATATAGTATAATTGTTTTGTTATATTATAGATTTTAGGAGGTTTTTATGAAGGAAGAATTTACAACTAATGCAAGACGTTGGTATGACAAAGACCCTGTATTATCATCTGCAATGAAAACCTTGGAAGAGTCTGATGATGAAACTCAAATCAAAGTTGCTCTTAATCTGATTAAGATTATTACAGAGCACCATTTGTCAAGCACAGAATACGAATCTGTAGAAGATATTGTTTCAGCTACCGAAGATATGATGGATGAATCTAAACACGGAAGGTGGTATGACTTGGATGGGACTCTAAGAACAGCAATCAGCCTTCTTCAAAATTGCCCTGATTCAACCCGTAGTATTATTGCTAAAGAAATGGCTAAAAACGTTATCGACATTATTAAGAAAGAAGAAGATGTTGATGATGTTGAATTAGATATTCCTGAAGAATAATAAATAATCATTCTTTAAAATTAAATAACGCATGTCTTTTTAAGACATGCGTTATTTAGTTATTTCAAAAAAAATCTAATTTGTATAAATTTGTAGGTTGGGTTCAACAATCATCATTGAACCCGACTTTTACTAAAAACTAATCTACATCAATAGGACTTCTTTGAATCAAATTAATGGCTTCTCTTGCAGTAAATACCAAATCTTCAGGTATGTTTGCAATTGTACAGAATTGTCTTAAAACATCAATTACGCGTTTAAAGCATCTTACAATGTCACCTTCGCCCATATCGACTTGGTCAACAATATCATCCCACTCTGAACCGTTCACCCACATTTCAATTAATGGTGAATAGTAGCCATTTATATACATAGGGTCTTCCACATCGTGATGTTTTTGTTTCTTTTCTAAATCACGGCGAATATCTTTAATTTTATTCAAACGTTTTCTAACAGTTGGAGAAAGTGGAAGTTGTGAATATAAATCCGCTCTCATATCTTCTGTTGTGATTGCACAAACTACACTTGCGAGTTCTGCCGGAGTCAAATTATCTAAAACACCTGAGAAAATAATTTGCGCCAAAAATAATTCATTTTCTGAACGCAATTGTGAGATAGTAACTCCGCGCTCTGTCGGATAATTATCTACAATATAACCGTAATCAATTAAAACAGCTCTATGAGATAAGAATTTATTCCAAAAAATATCTTTTTGTTTTTCAATTTCTTTATCCAAGTTTTTTTGCTTTGAAACATATCTATTCAACAAATCTATATTTTTCATGTGCTTTTTGAATAACTTACATGTATCACATTGATAAGAATGCATTTTTTCAAGCATAATTTTATTTTGGCGTCCGAATTCTTGAGCTTCTTCCGTCAAAGGTCTGTTTTTTTTCTTTTCTTGTTTTTGAATAGTTTTGAACACTCGTCTATTCTGAACATAGATATCGCGAATTTTGTTATACTCTAATAAATCTTCATTTGTGCGTTTATAACAACAAACAAACGCATTACATTCATTAATTTTTTCGTTAATTTCATCATGTAATAAAATCAGAGGCTCAATTCTATAATTCGATGAGAAATATCCGAAACTTTTAAGCACAAGCTCTTTTGCTTCTTCTAAAGTAAATCTCTGAAGCAAATTTAAAACCATAGAATAGCTTGGAGAGAATTTACTTTCAAGTGGATTTGCGTCACTCAATACAAGTTCTGCTACTTCTTCAGGAGTTTGGAATGGTGAACCAACGATTGTAACATAGCCTATTTCGTCCATTCCGCGTCGTCCGGCACGACCTGACATTTGCAAGAATTCGCTCGGCGTAAGGATTCTGTGTCCGCTGTCGGTTCGCTTACTTATAGAACTGATAACTGTAGAACGAGCCGGCATATTTATACCTGCAGCCAATGTTTCAGTCGCAAACACAACTTTTATCAATCCTTTTTGGAATAGTTTTTCAACTAACATTTTCCATCCCGGAAGTAATCCGGCATGATGCGATGCTACACCTTGCAATAAATATTCTATATGTTTATTTTTATAAAGATATGGATTTTCAGCAATATAATCATCTATAATTTGCCTAATTTCTGCTTGTTCTTGAGGTGTTACAAGACAAAGTGATGCACAATTTTCCATTTGCTCATCACATCGTTTACGAGAAAATGTAAAATAAATTGCAGGCAACATGTCTTTTTCTTGCAAATTTCTTACAACATCTTTAACCACATTTCTTTTTTGAACAGCTTTACCGCGTTTAAATTCTTTTTTTTCGGGTTTGATTTTTTTATTCAAAGCTCCGCTTGGTGTAAGCAACGGTAGTAAATTATTAGGTTGCGATGAGTCAAAGTAATAAAATCTTAAAGGCACCGGTCTGAAATCGGTATTAATTAATTCTGTTTTTGAATGAACTGTATTAATCCAATCAGTTAATTTATCGGCGTTTGCAACAGTTGCAGAAAGTGCAATAATTTGAACGTTAGTTGGACAATAAATAATACTTTCTTCCCAAACAGTTCCGCGCTGTTCGTCATTCATATAGTGAACTTCATCTAAGATTACATAACGTACATCTTTAAGGTTGTCTGTTACTGAACCAAAATTTGTACCATAAAGCATATTTCTGAAAACTTCAGTAGTCATAACGACAATTTGTGCACCGCGGTTGATTGAAGAATCACCTGTCAGAAGTCCGACTTTATCAGCACCGTATTTTTCTGAAAAATCGTTATACTTTTGGTTAGATAGTGCTTTTAGAGGCGTTGTATAAAAAACTTTGAACCCTTTTTCTAATGCGCAATGAATTGCGTGTTGGGCAATAACAGTCTTACCTGCACCTGTCGGTGCGCATACAACTACACTTTTCCCCTCTGATATACATTTACATGCATCTTTTTGAAAATCATCTAACTCAAAGGGAAAATCGTACATAAAAATACCTCTTTCAACTATTCTAACCTTATTGTAACATACTTTTGCGGGATTGTGAATGTATGCGTGTTTCAAAAAAGGGGCGAGAAAATCAAAGATTTTCTCGCCCACATAATTAATTTTTAATCATTAAGCAATTTCAGCCCTTGTTTTTTCAGAATTACTTGATGCATTGCTTTGCGGTAAATGAATCAACTCTGCAGTGTTATCAATTTCATCCTGCTTTTCCACCATATCCTTTGTAACAACAAACTTAGTGATATCGTGTTTTGTAGGTATATCATACATAACATCAAGCATCAATTCTTCTACAATAGAGCGAAGTGCTCTTGCGCCTGTTTTACGCTTTATAGCTTTTTTCGCAATCAAATCTATAGCTTCAGGTTCGAATTCCAAATCAACGCCATCCATTTCCATTAAGCATTTGTATTGCTTCAATACAGCGTTTTTAGGTTCTGTCAAAATCATTTTTAATGTTTTTTCATCCAACGCATCAAGAACCGCATAAACAGGAATACGACCGATAAATTCAGGAATTAAACCGAATTTAAGCAAATCCTCAGGCTGTAATTTTTTAAGGATTTTAGCAGCAGCTTGTTCTTTTTCTGCTTGAGTTGGAGCAGATTTGCCGAAACCTATTGAAGTACCGTCTTTAACACGGTGTTCAATGATTTTATCCAAATCAACGAACGCACCACCAACAATAAATAAGATGTTGCTTGTATCAATTTGAATCATTTCTTGCTGAGGGTGTTTTCTTCCGCCTTGAGGAGGAACATTTGATAAAGTACCTTCAATAAGTTTCAATAATGCTTGTTGAACACCTTCACCCGAAACATCTCTTGTAATTGATGTGTTTTCTGATTTTCTTGCGATTTTATCAATTTCATCAATATAAATAATACCTTTTTCAGCCTTTTTAGCATCGTAATCAGCATTTTGGTATAATCTTAAAAGAATATTTTCAACGTCATCACCAACATAACCTGCTTCTGTTAATGTTGTAGCATCAGCAACCGCAAACGGTACGTCGAGCATTTTAGCCAAAGTTTGAGCCAATAATGTTTTACCGCTACCAGTTGGTCCGACCAACAAGATGTTCGATTTTTGGATTTCAACACCGTTGGTATCAGCTTTTTGGTTGTGTTTTAAACGTTTATAGTGGTTGTAAACAGCCACAGAAAGAACTTTTTTTGCATCGTCCTGTCCAACTATATGTTGATCCAAGTATTCTTTTATTTCATGAGGCTTAGGGATAGGCTTATCTTCAACATCTTCTGTATTCTTTTCAGCTTTTTCGCCTGTTTTTTCTTTCTGTTCAAAAAATTCTTCATCTAAAATTTCGTTGCATAACTCTACGCACTCATCACAAATGAATACATCAGGACCTGCAATTAATTTCTTTACCTGATCTTGCGTTTTTCCGCAGAATGAACATTTTAACCTATCATTAGATGACATAATTTCTCCTGTTTGTTGACTGTTTGGATTTTTATTTTTCATTGTTGTTGGGCAAGTATGCCCAACAACAATTCTGTATTGAAAAACTATCCCTCTCACTCAAGGGGCGAGAGATAAAAATTCTTACATAGCGTCTTTTGTGATAACTTTATCAATCATACCGTATTCAAGAGCTTCTTGAGGAGTCATGATATAGTCACGGTCAGTATCTTTTTCGATTTTCTTAATTGATTGACCTGTATTTGAAGCCATAATTTCGTTCAAAGTCTTCTTAATTCTCAAAATTTCTTGAGCTTGAATTTCAATATCAGTTGCTTGACCTTGAGCACCGCCTAAAGGTTGGTGAATCAATACTCTTGAGTGTGGAAGAGCCATTCTCTTACCTTTAGCACCTGAACACAACAAGAAAGCACCCATTGAAGCAGCTTGACCTAAACAAATTGTTTGAACATCTGCTCTAATATGTTGCATAGTGTCATAAATTGCTAAACCTGCAGTTACGCTACCTCCCGGAGAGTTGATATATAACATAATGTCTTTTTCAGGGTTTTCACTATCTAACAATAGAAGCTGTGCAACGATTAGGTTTGCAACCATATCATCAACAGGAGTTCCTAAAAAGATAATTCTTTCTCTCAACAACCTTGAGAAGATATCAAAAGAACGTTCCCCTCTGCTTGATTGTTCAATTACTACAGGTACAAAACTCATTTCTTATTTCCTTTCTTATATATAAGTAACAACTACATTATACATTACATAAATATTTTAACAAATAATTAATTCGTATGAAATATTCTTCTTATTGGGTCAAAGATATTCTAGCATAAAAATAAAAAAATAGCTTTGGTTTTATTTGTTTATAAAAAAGAAAGCCCATTTATTGGGCTTTCTGAAATAATGGCGTTTCTCGATTTTGCAAACAGACTCCAAATTGACAGCTTGAATTGTAATTAAAATTGTTTTCGGACGGAGCGAAACTATTGGCTTCCTTTCTTATTTCGCTTCTGTTTAAAGGCGTTAGTCTGGCTTCCGGTGAACCGGAGAATTCCTTTATCTGACTATTTGGATTATAGACAGGAGATACTTTTTCTCTAAACCCCGGAACCGAACAAACAGTTGTGCCTTCATCCACAGAGCACATTGCAAAACTTGGTAAAAACGCACTGACGATTAGAACAGATGATAATAAAAATATCTTTTTCATAACTTACTCCTTTTTATTTTTATAATAAAAGATTTATTATGTTTCTCATTACCCACTTGGACTAAGCATTTTTATGTATAGATTTATTTCAACTCTTTGATGGATGGTTATATTTTTTGTATAATGATATTATTAGAATGGGATTTGGAGGAGATATTTGTGTACGCATATCAACAACAGCAAAGAACTAACCGTAATTTACATGTAGTTTCTAACAATAAAAGACCTGTTCATAGACAAGTTAAGAAAAAGAAAACTAATCCGATATTGGAACTGTTCAGAATGATTGTAGTTTTCTCATTCTTGGCAGTATTTATGTATTTTGTTTTTCCTACTACTTATAATAGACTTGTTAAACAAGTATTCATGCCTGATGCAATTCCTATGAATACAAAATCCGGCTTTAATATGGCACAAGCGAAATTAAAAAATACTGATGCTGCTGATTTATATAAAATTGCAAATCCAATAACAAATTATTTAAGCAACGACATGTTTAATAATCGTTTGCTTTTAACTCCAACCATTGAAAAAACTCATAGTGAAATTACAACTATGTATCATACAAACGAAATGGCAGGTCTAAAATCACAATTAACTGGACTTATGGCTCAATATCCTATGATTAAGCCGTCTATTTATGTTTGGGAATACGAAAAAGGTCAGTACGTTGATATTAACGGTGACAACTTGTATTCAGCAGCAAGTATTATCAAACTTCCTGTTTTAGTTCGTTTGTTTAAATCTATTGAAGCAAATCAAATGACTATTTATGATGAAATGCTTCTTACTGATTATTATCAATCATCAGGTTCAGGAAATCTTCAATACGCTCAAACAGGTAGAAAATATTCTTTAGATAGTTTGGCAAAAACCATGATTCAAGATTCTGATAATACTTCTACGAATATGATAATGGCAAAATTGGGTGGCATGGACGATATTAATATTGGTTTGAGAGATTGGGGTATTTCAAGAACTTACGTTAGAACTTGGCTTCCTGATTTAAAAGGTACAAATAAAACAACTGCAAAAGACATGGCTAAAATTCTTTATAACCTTGATAATCCAGGTTTTTTAAATATTAATTCGAGAGAATTTATTATTGATTATATGAGTCATGTAAAAAATAACAGACTAATCGCAGCCGGTTTGGGCGACGGTGCAATGTTTATCCATAAAACGGGCGATATTGGCACTATGCTTGGTGACGCAGGTATTGTTTACGCTCCAAACGGCAAAAAATACATTGTGGTAATTTTGGCAAACCGCCCTCACAATGCACCTCAAGGTAAAGATTTTATTGTAAAAGCATCAAGCCTCATATATAAGGCAATCGTCGGATAAATTTAAATTATTTATTTTAAAACTATGGCGTCTTTCGAATATCGAAATGACGCCATTATTTTATATTTTTTTTATAGTTTTAAACATCTATATCATCATCGGGAGCTTCTGGCAAATCAGGTTCTGCAACCTGCTTTGTCAATTTTTCGTTAAGCTCTTGAAGCGTAATTGATTTATCCATTTTCTTTAAGGCATTTAAGACTGCAAGTTTGTAATCAGCATCAGCTTTGTTTTTTGGATTATCCATAATTTCGCCCATTCTTTGCCCCAAATAACCCATTATGACAACAGCTGGAACAAGAACAACTGCAGTTGTCATAATTGCATGCATATCTATAGTGCCAACTCTCACGATACTGACAGTACCTATAATAATTATTGTCATAACTACAAAAAATAATCTTAAATTCTCTGTATAACCCATTTAGCAAATCCTCACCTATTCACCGCGTTTATTTAGGTTTTCCATGTCTTTTTTCATACAGAATTGAACAAGTGTCATTTTATCAATATTACTTAAGCAAGTAAATCTTCCTGAAATTGTATAAAGTCCGCTATCACCTTTTTCTACACGGATAAGTTGGTATTTACATTTAATTTCCTGCTCATCACTTAATTTAATTGAAACATCATAAACTTTTTCGATATCAATATTATCAGCAGTTCTAAGCTTCATACCACCAGCTGAAAGGTCAAGGGTTCTAACTTTGTGAGAAACGTCACCGCAAGTCAATTCTAAATCTTCTAAGAATTTAATACGTGTAAATTTACGTCTTTGTAAGAATCTGTGTTTCACAGGGTTTGCAATTGTAATCACATTGTTTTCAAGTTTCTGAATATAAGATTCAAAATAAAGATAACCGTTGTCGGTAAAAGAATAAAAATCACAAATATGATTAACAATAAGTCCTTCCGGCTTGTATTTTAATTCCATTCTAAAACCGTCCATTGATACATCCAAAACCTTTCCTTTATTAGTAAGTTTGAAATCTTGCGGAACGATTGTTACGATTTGGTTTTCTTTTATTAGTTCTCTCATATATAACCTTTCTGATTTTTATTATTTCTCCCCTCGCCCCTTGTGGGAGAGGGGTTGGGGGTGAGGGGGCTTACGCCCTCACCATACCAACTGACTTAACCTTAACATTTGGACTGATTTCATTATATGACATAATAGAAATTTGTGGATAAGTTCTTTCAACAAGTTTCCTAAACAACAGTCTGATAGGCGATGAACATAAAATTACAGGCTGATTACCTGTTGCGGTAATAGCTTTTTCTAATTCTAAATTCATCTTATCAAACATGTTTTTAGTAAAGCTTGGATCAAGCGTAACGCTTTGACCGTCAGGACTCGCACCTTTAGCAATTGTATTTTCAACATCAGGTGCAAGTGTTATTACATATAATTCACCGGTATCGGCAAGATTTTGTTTACAAATATTTCTTGATAATGCTTGGCGCACATGTTCTGTCAAGAAATTAGGATTTTTATTAATCTTAGCTTGTAAACTGATTGTTTCTAAAATCGTTTTCAAATCGCGCACTGCAACACCTTCTTTAAGCAAGTTTTGCATAACAATTTGAACATCGCCGACTGTAATATCTTTCATTATGTCGTTTACATAATCTTCTGAAACTTCTTTTTTAAGATTATCAATAAGTTGCTGAACATCAAATCTTGAAATGATTTCAGAGGCACATTTCTTGATAACTTCAGTTATGTGTGTTGAAATTACAGCAGAGGCTGAAACAACTGTATAACCTGACATTTCTGCCATGTCTTTGTCTTTAGGCTCTATCCAAAGAGCTGGTAAACCAAATGCCGGTTCTATTGCATGAATACCGTTTATTGCAAGATTTCCGACAGGATCGCCGGCACACATTGCAAGATATCGTTCAGGATAAACTTCTCCTGATTCCAGCGCAACACCTTTTAATTTTATTTGATATGAATTTGGAGAAAGTTGTAAATTATCACGCACTCTTATTGATGGAAGCACAATACCTAAATCCAGTGCTGTTTGGCGTCTTATTTGAGCAATACGTTCTAATAAATCACCACCCATTTCGACGTTAAGCAATTGAACGAGTCTGTAACCAACTTCAATTTCAATAGTGTCTACGTTAAGTAATTCCATAACACTTTCTCTTGTGGCTTTTGCGCGTTTTTCTTTTTTGCCGAGCTTTTCTTGTTGAGCTTGTTGAGCCTGTTGAGCTTCTTGTGTTTGTAAAACTTCTTTTTTATTTTTAGCTTTAAAATAAGCCATGCAACCTGCAATACCTGCAATTGCTAAAAACGGAACCGTCGGCATGCCGGGAATTATACCCATAAAACCTAAAAGCCCTGCTACAACACCTAAAACTCTAGGGTCAGAAAACATTTCGTTTTTGATATCTTGAGATAAAGATTCGTCTTTCCCTGTTGCACGAGATACAATCAAACCTGTTGCAGTAGAAATCAAAAGTGCAGGAATTTGAGAAACAAGACCGTCACCAACTGTTAAAATAGTATATGTTGAAAGTGCTTGTTGAACATTCATGTGTAATTGAATTATTCCGATAATCAAGCCACCAACGATGTTGATAACAGTAATTACAATACCTGCCGTAGCATCACCTTTAACGAATTTTGAAGCACCATCCATAGTACCGTAAAAATCTGTTTCACGTTCCAGTTTTCTACGTCTTTCTTTTGCCTGCTCTTCGTTAATTAAACCCGAGTTTAAATCAGCGTCAATACTCAATTGTTTGCCGGGCATTTTATCCAAGGTAAATCTGGCAGAAACTTCAGCAACACGAGTTGCACCACCTGTGATTACCATAAAGTTGATTAAAACCAAGATACAAAATATAACAGCACCGACAACATAGTTTCCGCCGACAACGAATTCTCCGAACGAGTTAATTACATTTCCCGCTTCGCCATTTAATAAAATTAAACGTGTAGAACTAACGTTTAAACCTAATCTGAAGAGGGTTGCAATCAAAAGAACTGTAGGGAATGATGAATAATCAAGCGGTTCTTGGGTGTACAAACAAACAAGCATGATGACAACTGCTAAGGAGATATTTACTGTAAGCAACAAGTCTAAAAGCACAGGTGGAAGTGGAATTACCATCATGCACACAATAACGACCAAGCCAATCGCAAGGACGATATCATTATTGCTTAATAGTTTAGATAATTTCCCCAGTTCCATTCGTTCTTAATAAAGTTATTCCTCTCCGATTAGTATTATATCATCATTTTAGAGGTTAAACAAACTTGTTAAGTTTCTTTAAATCTTTTGTGGAGAGATTTAAAAACTTATCTTTAACTTCATTATAAAAACTAAAATGAGGATATAGAACAGAGCTATTCGCTTTCTCCAAAAGTGGTTTTGAATTTATGTTCAAAGCATTTTTATAATCAGTAGAATTGTAACATGAAAACATAGACAACAATGACGTTTTTCGTCTGTTTGCTTGTCTAAAGACAGTGCCCTCATTTATTCTATTTATATGCATTTACTCTCCTAAAGTTTTAACTATATAACCCTCTTCAACACCTTTATAATTAATTCTTGAAGATGTGATTGGCTGTCTGTAATCATATTTATTGATTGAACGAGATTCAACAATTACTGACGGCGGAAGGATTGACCACTTGTAAAGCGCGGTAGACATACGTCTGAAGAATTTGTCCAACCATTCAATCTTTTGTTCTTTAGAAACTGTGTTGTGTTTTTCATAAACGAATTTTGTTTCTAAAAGGTCATGGTAGCCTTCGTTTTTGTTTTCAACTCGCCAAATAATTTCATCTAAAAATTCATAAGGCATAAGAGCATCTTCTGCGATTAGCGGTTTTCCTGTTTTAGGGTCAATTGCAAGTTCAGCACCGGGTTTCTTTAGAATAATAGCTTCGGGAATTGCATTTTTTTCTTCGCGGTTTTCATTCATCCAACGGGCAAACGCAAATAATTTAGTTTTAGGTACATCTGCAATTGGTGCAAAACCGCCTGACATATCACCGTTAATCGTTGCATAACCCATATAAAGTTCTGATTTATCAGAAGTAGCAATAGGGATACAAGAGGCAAATTCATTACTTATTCCCCACAGAAACATTGCTCTGGAACGTGCTTGAATATTATCAGGCGTGAACGAAGTCTTATAACGTCCGTCCCATTTGTTTTCTACAGTCTTAAATAATTCATTTAAACATTCTGTTGTTGTATCAATCATTGGGCGGATTGTGGCTTCAGTGAAATTAATTCCTAAATTGTGTGCCAACTGTTGAGCGTCAGATTTGCTTTCTTTGCTCGTTATATGTGATGGCATTGAGATCCCAAAAACATTTTCTTTGCCGATAGCATCAGCTAAAAGTACTGCGCAAACAGTCGAATCCAAACCGCCTGAAAGTCCTAAAACCGCGCGCTTAAAACCGCATTTTTTGAAATAATCTCTAATCCCTTGAACAATGGTTTTGTATGTTCTCTCTAAATCGGATTCGTATTCTAAAGTAAAGACTTTTTGTTCATTAAGAGATTTATCCAAACCTTTAGTCAGCGGATAAATTTTGCCAATTTTTTCTTTTGGATTAACAATTAAAAATTGTTCTTCAAAAGATTTTGCTCTTGCTAATAATTTTCCGTCCGCATCAAAAACTCTGCTGGAACCGTCAAACGAACTGTTGTCAATCGCACCGACTTGGTTTACATATACAATCGGAGTATTGTATTTTTTAGCAATAAATGAAAGCATATTGTGTTTCAATTGTTCTTTTTTCGCTCTTGTAGGTGAAGCTGAACAATTAATGAAAATCTCAGGATTTTCTTGCGCAAGTTCATCAATCGGATCTTTATCATAAAGATTTTTTTCAAAGAATTCTTTATTGTTCCAACAATCTTCGCAAATAGAAATTCCGTATTTTTCAAAAATTTTACTATTTTCTTTAATATTGTCCTTATCAAAAACACCTAAAGTTTCAGTCGGCTGAACTCCTACGACAGGAGATGGTTCAATATATCTGTAATCATTGAATTCTGAGTAGTTTGGAAGTAGTGATTTTCTGACAATTCCTGCAATTTTTCCGTTTTTTAAAATTGCAACAGAATTAAAGTATTTTTTACCTTCCGCATCTTGTTTTCGTGGCTCAACAAACCCTACAAGAGCGGTTGTTCCGACTGTAATTTTAGCCAATCCTTTTAGCCATTTAATATTTTCTTCGACAATAATCGGGTGTCTGTCGATTGTATCTTCAATTGGATAACCCATTAGAGCCAATTCTGGAAAAACAACCATATCTAAGCCAATTTTACACGAATATTTAATGTATTTAGCGATTTTTTTTGCGTTGTATTCAATATTCCCTGCAATAGGATTGATTTGTGCCATGCCGATAAATCCACCTTTGGAAACAATTTGCTTTACACCTTCTATTATATTTTGCGGAATTTCTTCTCCGTGTGAAAATCTTTTATCAGCTATTTCGGATAGTTCGTATAAGTTCATTTTTACCTCTCAAGTTATGTTTATTATAGCTTGAGGGAAATGGATTTGCAAAAAGTGCTTATTAATAGTAAAAAGCGGTTGATTAAAATCAACCGCTTTTTTAAAATTTATTTATACCTTGCGTTTACGAGCTGCTTCAGATTTGCGTTTTCTCTTTACGCTTGGCTTTTCATATCTTTCACGCTTTTTAACTTCTGATAAGATACCAGCTTTTTGAATTTTCTTTTTGAATCTTCTTAAAGCGCTTTCGATACTTTCGTTTTCGCCAACTTTAACTTCTGCCATTTATATTTTCACCACCTTTATAGCATATTTGTAATACATGATTATGTTATAACAACCCTTTTCAAATTTCAAGCGGTTGTAATTTCTTCTTTACAACTCTTTAGACAAAATATTCGCTATTTCTTTCTCTATCCTTGTGGAAAAGGGGTGGGTTATATCAGACAAATGCAGGTGTTGGATGCTCTATTACCGTGCGAACATAGTTGTAATAATCGTTCTTTGTACCGTATTTTTCAATCTTTTTAAGCAATTCGTCTTTTGTAATAAATCCTTGATTAAAAGCAATTTCTTCCAAGCAAGAAATTTTAACGCCTTTATTCAATTCCATTGTTTGAACAAATAAACTTGCTTGAAGCATTGAATCATGTGTGCCTGTATCAAGCCAAGCAAATCCGCGTCCAAGAATTTCTACGTTCAATTCTCCGCGTTCTAAGTACATTCTGTTTAAATCCGTAATCTCCAATTCACCTCTGGCAGAAGGCTTTAGTTCTTTTGCAAAATCACAAACCTTGTTATCGTAGAAGTATAAACCTGTTACCGCATAATTTGATTTCGGTTGAGCGGGTTTTTCTTCTAAAGAGATTGCTTTTTGGTTTTCATCAAATTCAACAACGCCAAATCTTTCAGGGTCTTTAACAGTGTAACCGAAAACGGTTGCACCTGCGTGTTTTTTTAGGGCATTTTTCATTATTGTAGAGAAGCCGTGACCGTGGAAAATATTGTCACCCAAAATTAATGCTACATCATCTCCTGCAATAAAATCTTCTGCGATGAGGAATGCATCTGCAATACCTCTTTGAACATATTGTATTTTGTAGTGTAAGTTCAAACCAAATTGAGAACCGTCACCCAAAACTTTGATAAAGTTATCATAATCGAGTTCATTGGTAATGATTAATATATCTTTAATACCTGCTAACATTAAAGTTGAAAGCGGGTAATAAATCATTGGTTTATCATAAATCGGTAATAAAATTTTTGAGATAGGCTGTGATGCCGGATATAATCTTGTTCCTGCTCCTCCTGCTAATACAATTCCCTTCATAAAAACTCCTTATCCTCTAAAATATTTCATATTTTTTTCTATACAAACGCTATCCATTAAACAATCGGGATTAACTTGTACACCTTTTTTACGATTCAGTAATAATACATAAGGTACATACATTCCACGATATTTAATCATTAAATCGCGTCCGTAGTCAGTACTTGCGTCAATTTTGAAAAAGTTGTATTGTCCGTCATACATTTTGGAAAGTTTGTCATATCTTGGCGAAAACTTTTTACAGTAACTGCAATCAGGTGTATAGAGATATAAAAATACATTATTGCCTTTATTTATTGCGTTTTCTACTTCTCCGGCAAATACCGGTAAAAATGCCATTGATATTAAAATTAATAAACACTTTTTCAACATGTCTAAATAGTATCATCTATATACACTTTTTTCAATAAATTTGTTATTAAGTTGTTGTTGGGCAAGTATGCCCAACCGACAGTTTTCAATTAGTACAAACTTATTACCTAAAAATATGTTGACATTTTTATTCTAATCATTAAATCTCTAGTATGACTAAAGATTATTATAAAATTTTACATATTTCTGAAAACTCAACACAAGAAGAAATCAAATCAGCATACAGAAGACTTGCAAGAAAATGGCACCCTGATGTAGCAGGTAATTCTGAAGATGTTATTGTAAACTTTAAGGACATTAATGAAGCTTATGAAACACTTTCAAATGAAATAAAAAAAGCCGATTATGATAAAGCAAGAAGATTTTACAGCTACTCAGGCTTGGGAGCGGGGGTAAATGGGATAAATAACGGTGCAGATAAGGAAACAAACGGCTGTACAAACAAAGAAACTTACCAAAAAGAAAAAACAACCTCAAAACAAACTTATCACACAAAAGACAGTTTTAAGTTCAGTTGGGAAGATTTTTTCTTCAAAACTCAAAGACAAGAAAAAGATATTGCAAAAAAAGGTAAAGATATTTATTCAGACATTGAAATCTCAATTTTTGAAGCTTTAGGCGGTACAACAAAAGTTATTAATATGCTTCAAACTAATCTTTGTCCAAAATGCCATGGCAGAAAATTTGTAAACGGCTCAGAATGTTCTTTCTGTAAAGGAAAGGGTGAAACTTCTACATACAAAAGATTTAACGTAAGAATACCGGCAGGAATTAGTGACAAATCAAAAATCCGATTGGCTGGAGAAGGGGAAAAGGGAATTAATGGCGGAGCAAACGGTGATTTGTATTTGACTGTTCATATTAAAGAACCAAAAGGATACAAAACAGATGGTTTGAATATTCTTAAAACAATTCCTATTACTCCATTTGAAGCTGTATTGGGTGCAAATATTGCAATTCCTACATTAACAGGAAATGTATCTTTAAAAATTGCTCCGAACACAAGAAATGGTCAAAAAATCAGACTTTCCGGATGTGGAATAGAGCAAAATAACAAAGTTGGTGATATGATAGTAACTGTAGAAATTCAAATTCCTAAAAATTTGTCAGAGGAAGAAATTAATTTGTACAAAAGATTGGCGGAAATTTCTACAAGCACTGTGCGTTAGAAAAAGGTAGTAACATGTCATCAATAAAACTAAAAGAACTTTTTGCATCAATTCAAGGCGAAGGACCGCTTGTAGGTTATAAACAAATATTTATACGCCTTTGTGGATGTAATTTAAAATGCAAATATTGTGATACGGATTTTGATGAAAAAAATGCAAAAGAATATACGATATCCGAGCTTTTGGAATATGTGAAAAAACATTCAGAATGTCATTCTGTATCTCTAACTGGAGGAGAACCTCTTTTGCATACCGATTTTATAAAAGAATTTGCTCAATTTTCACCGCTTCCGATTTATTTAGAAACAAACGCAACATTATATGAACAATTAAATAGTGTTATTGATTATATAGAATATATTTCTGCTGATATTAAACTTCCGAGTGCAACCGGCATGACTGCACAATGGGATATTCATGATAAGTTTTTTGAAATAGCAAACAAAAAAAACTTATACGCAAAAGTTGTTTTTGATTCTAAAATTTCAGATGACGAAATTGAAAATATTTGTAAATTGGCAAAAAAATATGATATCGAACTTGTTTTACAACCAATGATGTTAGGCAAAATTCCTTCTATTAATTCCGATTTTATGCAGAAAATTTTAGATAAGTGCCTAAGTTTGTATAAACGCACACGTCTAATCCCTCAAGTGCATAAATTTATTGATGTAGAATAATAACTTTTGTTATTATGAAAAAATCGTAAGATTTCCAAGACAATCAATGGATTTATTAATTATAATAATCTAACTTGCAATAAGCCGTTTTACAAGTTAAAATATTTATAAAGAGAGAGAAATTTATGCCTGCAACGGAAGATTTAATACAAGTCGGGTTTTCGCTTCATCAGGAAGGTAAACTTGAAGAAGCTGAAAATGCTTATAAAGAAGCATTAGCGCAAGATAGCGACAATGCAGAAATTTATAATCTTTTGGGAGTTTTAAAACTTCAGCAAAAAGATGTAATTTCTGCCATAAGTTTTGTTGAGAAAGCCGTTGAAAAACAACCGAACGCTTATTTCTATGAAACTCTTTTTCAAACTTATATCAGAGCAAAACTTTACAAAGAAATAGTGAAAAAAGCACCAGAAGTTTTAAAAAAATTTCCCGACGATTTTTCGTTGATGTTTAATATCGCGCTTGCTTATAAAAATTTAAAGAAAAATAAAGAGGCAATAAGTTTTTATGAAAGAGCTTTGAAGCTTGACCCGTCTTCTTATGACGCTTGGTTTAATCTCTCACACCTTTATAGCGTTGAAGCTCAAACAAATAACGCACTTTCAGCACTCAAAATTTGTCAAAAAATAAGACCAAACGACCCTGATACGGAATATTTTTTGAGTCTGGCTCTTATGCGAATTAAAGATTATGACAAAGGTTTGAAACTCTTTGAAAACAGAGTTTGTCGTGATACCGCAGTTGCGCTTCAATTCAAAAGTTACCCGAATAAAGCTAGAATTGATAACTTATGGAAAGGCGAAAATATAAAAGACAAAACGCTTTTGGTATACTATGAAGCAGGTTTTGGCGATGTGATAATGTTTGCAAGGTATTTACCTTTAGTTGCTCAAAAGTGCAAAAAACTGATTTTGATGTGCCAAAAACCATTATCAAAATTATTTAGAGAAAACAGCTTAGGCATTGATGAAATTATTGACACTTATGTTCCCGAAAAAGATTTAGAATTTGATGTGCACGCACCGCTTTTGAGTTTGCCGTATTTATTAAAACTCAAAGGGGATAAGGTTTTTGCTTATTCAAGCGGATATTTAAAACCTAATATGCAGTTGGTTGAAGAATATAAACAAAAATATTTCAACAATGACAAAATCAAAGTTGGTATAAAGTGGCAAGGAAATACTTATTATGATTTTGATAGAGTAATTCCGGCAGAATCATTTATACAATTAATGCAGGTTGAAAATACACAATATTACTCCTTCCAAACATTTGAAGGTTCTGAAGATGCGAAAGTTTTGAACAATATTATTGACATTGGCAAAGATTTAATAGATTTTTCTCAAACTGCTGCTGCTATGGCAAACTTGGATTTGGTAATCTGCAATGACACTTCTCTTGCGCATTTAGCAGGCGCAATGGGTATTCCTTGTTGGGTACTTTTACCTTACGAAGTTAATTGGAGATGGCACACCGATTTAAGCGTTTGCGATTGGTACGATAGCGTAAAATTATTCCGCCAACACAAACAAAACGACTGGAATGGAGTCTTTGAAGACGTTTTAGCAGAAATGCACGAGTAATTTATTTTTCAAGATTTAATTCGCCATCAGAAACCTTTAATTTTTCTTCTGCTTGTTTTAAGTATTCAAACTTAAAGTCACCGTTTTTGCCGTTCATTTTATCGTCCAAATGATAGCCCTTGGCATCATTTATAATATACTCAAGATTTCTGAACGAGAATTTTCTGTCAGCCATTTTTTGCGCCAAATCTTTTAATTTAGCATCATTATCAGTTATGAATTTGTCTTTGTTTTTTATTTTATCCAAATTCATTTTCAAAGCTTCATACAAACAATCTTTGTCAGGAAACGGCACTTCTATCAGGTTCTGAAAACGACTCATTGCCGCGCCGTCCAAACCGTTGTTTTTAGGCGAAATGTTCGTTGTTCCTATTACTGTCACATTTGGAGTCTTTTCCTTCAACAATTCCAAATAGTTTAGAAAAACCGAACGTTCTTCCAATTTAGTAATAAAATACGTTCCTTTTGTTGAAGCAGTATATTTTTCAACAGGTTGAACAACAGAATCTATTTCATTAAAAGTTACCACGTATTTTTGATTTGGGTTTTTCTTAGCGGTCTTTAATATTCCTTCAAAGACTTTTTTCAGATTATCAACACCTTCCCCTGCCCACATTGAATTGAAATCAGAATACATAACTTCCATATATTCTGCATCAATTGATTTTGCAAAAATCTTTGAAAAGAAAGATTTACCCGTTCCGGGAGTTCCATACAACAATAATCTGTTAGAAGCTTGAGGTTCGCCTGTTTCTGCTAAAACATCCGCACCTGCTTTAAGCTGATTAACTTGTCGCTGTAAAACGGTTTTTAAATCTTTATTAACGCTTTTACAGTTCTCTAAATTTGGTATTTTTGAATTATTTTTTAGAGATTCAAAAGGACGAAGATTTGCAGGCATGTGACGACTTTTATTTTTTGATAATTCAATAAGAGTTTTCATATTCCACAAAAAAGTCCCAAATAATAACGTCAAACATGTTATACCTAAAAGCCCGATTTTTCTTTCATTTTGTTCAACAGTTTTTCTTTGGTAATCTAAATCAGAATTAATACTCATTGCAGACTTTTTACCAATTAAGCAATAATCATTCTTATTATTAGTTTGTTTAAAATTAGGATATTTTATTGTTGATTGAGAAATTTTTTGTATCATGATACCACCCTAAAACATAAAAACTAAGTATTAATATTATATTAACACTTAATCATTTTTAATCTTTTTTATCATCGTCCAACTTATCTTCTATTTCACTACCTACGATACCACCGATATGAGTACCCGCAGCTGCTCCACCAACCATTGTACCTGATAAACCAACTGCTGCAACAGCACCTGCTAAACCTCCAGTTGCTACAACAACAGCTGCACCTAATGCGCCAAGAGCTGCGCCACCAAGAATACCCAGTAAAGCACCTTTTTCGCCTTTAAATGCAACCTGTGCAGAATTAGTTTCAGGTAAAGTTTGTTCTTGACGAACATTTTTAACAGTTCTTCTTGGTTGAATTTTTTGATACACACTTTGATTTGTTGCTTGAATTCTCATTTTACACTCCAAAATTTTTATTTACACTCAATATATAACATAAAACAATATCT
>ERZ1034878.232-NODE-232-length-30515-cov-26.520519_pt1 | contig 30515 bp, 25 predicted proteins | sample MGYA00520593_ERZ1034878 | MGnify/ENA primary metagenome ERZ1034878 (study PRJEB33766, sample SAMN09781724) | gut metagenome | biome: gut microbiome | host: Homo sapiens | place: Madagascar | study: EMG produced TPA metagenomics assembly of the PRJNA485056 data...
AATAAAATATATAAATAACCAAAAGACCGAGGGATGCGGTCTTTTTTGGTGTTTATATACTATTCGTAACATTTTAATAATTAAAAGCTTGCAACTAAACTAAATTTATGTTAATATCAATTTGTCAGACTGTCGAAAGACGTTCCCTGATGTGGAGCAAAATTAATTCGACAAGTGACGAGTAGAATGGATACTGCTGAATAGTCAGTAAGTCCGCAAGAGTAAAGGAATAAAATTATGTCAATGACAGATCCTATAGCAGATATGCTAACTAGAATCAGAAATGCTATGATGGCTTCTCACGCTAACGTAACTATGCCAGCTTCTAAATTGAAAGAACAATTAGCTAAATTGTTAAAAGAAGAAGGTTATATTTCTGATTACATCGTAAAAGCTGAAGGTAAATTCAATGTTCTTGAAATTACATTGAAATACGACGCTAAAAACAAACCTGTTATCACTAAATTAGAAAGAATTTCTAAACCAGGTTTGAGAAACTATAGCAAAGCTAAAGACCTTCCAAAAGTTTTGGGTGGTATGGGAATCGCAGTTGTTTCTACAAGCAAAGGTCTTTTAACAGACAGAAAAGCTCGTAAAGAAAACATCGGTGGCGAAGTTCTTTGCTACGTTTACTAGGAAGTAAAACCGCTCCATTCGTAATTTCGGAGGCGGAATGTTTTTTACTTTCACAAAATCCAAACATAATTGGTAGAAAAGTTTGGGAAAAGTACATAATATACCAAAAGGAGAAAATTAAAAATGTCACGTATTGGTAAAAAACCTATTGAAATTCCTAACGGAGTTGAAGTAAAAATAGAAGATCACCAAGTTACAGTAAAAGGACCTAACGGAACTGAAGTTGTTAAAGTTAGACCTGAAATCGCTATAAAAATGGAAGATAATCACATTGTATTGTCAAAAGTTGGCGAAACAAGAGAAACAGACGCATTATTCGGTTTGTTCAGAACTTTGATTGCTAATGCAGTACATGGTGTAACTCATTTATTTGAAAAGAAATTGGAAATTCAAGGTGTTGGTTACAGAGCTAGTATGGAAGGTAAAAACCTTAACTTGGCTTTGGGTTATTCTCACCCAGTAATTGTTGAACCGCCAGAAGGTATTACAATTACAGTTGAAGCTAACACAAAGATTTCTGTAAAAGGTGCTAACAAACAAACAGTTGGCGATGTTGCAGCTTTCATTAGATCAAAAAGACCTCCTGAAGTTTACAAAGGAAAAGGTGTTAGATACGAAGGCGAACACATCAGACGTAAAGCTGGTAAAGCTGGTAAAAAGTAAGATAGGTGCAGGTGACTTTAGGGAGCCGTACATATATCTTATCCCGAACTTGATTCGGGATCTTGTGAAAATTATATTCTTGCCAAAAGTTTTTTATGGAAACATTTGAAACTTTATGTCCAACCCTTGTGGGAGGACAGAAATCTATGATTTCGAGGTGGGGTATAAGATAGATAGTCCTTACTATCCTTAGCTCAAATGGAGCGAAGGCGTCACGAAGTGACGGGTGTGAGGTGGTTTATAATTTACATGCGGAGGGTTTAAAGCCCGTTAAAGCAGTAAGAAAGGAAAATAAAATGATTAAACAAGAAATTAGAAAACCAAAAGTACAAAAAAGACATAAGTCAATCAGGGTTAAATTGGCAGGTACTGCTGAATTTCCTAGATTAGCAGTATATAGAAGTACAAAACATATCTATGCTCAATTGATTGATGATGATAATCATGTAACTTTGGCATCAGCATCTTCTAACGACAAAGAATTAAAAGAAAAATTGGCTCACGGTGGAAACATCGAAGCTGCAAAACTTGTTGGCGAAGAAATTGCTAAAAAAGCAAAAGTTAAAGGCATTGAATGCGTAGTATTTGACCGTGGAGGTTTCTTATATCATGGTCGTGTTGCAGCATTGGCTGATGCAGCTAGAGAAGCAGGCTTAATGTTTTAGGAGCGTAGCCGCTCCATCCACCAATCAGGTTTTGGTGGAATGTAAAAAATTAAAAGAACCGTCAGAAATGGCGGTTCTTTTAGTATATAGCCCATTTCTTTTTAAGAGGAAGGGTTGGAGATGGCGTTAGGAAACAATTATATAAAAGTTGGGCAAAATTTCCCGTCAATAACAACTCTTGAAAAATTTGCGGATGTTTTAGATGTAGAATTGTATGAATTATTCAGATATACAAATTATAAATCAAAGAATTTTAAAGAAGAAATAAATATGATTTATGATAAATTAAATAAAGATAAGCAATTTACCATATATCAAGTTGCAAAAGCAATGGAATAACAAAATTAAAAATCATTAATAAAATCGAGGTTTAGTATTTTTTATATTATCATATGATTAGGAGATAATATAAAATGGAATACAAAGATTATTATGAAACGTTGGGTGTAAAACGTGATGCAACTGATGCCGAGATAAAATCTGCATATAGAAAACTTGCTCGTAAATATCATCCAGATGTAAATAAAACAAAAGAGGCAGAAAGTAAATTTAAAGATATAAACGAAGCCTATGAGGTTTTGGGCGACAAACAAAAACGTCAAAGGTATGACAGTTTGGGCGCAAATTGGCAAGGCGGACAAAGCTATACTCCACCTCCAGGATTTGAACAATTCGGTTTTGGTGGCGGTCAAGGCGGTTATCAAAGCTTTAACTTCAACGGTCAAGATATGGGTGGCTTTTCAGATTTCTTTAGCTCATTGTTTGGCGATATGATGGGTGGCGGAGCTAGAGGCGCACAAGGTATGAACTTTGGTGGATTTGACTTTGGCGGTACGCAATCTGCAGGTCAAAGAACTTCTTCAAGACGACGTGCTGCTCAAGAACCAAAAGCCGAAAACCTTGATGTGACAATGAATTTGAATATTACAATAAAAGATATTTTTGATAAAAAACCTATAAATGTAAAATTCAATAATATTGAGCGTTGTCAAAAATGTTCCGGCAACGGAGGGTACTGTTCCGAATGTGGAGGTACTGGCTTTAAAACAGAACCAAAATCAATAAAAGTAAAACTTCCTCCTGATATTACGGAAGGTCAAAAACTTCGAGTAAAGGGAGAAGGAAAGGTCGATGCTTATGGTCGAAAAGGAGATCTATATCTTGTAATAAATATTAAAGATAAGGAATACGAGGTAGATGGCTCCGATTTGACAAAAGAGGTTGAAATTACTCCTCCTGAAGCCGTTTTGGGGTGCAAAAAAGAAATAGCGACTTTGCATGGTAAAATCATGATTAAAATTCCGCCAAAAACTTCATCCGGACAAGCTTTGAGATTGAAAGATTTAGGTTTACCTAAAAAGGGTGGCGGATATGGAAATCTTAATGCGAAAATTAAAATTGTAATCCCAAAAAGTCTTAATGATAAACAAATTGAACTCTATAAAAAAATTGCAGAGTTATAAAACTAAATAAAATCTTGACAATATCCCTCTTTATTAGGAAAATATTTCTAACAAGGGGGATATTTTAATGACTAAAGAAACTTTTTTGCACGACAAACATGTTAAATTGGGAGCTAAGATGGTTGATTTTGCAGGCTGGCATATGCCTGTTCAATATACATCCATTATTGAGGAACACAAAACTGTACGTGAAAAAGTCGGATTGTTTGATGTTTCGCACATGGGAGAAGTTTTTGTAAAAGGTAAAGAGGCATTGGAATTTTTGAATAGTATTGTGCCTCAAGATATTTCTAAATTGAATTACGAAAAAGCCGTGTATTGCCAATTACCGAACAAAAATGGTGGTTTAATTGATGATTTGATTATTTATAAACTTGGCATACTTGAATATTTGGTTATTTGTAACGCATCAAGAATTGATGAGGACTTGAACTGGATGGTTATGAATAGTAAAAATTTTGATGTAAAAATTGAAAATGAATCTCATAATTATTCATTATTAGCGGTGCAAGGTCCTTTGGCTGATAAATTGTTAAGAAAAATGGGGTTGGATACACAACAAGAATCATTTACAATAAAGGTTGCTAAAATTGCAGGAATTAAGGTTTTGGCATCTCGAACAGGTTATACCGGAGAAGACGGGTACGAAATTTTGGTAGAAAATCATCATTCAGAATATCTTTGGGACAAAATTTTGGAAGATGGTGCAGAATTTGGAATTAAGCCTATCGGGCTTGGTGCAAGAGATACGCTTAGACTTGAAGCAGCTTTGCATTTGTACGGAAACGATTTAGACGAAAATACAACTCCAATTGAGGCAGGTTTAAGTTGGTCTGTTCCAAAAGATAAAGAAGTTGATTATAACGGAAAAGATGTTATTATGGAACAGATTAAAAACGGAACAAGCAAAAAACTCGTTGGTTTGAAAATGTTAGACAGAGCGATTGCAAGACATGAATACGAGGTTTATAAAGACGGCGAAAAAATTGGTGTTATTACAAGTGGTGGCCCTTCTCCAATGTTGGGAGCAAATATTGCGCTTGCTTATGTTAAAAATGATAAAGATATTTGCACTGGAACGACTGTTCAGGTTATGATAAGGGAGAAACTGCATGATGCAGAAATTGTAAAACGACCTTTTATCTCAAAAAGAAATAAAATTAAGTTATAAATATAAAAAGGAGAAATTAATGAGTATTACTGAAAAAATTTTATGTTCAAAATCTCACGAATTTTTATTAGACAATGGTGATAAAACTTACACTATTGGTTTGACAGATTACGCAGTAGAACAACTTGGCGATATTGTTTTTCTTGAATTGCCGGAAGTTGGAACAGAGTTTAAAAAAGGTGAAACTTTTGCAACTATTGAATCTGTAAAAGCAGCATCTGAAATTTACATGCCAATCAGCGGAAAAATTTTAGAAATTAATGAAACTGCCGTTGATACTCCGGAAATTTTGAATGAAGACAGTTATGAAAAAGGTTGGCTTGTTAAAATTGAAGCTACAGGTGATATTACAGAACAAAATGACCTTTTGGAATACGAAGATTATAAGGAAGAATTGGAATAATATAATATGAAAAACTTTTTAGTACATACAGACGAAGTTAAACAAGAAATGTTTGAAAGCATTGGTGTTGCAGGAATTGAAGATTTGTTTTCTCAAATACCCGAAAAAGCCAGAATGACTTCTCTCGATTTGGGGAAAGCTTTAAGTGAAGCAGAAACTCAAAGACGAATTAAAGCTCTTTCCAAAAAGAATAATACTGATTACGTATCATTTTTAGGGGCAGGGACTTATAACAAGTTTGTTCCGGCTTGTATTTCTCAAGTTGCAAATCGTTTTGAATTTCTTACGGCATACACTCCTTACCAACCGGAAATTTCGCAAGGTACACTTCAAATTATGTATGAATTTCAAACTATGATTTGCCGTATTACGGGCATGGATATTTCAAATGCCACAATGTATGATGCGGCAACGGCTTGTGCTGAAAGTTTACTTATGGCAGTCAGAGTGTCTAAAAAGAATAAAGTTCTCGTTTCAAATCGTTTAAATCCGGAATATGTTGATGTTATTAAAACATATTGTTGGGCAAATGAAATTGAGCTTGAATTGATTGAAGAAATTCCGACTGATACGGCTGATTGTGCGTGTGTATTGGTCCAAAATCCTGATTTTTACGGAGAAATTACTCAAATCAATAAACCGGATTGTTTGTTAATTGTTTGTGTTGATGTTTCTTCTTTAGGAATTTTGAAACCACCTTATGATGCTGATATTGTTGTAGGTGATGTCCAAACTCTTGGTATTCCAATGAGTTTTGGTGGACCACATGCAGGATTTATGGCTTGTAAAGAAAAATTTATGCGCCAATTACCTGGGCGTTTGGCTGGCAGAACTGTTGATGCTGACGGAAAACCTGCCTATTGCTTGACAATTCAAACCAGAGAACAACATATTAAACGAGAAAAAGCAACAAGTAATATTTGCTCAAATCAAGCTCTAATAGGGCTTTGTGCAACTTTGTATTTAACTGTTATGGGTGAAAAAGGGTTCCGTCAAGCAAGTTATTTATCATCAAAGATGGCTCATAAATTGTCTGAAAAACTTGCACAAAAAGGAATTAAAACTCTTAACAAACAATTCTATAACGAATTTGTTATTAAAGTAGATGATGCAGAAGATGTTTTAGTATGTCTGAAGGCAAATGGTGTTATTGGCGGTTTGCAATTAGATAAGAATAGAATCTTAGTTGCCACTACGGAATTGACAACTGATGAAGATATTGAAAATTACGTAGAACACGTAAAATAAAAATCTAAGCTTCTTTAAAAGAATTGTAATAAATGGTTATTGAGAAATTTTCAGTAGCCATTTTTCTTATGTAACAACCTTCAAGCAGGTACATTGTTGAACCGTTATCAAGCATAATTCGGATCTTCTTTCTTGAGCTTGCCCAGTTTTGTATAAAACTTTTAATTTTTGATGAAGGGTTCTGTGGAACAATATTAATTAAACCGTTATGTTGCGCAGCGTCAGGACGTTTAACTTCGTTTCCATCAATAAATACAGTTGTAAAATTTTCTTTAACTGATGGCGGATTGTCGATTTCGGCATCAAATGCTAAACTTGTTTCTAATTCTGTAATAACTGCGTGTTGCATAAATTAATTCCTTTTTTTATTTGTCCATATTTTAATATGGTGGGCGATATGTGACTCGAACACATGACCTCCACAACGTCAATGTGGCGCGCTACCAACTGTGCCAATCGCCCGTTTTAAAAGTATAACACAAATTTTCTAAAAACGCATAGCGTCAACTTGTTTTAAAATATATTGGATATCTTTTACAAGTTCTGCTTCAATATACAATAATTCTTGTTTTGTGTAATCGTCGTGTTCGTATTTAACTTTAGCTAATTTCAACATAACAATTTTGTTGAAAGTGATATAATTAGATACAAATTCAATGATGTCAACAGCTCTATATGGAACTGCGCAATCGTGCAATCTTAAAATTGAACGGAAAATAACGAGCAAAGTTTTTATAACGTTTGACAATACTTTTTTCATTTCTCGGTCAGATTTTATATTCATTAAGAAACAATTTTTGTATTTCAATAACAAACTTTTAATTTCAGTTTCGCATTGCAGGCGTAAAAAGTGTTTGTTTATATATATTGATGGGATTAGGTTTTCGCCATAAACAATTCTGTGGTTTTCTCTAATATCAGCATATTCGATTGAGTAAACATCAAAAGAAGAATACCATTCGTCTTTGTTCATAACTACAGGAATTGGATTTTTCGCCTTAACCCATTTTTTTATAGGATTTGACATTGAATATAAATCTTCTGCGTTCAAGGTATTAGTAACAATCATTAGATTAAGATTGTTTTTCGCATCTTCAACATTTGCTTGAGAACCAAATGCAATTACAGATGCCAAATTATCACCTAATTTTTCTTTTAAACTTTCGATTAATTTATCTAAATTCTTCATATCATTTCCTTTTCTAAAAATTTTAATACTTAGATTTGTTTACCAACTGCCGGAACAACCGCTGCCGCCAAATCCGCCACCTCCGCCGAAACCGCCAAAGCTACCGGAATTAAATCTCCTTCTTGGTGAGAAAATACTCAAAACAATAGCGACTGGCCAAATCCACCAAGGATATTCATCTCTTCGACTTGAACCGGAAGAACTTGTTTTTGGCGGACAAGCTCCTTGCTGCCTAATAGTTACGTTTTCGGCATTTGCAACAGTTTGAGCTAAAACGTATGCGCCACGACGTATTCCGGTTTCATAATCCAATTTTTTGTAATATGGAAGGATGTCTGTATCACGAATATTTTCAAGTGCAGAAATAGGAATTTTATTTTCAAGCCCAGTGCCGAGTTCAATTCTCATTCTGCGTTCAGTCGGAGCTGTCAAAAATACAACACCATTATTTTTCCCTTTAGCACCAAGTTTGTAAGAACGACCAATGTCAATTGCAACATCTTCTACACTTCTTCCATTTAAAGAAGGTAGTGTTACAACAACCAAATCCGCACCGGATTTTTTCTGCAAATCCCATAACGTCATGTTTAAATCGTTTTCAACATCAGGTGATAATAAATTTGCTTCGTCAGCGATGAAGCCATTAAATTTTACAGTTATAGCATTTGCTTGAGTAATTCCCAAAAGCAAAGCTACCAAAATAAATAACCAACATTTCTTAATCATAATGCAATTTTAACAGTATATACGATTTATGTCAAGTGAATAAGAATAAAGCGGCTAAGTTTTATAATTTTATAAGACTGCGGAATAAACCTGCAATCTATAATTCAGTTGCTAATTGATGTCGATTTCCAAAATCCAACATCAAAACTTTATTCCCCCATCTAAAAAATAAGCAATAAAAAAGGCGACACCCAGATTCGAACTGGGGGATAAGAGCTTTGCAGGCTCCTGCCTTACCACTTGGCCATGTCGCCACCTCGTTACTCTATAATAAAAAAGACATAACAAAATGTCAAGGTATGAAATTAAAACTCAAATAATTCTTTAATTGGAAGTTCTAAGGCATTAGCGAGTTTCAAAATCGTTTTTATTCCCGGTTTGTTTATGCTTACTTCGATTTTACCCAAATAATCCAAACTAATTCCGGCTTTTTCAGCAAGTTTTTCTTGTGTCAAACGAGCGTTTTCTCTCAAAAATTTAATTCGCTTTCCCAATAATTCATAAAAATCATTTTCGTCCATTTGACAATATTACTGGATATAGTGACGTATTATTACTGGATTTTTACCAGTAATAATACATATAAAACCAATCTATAATCATATATAGGAGGTATTATGAATAAAAAAGCATTCACATTGGCGGAAGTACTGATTACATTAGGCATAATCGGAGTAGTAGCAGCATTAACAATGCCGGTATTAATTGCAAATTATAAAAACAAAGTGTTTATTACAAAAACTAAAAAAGTTTACTCAAATATTCAAAATGCAATAATTATGGCGCAACAAGACAGTGGAAATATAGGAGATAATGAATTTTTATTTAATGTATCTGATGGATATTTAAAGGTTACAGAAAATTTTGCAAAATATTTTAATGGAGCAACTGTTTGTCAAAGTGATGAGCGTTGCAAAGAGGTAGTTCATCAAATTAAATATGCAGATTCCCCTGTATATGATAGTTCTGGGAATGCAAATGAATTTAAGCTTGGAGCGCCTCTGATTATGCTAAATGATGGTAGTACTTTAAAAGTCAAAGAGTTAATTCCCAATTGTGATTATACGAGAACAGAAACTTATTATGAAGAAAATGGTCAATCACAAACAGCACAAAATCATGTTAGGTACTGCGCTCTGGTATATTTTGATATAAATGGAGCCAAATTGCCTAACCAGTTTGGTCAAGATGCGTTTTATATGGGAATATTTAAAGATAAAACAACTCCGGGGGATTGGAGCAAAGCTGGAGGAAATACGTTGAAAAATATTCTTTCCGGTGATGAAAAATTGCATGTAAAAAGACAATAAGCCATAAAGCTTTTCAAGTGTTTATTAAGTGTTAAATTAACAAAAGAACCGCCATTTCTGACGGTTCTTTTTAATTTTATAAGCAGTTACGTTCCTATTTTGTAGGGTAGTAATCTCTAACAACACCGTTGAATGCGTCGATATAAATTGCTTTAATATCTTCCATCAATGGATATGCAGGGTTTGCACCTGTACATTGGTCGTCAAATGCAAGTTCTACCATTTCATCCAATTTAGCGTTGAAGTCTTCTTCTGATACACCAAATTCTTTAATAGAGAATGGCAAGTTGATTTTCTTCATCAAATCTTCAATAGCTTTGATGTACAATTCAACTTTTTCATCATCAGTTTTACCGCCCAAACCAAGTTCGTCAGCGATTTGGCCATATTTAGCCTTAGCGTTAGGGAACTTGTATTGAGGGAAGATTGCTTGTTTTTTAGGACAATCAACTGCGTTGTATTTGATGATTTGTCTGAATAACAATGCGTTAGCTACACCGTGTGGTACGTGGAACATAGCACCTAGTTTGTGAGCCATTGAGTGGCACAAACCTAAGAATGAGTTAGCGAATGCCATACCTGCAATTGTTGCTGCATAGTGCATTTTTTCTCTTGCGATAGGATCGTTAGCACCTTCTTTGTATGATCTTTCCAAGTATCTGAAGATTAATTTAGCTGCTTCCAAAGCGTTTGAATTTGTAAAGTTTGTAGCCATACAAGATACATAAGCTTCAGTTGCGTGAACTAATGCGTCGATACCAGATGCTGCTGTCAAGCCTTTTGGCATACCATCAACGAAGTTAGGGTCGATGATTGACATATTTGGAGTTAAAGCGTAATCTGCAATTGCATATTTTACGTGAGTTTCGTCATCAGTAATGATTGCGAAAGGTGTAACTTCAGAACCAGTACCTGATGTAGTAGGGATTGCAACCATTGTTGCTTTCTTACCAAGTTCAGGAATTTTACAAATTCTTTTTCTGATATCTAAGAATCTCATTGCAACATCTTCAAATACTGTATCTGGTTGTTCATACAATAACCACATAATTTTAGCAGCATCCATAGGAGAACCGCCGCCTAATGAAATAATTACATCAGGTTCAAATGGTTTCATAATTTCCATAGCTTGTCTGATTGTTGACAATGTTGGATCTGGTTTTACATCGAAGAATACTTCGTGGTCGATACCAATTTCATCCAATACTTTAATAATGCTATCAACTGCACCAGAATTGAATAAGAATCTATCTGTTACGATGAATGCACGTTTTTTGCCTTCAAGTTCACGTAGAGCTAAATCAACAGCGCCTCTTTTGAAGTAAACTTTTGGCGGAACTTTGAACCAAAGCATATTTTCTCTCCTTTCAGCAACTGTTTTGTAGTTCAATAAGTTTTCAACACCGATGTTACCTGATACGGCGTTTTTACCCCAAGAACCGCAACCTAATGATAATGACGGTTCAAGTTTGAAGTTGTACAAGTCGCCGATACCACCTAATGCAGATGGAGAGTTAATCAATACACGGCAAGCAGGCATCATGTTAGCATATTTGTCAATTCTTTCTTGGCTTCTAGCATCTGTGTAAAGGTCTGCAGTGTGACCTGCGCCACCTTTTGATACTAATTCATATGCAACATTTGCAGCTGCTTCAAAATCTTTAGCTCTGTACATAGTTAAGATTGGAGAAAGTTTTTCTCTTGAGAATGGATCTTCCCAATCAACTGAAGGTCTTTCTGCTAACAAGATTTTAGAAGTTTTTGGAATTTCAAATCCTGACAATTTAGCGATATTGTATGCGCTTTGACCTACGATGTCAGGGTGAGCAGTTCCACGTTTTGGATCGATAAATGGAAGATCAATCATTTTCTTTTCTTCAGCAGCGTTCAATAGGTATGCGCCTCTGTAGATAAATTCTTTTTTTACTGCTTCGTAAACTTCATCAACAACAACAACTGATTGTTCAGATGCACAAATCATACCGTTATCGAAAGTTTTTGACATCAAGATTGAAGAAACAGCCATTTGAATATCGGCAGTTTCGTCAATTAAAGCACAAGCGTTACCAGGACCAACACCTAAAGCAGGGTTTCCTGATGAATATGCAGCTTTAACCATTCCAGGACCGCCTGTAGCTAAGATGCAAGCGATGTTAGGGTGTTGCATCAATTGGCTAGACAATTCGATAGATGGAACATCAATCCAGCCGATAATATCTTCTGGCGCACCAGCTTTTACTGCAGCTTCGTAAACAACTTTAGCAGCTGCAATTGTTGATTTCGTAGCTCTAGGGTGTGGTGAGAAGATGATTGCGTTTCTTGTTTTTAAAGCGATTAATGATTTAAAAATAGCTGTTGAAGTAGGGTTAGTTGTAGGAACAATACCTGCGATAACACCAAGAGGTTCAGCAACTACTTTAATGCCGTTTGCTTTATCTTCTTTAATTACACCACAAGTTTTAGCGTGTTTGTGTTTGTTGTAAATATATTCTGATGCGAAGTGGTTTTTAATGATTTTATCTTCTAAAACGCCCATACCAGTTTCTTCATGAGCTAATCTAGCTAGAGGAATACGAGCTTTGTCAGCGGCAGTTGCAGCTGCTTTGAAGATTGCATCAACTTGTTCTTGAGTAAATGTTGCAAAAATCTTTTGAGCTTTTTTAGCTCTTTCGATAAGCAATTCCAATTGTTCGGCACTGTCAACAAGAGAAGACTTGTTCAATGTCTTTTCAAGATTTTCGACAGTCTTTTTGCTTTTTGTTGTCATATATATTTTCTCCTTGTATATTGTGCAATATGCACGTTTAGTAAATGTGTTCCAATATAATATTTGTTTGAATTTCATTCGTGAATTATTTCACAATTACATTATAAAATAAAGAAATTTTAAAAGCAAGTGTGATATTTACAATCTTTATATGAATTTAATATTTAGGTGAGATAATTGGGTGATAAGGATATATGACTATAAGGCGATAAGGCGATAAGGCGATAAGGTGATAAGGCGATAAGGTGATAAGGTGTTACATATATATAAATTAATATTTTACAACCTTTTCAAAAATCCCTATTGTCCTATCGCACTATTATCTTATTGCCTTGCGAATTTAATTGTAATATTTTTTCACATGACACTAGCAAAAAAATTTTTTCTCATGTATTATTACATTCATAATAAATTTAATATTTAATTATGGATGACGAAATGCAATTATTAATTGACAAAGAACTTAATTCCGATGACAAGATTTTGAAGCCTGACTTCAATTCTAAGACCGGTCGCGAGCTACTCGCCTTTTACCTCCAAACAAAATTTAAGCAAATTTTAGCTTACGATAAACGATGTGAAACTCCGATATTTAAAGAAGTTGATCCAAGTTTCATTTCGAGATTTACCAAAAGACTGATTACAAAACCTGCCAAGCGTTTGTTAATTGGGATTGCGGGTGAGTCTGCATCGGGTAAATCGACTGTTTGCCGAGAGGTAAAAAATATTATTGAACGACTTGATATGCCGGTTTCTGTTTTAAGTACTGATAATTATTTTAATGACATTTCTGCACTGATTAAAAAATATGGTAGTTTTGATAATTTACGTGATAATGGTTATGATGTTGATTCTCCAAAGAGTTTTCAACTTGAGTTATTAAGACGTGATTTGCAAGATTTAGCGGAGGGAAAAACGGTTTATGCTCCTCGTTATGTTCCGAATGGAACTGGAGTTTCCATTCCGCATGCGCTCAAAATAGATTCTGATAAAATTATTGTGGTAGAAGGTATTGCAGCGCTTTATGAAGATATTCAAGATGTGTTTGATGTAAAAATATATATTGAAACAGATAATGAAATCAGATTTAATAGATTTTTGAAACGTGCGCAAGAAGAAAGAAATCAAGATAGAGAAAACGCAATGAAGCACTGGGAATATCTTTTGAATGTTGGCGAAAAATACGTTATCCCTTGCAGAAATTCTGCAGATTTTGTTCTTGATGGAAACTCTGATTTGAAATATTTTGATCAAATTTTAGAATATATACATGCGATTACAAATAATTTTCAATAAATTTTTGTTGAGATGTCTTAATATTTTTGACTTGTTTTGCCAAGTTTTGAAAAATATGTTAGAATCTTTATTAACTGTTGTAGTGAATTTTAATTAAATCCACTTAATGGTTGATATACTAATTATATTATTTCATTATAATAGGATAGGAAATAAGTAGAAATAGGTGGCAAGTGAGCAAAGATTTTATTGATAGATTTAATGAAGAAGGTAGTAAAGACCGCTTTTGGAGCTTGAATAAAAAAATAGGCGCAGGTTTAGTTGTGCTATTGCTTGCGGTTATTATGATTAACACATCAGGTTGTACTCAGGGAAATTCTGATAGTTCCGGTGATGATATTACCGCAATTGAGGCAAATCAAGAGCAACAACAAGATACGGTTAAAGTTGGGAATGATGGCGTAAATGCAGCTATTGCTCCTGATGATGTTTCTATTGTTGCAGATCAAACTGCTAAAAATAATGCAATGGTCGCAATGTCGGTTGAAGATATGGGGCGTTCGGATCCGTTTCTTCCTGAAGGAGAAAAAGTTGTTGTAAAACCAAAACCTAAAAAACCGGCATATGCAAATTATTTGATGCCTCCTCCGGAAACTATTACGGTTGATTCTACGGCAACAGAAGTAATGACTACAAAAGTTTCAGGTATTATGTATGATAAATTTAACCCGTCTGCAATATTAAATATTAGTGGTTCTGATTACTTGGTTAGAACTGGTGATGTTATTAACGGATATAAAATATTGTCAATCGGGAAAGAAACTGTTACGGTTCAATATGGTTCAAACGTATATAAAGCAAGTGTTGGCGAATTGTTTACAGGTGAAGGTATAAACTTCAATACAGTATCAAATTTGAATAGCAAATTCGGAAGTAACAGGAATAAACGTTAAAATAAAAAGCAGGAGCAGATATGAGAGATAAAATTACAAACAAAATTATTGCAAGCTTGATGTTAGCATCATTTGTTTTTACAAATAGTGCTATGATGGCTTCGGCAATGGAAAATGTTGGTGTTACTCAATATGGTCGAGATGGTAGACCGGCTTTGAGAGATAACAGCGGAGATTATTCTTTAAAATTAAAAGGTGATGTTAGTTTTGTTAGAAAAAATCCGGCAATTAGTATTAGCTTGAGAGATTCGGATGTAAAGCAAGTTTTGAGAATGTTTGCAGATAAAGCTGGCATGAATATTGTTTTCCACGATTCTGTATCAGGACAAGTTACATTAGACCTCGTAGATGTTCCTTTGAATAAGGCTTTTGAAATGGTTATGGAAATCAACGATTTGAATTATGTTGTTGATGATAGAACTATTATTGTTGCAAAAGCCGGTACAAGCGGATTTAATTTCGCAAAACAGGATATGACTTTAATTCCGGTAAAATATATTAGTGCTGCTGCTCTTGCAGATTTCTTGAATAAGAATATCTTTGCTATGCACAAACCTGGACTTTCAGATACAGATATTGTAACTACAAATCCAATGACAAACGAATTAATTGTTTTTGGTACAAAAACAGATGTTGCAATTGCGAAAAAGGTTGTAGCACAATTTGATAAAAAACCTCAAACAACTACATTTAAAGTAAACCATACTACTCCTGCTGAAATGGCTGATATGATTTGTAGCATGCTATTGCCTGCAGCATCAGGTGCTTCTTCTGGGGGTGGTTCTTCATCAGGTGGAAGTTCTACTTCTTCTGGCGGCAGTTCTTCTGGTAGTTCAAGCAGTTCTGATAGTTCTTCTCCTTCAAGTGCTGAGGGAGCTGCAACAGGCGGTGCTGCCGGAATAATGACAGGTGCTGCGGCTGATTCATCAGGTGGTGGCGGTTCTTCTTCTGGAGGTTCATCTTCTGGCGGAAGTAGTTCAGGCGGAAGTTCAGGTGGTTCTGGTAGTGGACTTACTTTGAATGCAGGTACTGTGGCTTGTACTCTTGACGGACAAGTTGGAGGTTCTGTAACATCATTAGGTTTGCAAAACTTGACAGTTGCTTATTATGCGCAATTAGGTACTGTAAATATTATTGGTGGTTCAGAAAGTCAATTAGATATGATTAAAGACTTTATTGCAGAAACTGATAAAAAACAACCTCAAGCTTATTTGGAAGTTTCAGTTGTTGAATTGAATGAAGATGGTAGTAAATCATTGTCAAACAATTGGAATTTGTGGAGTAAAGCTTTTTCAGCAACATTTGATGGCGAAAATACTAGATCAAACCCATTAAATCCGGTATTCTTTAAAGGTAATGCTTATGATGTTGTGGACACATCTGGAGATACTCCTGAAGTTAAATATACAATTAGTAAATATAACGGACCTTTAACTATTACTTATGCAATTAACTATTTGATTAAAAACTCAAAAGGTCGTGTTGTAGCTAATCCTCGTATTTTGATTACAAACGGCGAAGAATCAACAATTGATATTACTCAAGATTACGTAGAATCTGTAGATTCTGAACAAAGCGCATATACAGGTGGTACATTAGCTACCAGAACATATAATATTGGTAGTGATGCAGGTATCAAAGTTTCTATCACACCGTTTATCAGTCCTGACGGATATGTTACAATGAATATCAAACCTGAATATTCAACAATTTTAACTCAATTGTCAGCAACTGATAGTATTGGACCTTATACTGCAGCCACATTGCTTTCTCACAGAAATCTTGATTTGAAAAATGTTAGAATTAAAGATGGTGAAACTCTTGTAATTGCAGGTATGATTAATGAAGAAGAGCAAAAGACAATTGGTAAAGTTCCTGTATTGGGTGATATTCCTGTAATTGGTTCTATGTTCAGATCAACAACTTCTGAAAAGAAGAAAAATGAAATGGTAATTATGATTACTCCAAAAATCATTACAGATACTGAAGATGCAGTTGGAAACACAGATACATTATAATTAATATAACGTAAAATAAACAAAATAAAGATGAATGAGCTTTTAAACAGACTAAAAAACAGTGTCAATTTTCAGATACTGAATAAAGTAAATAGCGCACTATTGGAACAATATAAATTTGTTCCAATTAGTGTTAAGGATAATTTTCTGTTTGTCGCAATAAATTCATCTTCTGATAAAGAAGTAATAAACCACAAATTAAAAGAGTTTTATCCGCAACAGGTAAAATTTATTCAAGTGCCGGATCAAGATTTGTTTGATTTGATTGCTAACTTAAAGCAAGAAATGCAAAAAGATTCAATTGATGATGGAACATCCAAACAGGTAAAACTCGGTGAACTTTTAATCCAAAAAGGTTATATTAATGATGTTCAATTGTTGCAGGCTTTAGCAGAGAGCAAGCGTCAAAAGATACCTATTGGCTCAACTTTGTTCAAGTTGGGATTTATCACACTAGATCAATTAAAAGAAATTTTGCACTTGCAAACCGGATATGACCTTGTTACTCCGGAACAACTTGCATCACAGGATAAATTTATCAAAATTTTGCCGGAAGATTTTATTAAAACAAATAAAATTATTCCGATTTCTTCTGATGGAAAAACTCTTATCTTAGGGGTTGTAACTCCGGTAAAACCTGATGTTTTAAAAGATATTATTTATTTAACAGGACAAAATCCTAAACAGTTATTGATGACCCATTTTGAGTTTCAAAACTGTTTGAATACTTTCTTCAGTGAGCAAAAAAAAGAAACTGAAAAAGTAATTAAAGAAATCGAGAGTGAAGCGGAAGAATTTGAAGTTGAAGAATCTCTTGCCGATATGGTTGATAAGCAATTAAAGGATTCAACCGGTTCTGTTGCAAAATTTGTAAACCAAATTATTACAAATGCTATTGATAATAAAGTTTCCGATATTCACATTGAACCTCGTTTGGCAGGTTATATTGTAAGATACAGAAAAGACGGTATGTTGCAAAAAGTGCTTGACATTCCACCAAAGGTAGAAACTTCTGTTATTGCTCGTTTCAAAGTTTTGTCAAGGATGAATATCGCAGAACATAGACGACCTCAGGATGGTACGTTCTCAATTAAATATAAAAACGGTTCTTATGACTTCCGTATCAATACACTTCCTGTTTCCGGTAAAGAAAAGGTTTGTATCCGTGTACTTGCGCCGGCGGTAAGTTTGAATGCTGCAGATAAAAATATTAGTCTTATCGGCGGTACTGCAGAAGATATTGCGAAAATTAAGAATATGGTAAGTTGTCCGAATGGTATTATTTTAACATCAGGTCCTACCGGTTCAGGTAAAACAACAACATTGTATTCAGTATTGAAAAGTTTGAATGATGAAGATGTTAATATTACGACAATTGAAGACCCGATAGAAATCAAGTTGGAAGGGATTAACCAGTCACAGATTAACGCAAAGGCAGGTATTACATTTGCATCTTGTATGAGAGCGATTTTAAGACAGGACCCTGATATTATTCTTGTCGGTGAAATTCGTGACTATGAAACTTTGGAAATTGCGATTTCTGCCGCATTGACAGGTCACCTTGTATTAAGTACGGTTCACACAAACTCAGCAGCTGCAACTGTTACACGTTTGATTGAAATGGGTGCGAAAGACTATCTTGTATCATCAACTTTGTCAGGTGTAATTGCGCAACGTCTTGTAAGAAGACTTTGCGATGATTGTAAGGAAGAATATTTTGCAACTCATGACGAGGCAAGGCAAATTATTGCAGATGAAAAAGAAATTCAAGAGTTTATGAAAAAGCCTATATATAGAGCAAAAGGCTGTAACAAATGTGATTTTTCAGGATACAAAGGCAGGCTTGGTGTTTACGAAATCATGGCAATTAATAAAGAAATCAAAAAACTTGTTGCTTTAGGCGCACACGATTTGGAAATTGAAGAAGCAGCAGTTAAAAATGGTATGAAAACCCTAAATCAATCTTGTTTAACCCACATACTAAATGGCGAAACCACTATTGATGAATTTGTCAGAGTTCTTGGTGTGGTTAACGAATAGGAGAAACAATGGCAATATATAACTATATAGCACTAAAAAATAATAAGGATATTGTTAAAGGTAAAGTTAACGCAGAAGACTTGCGTGAAGCTCGTGAAAGTATTCGTAGCTTAGGTTTTATTCCAACTAAAGTTTATGAGGAAAAAACTAAAGGCGAAGAGGATAATGAAAAAAAGACCGAAGTCAAAGGTGGTAAAATCAAAAAACTTGGCTTGCAAGATAGAATGGATTTTACCTCAACTCTACAAATTTTGGCTCAATCAGGTATTCCAATTATTGAATCCTTGATGTTTATTGAAAACGATGCCGCAAAGTTGAAAGTTAGACTTGTTGCAAAAGAGTTAAGACGACAGATTATGGCTGGTGCAACTTTTGCAGATACAATTGCTAAATATCCTGATCAATTCGGACAAATTTATATTGGTCTTGTAAAAGCCGGTGAAGATTCAGGTGAACTTGAAAAAACATTGCAACGTTTATTAGAATTGTTAGGTAAAGAAGCTGCCATCAGAGGTAAAGTTATTGGTACATTGATGTATCCGATGTTCGTTATCGTTTTGGCGGTAATTATTGTACTTGTTATGTTGATGTTCGTATTTCCGGTATTCAAAGAAATGTTTGATGGTATGGGAAAAGACTTGCCTTGGATTACAGCTACTTTGATGAGTGCAGGTATTTTCTTGAAAACATATTGGTTCTTTGTTCCGATTATCTTGGGTTCAATCGCAGGTTTCTTTACATTCATTATGAGATGGCAACCTAGTAAAAGAAAAATTGACGAGTTTGTTTTGAAAGTTCCTCTATTATGTGATTTAATCCAATATTCAAACTTTGCAAACTTTGTTGCCGTAATGCAGGTTGCGTATGATGCCGGTGTTCCAATTATTGAATGTTTGTATTTGGCAAATGTAACTTTGACAAACTATACTTTAAAAACAAAAATTGAAACCGCAACATTAAAAGTTCAGCAAGGTCAACACTTGTCAATTGCTTTGCGTTCAACAAGGGTTATGCCTAAGATGATTTTGTTTATGATTGCAACAGGTGAACAATCAGGTCGTTTGGGCGATATGTTATTACAAGCTACAAACTTTATTGATAAGAAATTAGATGGCATTATTGACACAATGACAAAAATGATTGAGCCGATAATGTTGATTGTAATTGGTAGTATCGTATTGACACTTGCTTTGGCGTTGTACTTGCCATTGTTCAGTTCTTATATGTCAGATTAATGGTGATTTATGGGAAAGACATACGTAATTACAGGCGCAACATCAGGTATTGGCAAAGCTCTTTTACAAAAGTTTGTGAAAGATAATACAGTTTTTGCGGGTTATCGCAATGAAAAATACGTTCCGGAATTAGAAAAACTCGGTGCAATTCCTTTCTATATAGATATGGAGAGAAAAGAGAGTATTTCTCAAGCTACTGCGTATATTAAATCAAAGACAGAAAAAATAGATACTTTGATAAATGTTGCGGGGTGTGTTGTTGCTGGGGTTATGGAAAAAATTCCTGTTGATAATTTGCGAAAACAATTTGAGGTTAATACTTTTTCTCATATTGATTTTACTCAAAATTTGCTACCATTGTTGAAAGATGCAAAGGTTATTAATATAAGCTCAATGGCAAGTTTTGGGATATTTCCGTTTGTAGCACCTTATTGTGCTTCAAAAAGAGCATTGGATATTTTGTTTAATGCAATGACTTTGGAATCGAATTTGAAAGTGGTTTCCATAAAACCAGGTGTAATTGCAACTCCATTGTGGGATAAGTCGATTGAATTGAATAAAGAGAGTATAAATAACTGTAAAGACTATGACAAAGAAATGAAATATATGGTTGCAAATGCTCATAAAAACGGGCAAAATGGTCTAAATGTTGAAAAAGTTGTAGATTTAATCTCAAAGATTGATTTAATGGATAATCCGAAACCTTCTTATACAGTTGGAAAAGATGCAATGTTTGCAGAACTTATGTCAAAATTGCCGTTTGATATTCAAAACAAATTGATAAAATTTGGGATGAAAAGGAAGTTTGGAAATTAAGTTTTTTACATTACTCCTTCCCTAAAAGAGGGAAGGCTGGGATGGGTGACATCCCGAAGGGGCAACTTGAAAATCAAAATCAGCACCCACCTTTAATCCTCCCTCACAAGGGAGGAAAAATTACCCCTTCCCTAAAAGAGGGAAGGTTGGGATGGGTGATATTCTATAGGAAAAACATTATAATTAAAATTAGCACCAACCTTTAATCCTCCCTCAAAGGGAGGAAGGATTGTATTACTTCTTCCTTAAAATAATCTCATAACCTAGTATATCTAAAATCTCCGCTAATTCTATTAAATAATCATACTATTTAATGACAAATATAGAAAATATATTGACATAGTGCATTATATAGTGTATAATAGGAGTATATATGCAGGATTTGAAAAGGGAGTTTGTATGAAAAATAAATTAGCATTTACTCTTGCTGAAGTTTTAGTTACTCTTGGGATTATTGGTGTTGTGTCTGCAATGACTGTTCCGACATTAATGCAGAATTATCAACGTCAAAGTTACGTAACTCAATTACATAAAACATATAATGAATTTTCTCAAGCACTTTTGAGATATCAAACCGACAGAAATGCTATCAATTTAACTGAAGCTGGTTTAACATCCCAAGATGCAGTTAATAATTTCATTACAACATATTTTAAAAATGTAAAAGAATGTGATACAATGAATAACTGTTTTGCATCTTCTTACAAGGCAATGGATGGTGGAACAATTAATAACTATAGTGCAAACGTTAAATCTTATGTATTTGCTAGTGGAGTTTCTATTAGACCTTTATATGCAAAAAGTGGAGCCAAATTGATAAATATGGGGATAGATATTAATGGTCAAAAAGGTCCAAATATTGGCGGTAGAGATTTATTTTGGTTTTACGTATATAATAATGGTGTTATAGATGATGCTCCTATAGATGCAAATACTGTTGCTCCAATGACTACAGAACAACGTAATACTCAATTTAATGCAAAATGCTTAAATCATGAAGGTTCGCCTGACGGTTGTTTTGGAAAGATTTTGAATGACAATTGGCAAATGACATATTAATTAAAATGTTTGAAATTAATCTGCCCCACGCTTTCGTTAATTTTGACAACTTGACTGATTACAAAAATTTTTATTCATGCTAAAGTGGTTTTAAAAGAGGTATAAAATGAAAATAGCTTTATTAAATCACGGATGCGCAAAAAATTTAGTAGATTCTGAACTTATGTTAGGGCTTTTGGCTCAAAGAGGACATCAAATTACGTTGGATGAAAAAGATGCAGATATTGTTGTTGTAAATACTTGTTCTTTTATCCATGATGCTGAAAAAGAATCTGTTCAATCTATTTTACAAATGGTTCAGGATGGCAAAAAGGTTATAGTAACCGGTTGTTTACCTCAAAAATATAAAGGGGAACTTAAAAAGGCTATTCCAGAAATCTCCGGTATGATTGGAACGTCTGATATCAAAGAAATTATTGAAGTTGTGGATAGAATTACGGGCGACAAAAAAGATTACGTTGAACATGTTTCTGAAAAACCCGAATATATCTACCCTGAAAATATTGAAAGACAACAGATTACGGTTGGTGCAAGTTCTTACATAAAAATTGCTGATGGGTGTAATTATCATTGCGGATATTGTATTATTCCTCAATTGAGAGGTGAATATCACTCAAGAACCATCGAAAATATCTTGGAAGAAGCTAATTCATTAGTAAAAAAAGGTGTGACCGAAATTGTCCTTATTGCGCAAGACACAACAAGCTATGGAATTGATTTGTACGGGAAACAAATGTTACCTAAGCTTTTAGAAGAATTGAACAAAATTGAAGGCTTGGGTTGGATTAGAATTATGTATGCTTACCCGACACAGGTTAGTGATGAATTAATTGATGCTATTGCTAAATTAGATAAAGTTGTTAAATATATTGATCTTCCGTTGCAGCATAGTAATGCAGAAATTTTAAAGGCTATGCGCAGACCTGTTATGGATTATGAGGTTCTAGTAAACAAGATTAGAAATAAAATTCCTGATGTGGCTATCAGAACTGCGTTTATTGTAGGTTATCCGGGAGAAACCGAAGAGCAGTTTAATGAACTTTATGAATTTGTAAAACGAGTTAAATTTGAAAAAATGGGAGTGTTTGAATATTCTCGTGAGAAGAACACAGTTTCTTATTCTATGGAAGATCAAGTTCCTGCCAAAATTAAAAAACAAAGACATAAAAAATTAATGACTTTACAAAAGAAAATTTCCAGAGAAGTTAATGAAAGTTATGTTGGAAAAGTTGTACCTTGTATCGTAGAAGGTTATACTGATGATGGTTTGGTATTGATGCGCTCTCAACATGATGCTCCTGAAATTGACGGTATGGTTTATGCAGAAGTAAAAGATAATAGCGTTATTCCTGGAGATATTGTGAATGTTTTAATAAATCGAGCAGATGATTACGATTTGTTTGGCGTTTTACAAGACTAAGAAAAAATAGTATAATAAGCAAATATTATAAATAACAAAATGAATAGGAAATGGTAATGGAATTTGTAGAAAACAGAGAAGTTGAAAAAGAGCAATTAAAAGCTATTTTTAGAGATATGGTAAAATATTCGCCATCTAAAATTGTTGGTATGATTGGGAACGCCATAATTATTCCGGTTTATACGAGTTTATTATCACCTGAACAGTATGGGTTGTATTCTTTGTCAATTGCTGTTTTGTCATTTTTGTGTATCATTTTTTCTGACTGGGTTGGTTTATCCGGCTTAAGATTTTTTAAACACCATCAAATGTCGCAAGATATGCCGAAATATTTGACTACTCTTGTTACAATGCTTGCAACAAATTTGTTCTTGATGTTTGTATTATCATTTGTTTTTAGACACAATTTCTATTCATTTTTCCATATTCCGGTAAAATATTTCTTTGCAATTTTGGTTTTAATTATTCCGGTTGCAATAAGAGCTTTATTATTCCAGTTGTTGAGAGCGCAGTTAAAAGCAATGTCGTTTACGCTTTCAACTATTATTAACCAATTTTTGACAATTTTATTATCAATATTTTTTGTTAAATTCTTCCACTTAGGAGCAGTTGCGTTGTTGTTAGGTATGGGAGTTTCGATATCATTGATTGATTTGTTGTTAATTTACCAGAGTAACATTTTGTCATGGTTTAAGTTACAAAAAATTGAGTGGAATTCTGTTTTGCCAATTATGAAATATGGAGTTCCGATTGCTGCAACATCTTTAAGTGCATGGATAATTAATCAAAGTAATAAATTTATCATGAATAGTATTCATGGATTTTCTCAAGTTGGAATTGTAGGAGTTGCTTATGGTTTGACGTTGCCGCTTTTGATGACTATTTTTTCAATAATCACAGTTGCTGCAATTCCAAGAATTATCAATATGTATGAAGAAAAAATTGATGTAAGACCGTTGATTTCAAGATTTACAGGATATTATGTAATGATTGCATTGCCTGTGATTATTGTAATTTCTCTATATGCAACGGATTATGTTCAAATGATGTCATCAAATGACAAGTTTTTAATTGCATTTAAACTTGTTCCTTATTTTGCTTTTGGAACATTTTTCATGGCCTTAACTGATTACACAACTCTACAATATCATTTGGCGAATAAAACTTATTTTGATTTTATAATTAAGTTGATATCAGGTATTGCAAATATAGCGTTAAACATTCTGTTAATTCCTAAGATGGGATTGGTAGGTGTTGGTATTGCAACATTGGGTGCAAACTTCTTATATTTCTTATTAAGTATAATCATTGTACTTCCTGGTTTGAGATTAGTTTTCCCGAAATTAATCATGGGAAGGATGGTAATATCTTTTGTGCCATTTGTGGCTTTGTATTATGTGTTCGACAAATTTATTCACTTGCCTGCGTTAGTTGAAATGTTGAGCTTAATAAGTGTATTCTATATTTGTTATTTCACATTGACAAATACTATTATGAAACGTCCTGAATTGTAGGAACGTTAATATTTGTTAATAATATGGCAAGAAAATTTTTTCTCGGATTTTAGTATTTGAGAAAAGTAGATTTGTGTGCAAATTTATTAAGGAATTGTAATAATAAATAGAAATACAACTATTCTCTTGATAATATTAAAACGCTAGTCGAATTTTATATAAAATAATTTTTAAATTAGGGAAAATATTTGAAAGGAAAAGCATGATTAAGATAAAAGCCGGTAAAAGAAAAGCAGTTGCTTCGGCATTGACATTTTGTTTCTTCTTACAACAATCTTTCTGTTTGCAAGTTTTGGCAACAAATATTTCAGGTGTTACTGGTAGCAATGGAGTTTTTGATATCACTCCAACTGCTAAAAACCCAGCAGGTAGTATCGGTTTTAGAAAATATCAAAACTTTGATTTAAGTAAAGGTGATGTTGCAAATCTGATCTATTACTTACAAGGACAAGATTTGTCAACATTTGTGAACCTTGTTGATAATCAAATTAACATTCAGGGTATTGTTAACGCAGTTGGTAAAAATGGTGCATTTAATAACGGGCATGCCGTATTTATTTCACCAAACGGAATGGTTGTCGGTTCAAGCGGTGTATTGAACGTAGGCTCTTTGACTGTTTTAACACCTGATAGCAATAGTTACGAAAAATATAAAAGTGATTTGAAAAGACCTTCTTTGATTGCTGATTACAAATCAAAATTGGGTGAAGGTAATGCAACTGTAAAAATCGATGGTAAGGTTTTAGCTAGAAACTTTGTTGATATCAATGCTGCAAACTTACAAGTTTCACCTGATGCTCAAATTATGGCCGGTGTTAAAGATGCTACAAAAATTCTTTCAAATACTCAAGCTGAAGCTTTGTTTAATCAACTTGTAAATGCAGATAATATGAGTGCTAATTCTTTTGCTAATGATAACGGAAGTATTATAATTAGAACTTATGGCGAAAATGGTGGAACTGATATTGCCGGTACAATGAAAAACTTTGGTACTGGTAGTACAGAAATTACAAACTTAGGTTCTAAAGGTATTAACGTTTCAGGCAAATCATTGAATGGAAACGGTGATACGTTATTGGTTAACAAAAATGGTGAAGTTAATGTATCAGGCACTGTTGCAAACAAAGGCGGCAAGTTGTTGGTTGATAATACCGGTTCAGGTGTTTTAATTGCATCTACTGGTTTGTTGAGCAATCAAGGTGGCGAACTCATTGTTACAAATACAGGTAATGATGGTGTAAGCATTGCAAATGGAGGCTTGGTTAAAAACTCTACTCATAGCGCAAATATTATTAACTCCGGCAAAAACGGTATTAATGTGAAAGGTCATGTTAATGCTAATGGAATTAATATAACAAATAAAAATTCAAATGTTATTCTCGGTGATTATACAGGAAGCAATAACTTAAACTCTACAGGTAACGTTAATATTAAAATTAATGATGGTAACTTGTTGAACTACGGTACAAAAGAAACATTAATCAAGGCTTCAAAAAATCTTGATATAGATGTTCAAAACGGTATGGTTGGTCAGGAAGTTGGTTCTTGTGACGGTGGCGTTTGTACAGGTATTGGACCAAATGGTAGAGATTTGACAAAATCAATAAATGTAAATGTAGATGGCAACATTAAAACAATAAGCACAAAGGGTACAAACAAGTCATTAGTTAATATGGCAAGTTTGAATAATGATATGAGAGTTGACCAAATTAAGGCTGATGGTAGAGTTATTCTTCTTGCTGACAGTTCAATTAAAGGTTCAAAAGCTTACGATATTATCAATGCTTCTACAAACTCTCAAAATCCTAATGTTGAGGGTACTGGAATTTCAATGATTTCAAGTGGAAATGTTGGTTCTAAGGACAAAGCATTAACATTTAGACAAAATGGTGTTGAACATATTTTTTATGGCGATGATGCAAGAAATCCTCATGTAGTAACTGATGTCAACAAACCTCAACAAGGTATTGATATTTTGGCAATCAAAGATATCAATGTAAAAGGTCTGGATAAAGCTGATGGAACTAAGCTTGATACAAATGCTTGTGCTATTATTTCAAGAACTGGTGACGTAAACGCTGAATTTTCAGGTGATGTATATATAAGAGAAACAACTGCTAAAAATGTAAATATTACTACTCGTGGTAAGAATATGTACATTGAACATTTGGGTGAAGTCCCTACTTATCCTCAGGACTATTACGGTCCGAACGGTGTTAAGTTGGAAAAAGCAAAACTTACTGCTCTTGATTTAGGCAGTTACAAAGATCCAAATGAAGCTCCGGCTTACCAACATGCTGCAGATTCTACAATTGTAGTTAAAAATGGTAAATTCTATGGACAAGGTCAAGGCAGACCTGGAAAAAATCAAGATTTAACATTAGTTGCAGATAATGCTTATGCGGGCGGTTATTACTTTAATATGGGTAAACACAGACCTGATGGTAAATCTACTTTGACAAAAGATAATACAACTAATCCTTTGCAAAATGGAACTGATCCGTCAAAACCGGTTTCAATCAGAGCGAAAGCAGTTAGACCTGATGATGTTACAGCAATAGGTGAAGATAAAAATGACAGAAACTATTATTATGGTGGTAGTTCTCAAGGGGATGACCCAAATTACGATGGAACAAAAGACCCTAATAAACAAGGAACAGAGGAAGACGATGACAACCTAGTAGTTCCAGAAGATAAAAATGAACCTATTGATACTGACAACGATACAGATACTGATACTGACACAGATTTGGATACCGATACAGACACAGATACTGATATAGACACGGATTCAGATACTGACACAGATACCGATGTTGATACAGATATAGATACTGATACGGATATAGACACCGATACCGACACTGATACCGATATTGATACGGATACCGATACTGACAATGATACAGACACCGATACCGATACAGATATTGATACTGATACTGATACGGATTTAGATACAGATACGGACACGGATACTGACGTTGATACGGATACCGACGTTGATACCGACACTGATACAGATGTTGATACGGATACCGATACTGACACGGACACTGACACAGATACGGATATTGATACAGATACCGACACTGATACTGACACAGATTTGGATACAGATACAGACACCGATACCGATATTGACACAGATACAGATACCGATGTTGATACGGATACCGATACTGACACAGATATCGATACTGATACTGATACGGACAATGACACAGATACTGACGTTGATTCTGATAGCGATACAGATACCGACACAGACACTGATATTGATAGCGATACCGATACTGATACGGATACAGATTTAGACACAGATACAGATATAGATACCGACATTGATACAGATACCGATGTGGATACAGACACAGATACAGATATTGATACCGATACTGATGATGATAGACCGACTGATCCAAGAGATTCAAGTTACGGAAAAGAAACATATAAACAACGTGTTGTTGAATATAATGTAAACTCTATAGATAAACGTCACTATATGAGGTTCCCTGCTCAAGATAACAGAAACCCTGTTCAATTGGCAGAAAATACACAAATTGATTCTCTAATTGATATCTCAAGAGGTGGTATCGCAGTAACTCACCACAATGACTTGAAAGTCGGAGATATTGTTCCGGTGAACATTTCTTATGGTGATTTGAATATCAATGCTGATGTTAAGGTTGTTTCTGCAACAGACAGACGTGCAGGGGCTGAATTTACAAACCTTGATCAGATGACTGCTAACAAGTTACTTTATATGAACTTGTTGTTGGAAGAACAAACCGCAATGAGAAATCAAGCAAATGACTTGTCTTATGTAAAATAAGCCAGATAATAGAAGTAATAAAAAGAAGCTTTTCAGAAATGATTAGCTTCTTTTTTTCTGTTATGCGTAAGCAGCGTGACGAACAGATGCCATTCTTGCGTTTCTAATTCTTCTCATTTTAGGATCAGCGTTTAAATCCCATTGAGCTGCGTAGCCTTTATGAGTTCCTTGAGTGTTTGTATTTTGAGCTGAGAATAACGCTGCTGTAGACATCAAACCTTGAGAAAGTTTTTGGAAGTCGAACTTTTGAGTTGATTTTTTAGCAACTGATGCAGTGTTAGTGAAACCTGTGACTGTCTTTTTGCCAACTTCTTTTCTTGCTTTTTTGTCAAGACCGGTAACAACGCCATTTGTAACTGTTCCGTTAGCGGCTTTTACGTTGCTGCTAAAGTTGTCAATTGCTTCGTCTTTAATGTTTGTTACAGTTGAATTTTTTTTAATGTTGCCATCTTTTATGTCTTTAATTAAGTCTTTTGTATTAAGTGGATTTTCTTTATTAGCCATTTGTTCTTGGAGTTTCCCACTGATGGATTGTTTCATTTCTTTTTTAGTCATGCCGCCAAGTTGTTTTTCATCCATTCCTTTAACAGCTTGTTTTGCGGCTGCATTTGCAGTTAATTTATTTGTAGCTTCTTTGGCTTCATTATTAATTTGTTCGAAAGATTTATTAAGTTCGGTTGTTGATTTCACTGCAGCTGCTCCTGTTTGAACTGCGCTTGCTGCACTTGTCATAGCTCCTACCAAATTGCCTTCTGCTGCGTAAGCTGCGGTTTTTGTGATGTTTGCTGCAGTTTGTCCGTAGTCGCCAACCATTTTAGTTACATAGCCAACTTTTTTCATTACAGTTCCTACTGTAATTAACGCAGCTCCAGCACCAAAGAAGCCACTCATTGCTTGTCCTAATGCAATTAAACCAACGCCGGCAGTTTGTACTGTTTGACCTACTGTTGATACTAGTGCGCTAATTTGTTCAATTTTAGTAGCTGTTTTTACAACATTGCTTGTTTCGTTTTGGTTTTGTTGAATAGATTTTGCATTATGTTTTTGAACCTTTACGTAATTAGCATTTGTTTTTCTCATTCTAGCAAGAGTTCTTGAAGAACTTCTTTGTAATGAATAAATTTGTTTGCCATTGTTTTGAACAAGGTTTGATTTAGAACCGATGAATTTTTGAAGTTGGTCGATTTTGCCTTGATTAGGGTTTGTTGATTGACCGCCTTGAGTGCCATCGCCTCTACTTATAGTGAAAGTTGAAGAACCTAACAAACTATCCAATTCGTTTTGAGCGTTGTCAATTTCTGTTTGAGTTTCTTCTGTTTCTTGTGTTAATTTTTGTAATTTATCATTTTCTTTTTTGAAATCTGCTTCTTGTTTATTTAATTGAGCTTGGAATTGTTTATCGCCTTTTTTTATATCTTTGCTTAGTTTTTGGGAATTTGTGCTAAATTTATTAACAATTTTTTCGCTATTTTCTGCATCTTTTGTTAAACTTTTAACATTAGATGCTTGTTTTTCTGCGCTTGCTGCTGCAGCTTTGCCGTCAGAAGCATTGTCAATTTTAGTATCCTCTTTGTCAGAAGATTTTGTTGAAGTAGAAGTTTTTTTAGTTAACTCACTTAAACTTTTTTTAGTGTTAAGAGTATTTAAGTTTGTAGTTTCTTGTTGTTGTTTAACTTCAGGAGCATTAAAAATTGAGCCTGTCATTTGCATATAGGCAGGTTGGTTTGACTTAGCCTGTCTGCTTTTTTGCGCTAGAGCAAGCTTTGTTAAATCAATTTTATTTAGATTGTTTACGTTTGAAACGCCCATAGTTAGCTCTCTTTTTTACTCTCTTAAATATATAAAAACTTCCGAAACTCCCTGATTTCAGCATGTTTGCATGTTGTTACAAATGTTAATAATTCAGGGGTGAAAAGTGAGAAGTGAAAAGTGAAAAGACCAATACAGGTGCTATCGCACCAAAGTTATTTTTGAGCGAAGCGAACTAGACGGACTTCTCACCTTTCACCTTTCACTTCTCACTTCTGTTATTGCCATTTTTTTCTGTTCGTGCTACGATAGACACGTATTTTAGTTAGTAAAAAAGAGGGAGATATAACTTATGAAACTAATGGAAGGTAAAAAAGGTGTAATTTTCGGAGTTTCTAA
>ERZ1034878.233-NODE-233-length-30512-cov-15.023903_pt1 | contig 30512 bp, 30 predicted proteins | sample MGYA00520593_ERZ1034878 | MGnify/ENA primary metagenome ERZ1034878 (study PRJEB33766, sample SAMN09781724) | gut metagenome | biome: gut microbiome | host: Homo sapiens | place: Madagascar | study: EMG produced TPA metagenomics assembly of the PRJNA485056 data...
CAATAAGAAACAGTACATTAAATGATTGGTGCAAAAAGATTGGAAATATGATAGGCGTTCCGACACTGCATCCACACGATTTTCGCCACAGCTATGCGACACTTTTAAAGAACGAGGGAGTTAGTCTCGAAGATGTATCTACTATGCTCAATCATTCTGGTACCGATGTCACAAAAAAATATTACATTAAAATAGATACATCTAAAGTACGAAAACTTAAAGATAGTATAGAAATTTAATATGCTAATGGTGAAATTAAGAAGGTTGAACAAAAATCGCTTTCTGATTTATAATCTAAACAAAATAAATAAGAAAATAACAATCAAACTATTATATTCAAGTTATAAGGACGGTGTTGCGACGGCGTTCTAGTTAGAGAATATATAAAAGAACAAAAATCCTTGAGATTTTTATCGGAAATGGTGCTTGCGCCAAGTCTGGTTTTGATACGACTTTACCATGAGTCTTTAAATAAAATGGAACAATATAGTATGGTGATTCATTCGCTACCAAAATGTAAAAGAAATGCGAATGTTAAAAGATCTACTTCATAAGAAGTAGGTCTTTTTGTTAAGTCTATTTTTTGTTATTTCACTTAGGATAATATGGGGTACATATCCTATGAATCCTTTTGGGATTCTCGACCTCTAACGAGAAATATAGTATCATTGATGGATTTCCTTGTCAATAGTAGATATCCAAGTCCGGATAAAGGAGGCAGACTGTAAATCTGTTGGCGAAAGCCTTCGCAGGTTCGATTCCTGCTCTACCAATTTACGCGGATGTGGCGTAAAGGAAGCCGCTGTGGACTTAAAATCCACTGGATTAAATCCGTATGAGTTCGATTCTCATCATCCGCATTATATAAAATTTCATAACCGGCTTTCATGTCGGTTTTTCAATCGACAAAACCAAAAGAAAGCGAGGTATATGTTTATGGCTATGTCATTTAAAGATTCTCTTAAAAAGGTTCAACAAGAGAATAATAATATAAGCATTGCTTCATTAGAAGAAACAAGCGAAGCAATTGCAGTATATGATTCTGGCGTAGACGAGCTTCCATATAGTGATGCTTATCAGAAATATACTGAATATGCAGATTCAAAATTCAGTACAGTAGATGAAGAAAAAAACATCACATTGGATAAATCACAGATTAATCTTACTCAAGAAGAAAACGCTCAGTATGTGCCGTTTAAAATGCCAAGACGGTATGATAATATTGATTTACTTAGCAAAACACTTCTCATCCATGCTGTAACGCCAGAAAAAAAAGATGTTTATGTTACACCAGTAAATGTCCAGTACGACGATCAGTTTTTATATTTTGGTGTTATTATTCCTGGTACTATATGTGCTGTGAAAGGTACTGTAGATTTTGAGATTCAAGCAATTGGTGTAAATGAAAAGGGTGATACTTATAAATTTATCACACGTTCCGCACATTTTAATGTCGAAGAATCTCTGTCTGGTAATGGAACTGTAGAACCTAAACCAGATGAAGGATGGATTAATTCGTTCTTAAAGCAAGTGACCGAAAAGGTCAGTGAAGCTCAAACTGCTGCTAACGAAGCTAAACAATCTGCTCAGAATGCACAAGCCGCTGTTACTAACGTTCAAAATTCCGTAGAGACAGCAAAGACAGAATTAACAAATACGTTAAATACAAGAATCACAACTTATCTATCTGACTATTATACGAAAGCTCAAGTTGATGAAAAACTAAAAAATGTAGATCTTACAGATGTTTATAATAAAATCAATAACATAGATGGTCTTGCAAAATTTAATGTGACATATTCTAACGAAACAAAAAAATTAAAATTTTACAATGGTGATAGCCTTATCAAAACCATTACGTTAGATACTGATCCTTCTGTCCAGTGGGTTACTGCATATGGAAAGATTGTAGATAAAAAAATTACTGATATTACCACTCCTATTCAGACAGCACTGGACGAGTATAAGCAGACGACTAATACTGACTTACAATCTATTCATGAAAACATAGATAATCTGCCAGAAACATTAAAATCTGACTATTATAATAAAACAGCAACAGACAAATTATTAAACAGTAAAGCTGATAATTCCGAAGTTACTAATTTATCAAGTAAAATCACTGCTGTTGAGCAAACAGCAAATTCAAATAAATCAAGTATTTCAGCTGTAGGAACTAAAGTAGCTGGACTTGAAGATATGATTGGTAAAATCAGTACTGATCCAGGCAAAACATATGAAGCCACATATGACGAAGACGGTATGTATAAACTTTACGAGATTGAACACGAAGGGGAAGATAACGAAGTTCGTACTGTAAAGAGCCAATTTAAAATCGTAGGTGGATCAGGTGGTGGCTCAACTTCAAGTACACTTAAAATTGAATATGTAACAAAATCCCCATTAGTTGTTACGACAAATGATAAAGTACTCATCTCCTATAACTTCTCTGGACAAGATTCTTCTGGCGATGCAGTTACAGAAGGTTCTTATACCTGGAAGATGAATAATCGAGTTATTGCTACTGGTACTACAATAAATGGACAGAATACTTTTGATGCAACAGATTTCATTTCTGTGGGTACTCAGAAACTTGTACTGGCTATTACAGACGAAGCTGGTAGTTTAGTGACAAAATCATGGAATGTTCAGAAGGTGGATATTCGTCTTGAATCATCATTTAATGACACGCTTACTTATCCAATTGGTGAAGTTTCTTTTGATTACACACCATATGGAGCTATCTCGAAAGATATTCATTTTAAAGTAGACGGTGTGGAAGTTAATAAGATTACTACTGGTTCTTCTGGTATTCCAATGGCTTACAACATTGCTCAACAAACACATGGAGCACATTTAGTTGAAGTATATATTACGGCTGAAATTAATGGATCAACAGTTGAATCAAATCACATCTATAAAGATGTTATTTGGTATGACTCAGCTTCTGACATTCCTGTTATTGGTTGCGTTGCTAGGAATATCACCGTACAACAGTATGATACAGAAAATATTGTTTATACGGTTTATGATCCAAAAACAGAAACACCAACAGTTACGCTATCTGTTGATGATAAAATAGTATCTACTTTACAGTTAGATACTAATACACAGACATGGCAGTACAAACCAACTGATGTAGGAAGTCATGTTCTTAAAATTACTTGTAAAGAAGTAATAAAAACAATTAATGTTAATGTTACAAAACTGGATATTGATGTAGAACCAGTAACAGCCGGTTTGCAGTTCGATTTTAATCCGGTTGGAAAATCTAATAAAGACGAAAATAGATTATGGGTTTGTGAAAGTAATCAAGATATTAAAATGACTGTTTCTGATAACTTTGACTGGGAAAACGGTGGTTATCAAATTGATGAAAACGGTGATCAATATTTTGGCATTAAAGCAGGTACAACTGCTACTATTTCTTATAACCTTTTTGCAGATGATGCAAGAAGAAATGGTAAGGAATTTAAACTTATCTTTAAAACAACTAATGTAGCAAAAGCAAATGCTACTTTCTTATCTTGTGAAAATGGTGGAATTGGTCTTCAGATGAATGTCCATGAAGCCTATATCAAATCTAGTGCAAAATCATTATACGTTCCATATAGTGAAGAAGATATTATTGAATGGGAATTTAACATCAATAAAGATACAGACATTCCTATTGTTATGGCATATGAAGACGGTACTCCTGGAAGACCAATGAGTTATACATCTGATCATTCATTTACACAGGAAAGTCCTGTTGGTATTACGATTGGCTCTGAAGATTGTGATGTTCTAATTTACAGAATGAAAGCTTATAACACAAGTCTTTCAAGTACAGGAGTTTTATCAAACTTTATCACAGATGCAAAAACTGCTTCTGAAATGATAGATAGATATAAACGAAATCAAATTTACGATGAAAATAATTTACTCACACCAGAACATCTTGCTGAAGCATGTCCTGATATGAGAGTTATTATGATCGAAGCCCCACACTTTACTAATAATAAGAAGGATTTTGTAAAAGATACAACTGTGGAGTGCATTTATAAAAATGGCGATCCAATCCTTGACAACTGGAAATTTGAAAACGCGTATCATTCTGGGCAGGGCACTACTTCAAATGAATATGGAGATTCTGGAAGAAACATTGATTTGATTTGCTGTTTCGATGGAATTCATCAGGCAACAAGCAAAATTCCATTAGATCCAGATTATAAAACTGTTCTGACTCTCGGAGATGGAACAAAAATCGAAGATGGAACTGGAACAGTTTCATTAACAAGAACATCTGTACCAAATCGATGGTTCAATGTAAAAGTAAATGTCGCTTCTTCAGATATGGTAAATAACGCATATGGTCAGAATAGATATAATACGTATCTTCCATATTCTACTCCTGCAACAAGAAGAGATTCTAAAATTAAAAACTCAATGGAGTTTGTAAACTGTGTTGTGTTTATTAAAGAAAATGACCCAGATGTTTCTACGCATAGAGAATTTTCGGATTGCGATTGGCATTATTACGCACTCGGTAATATAGGCGATTCAAAAAAGACGGATGTAACTAGAGCATATGATCCAGATGATATGAAAGAATTTTGCATTGAAATCAGTGATAATACTCTCGCTAATTCCACATTTCAAACTGGCATAAATAATCAAGATGGAACAATGAAATATCCAATCTCTAAATCAGAGTGGACAACTGGAAATACTGCATACGATTCCCTATACAATGATTGGAATGGCTCATTTGAATTTAGATATGATTGTTGCGGCGATTCTAAAGACGGTACACCAACTTCAACAGATGAAATAAAAGAAGGAATTAGAGAAAACAATAGACAGATTTGGAGAGATTTTTACGAATTTGTAATTACATCTACAAATGATGAATTTGTAAATAATTTAAAAAATTGGTTTATTGTAGATTCTGCAACATATTTTTATTTGTTTACTCTCAGATATACAATGATCGACAACAGAGCCAAAAATACATTTTGGCATTGGGCTAAACATTATATAACAACAGATGAAGCAACTTCTATTAGAGACAAAGCGAAATATTATACAATCGATGATAATGCCGCACAAATTAATAATGGATATCGGTTCGACTTCTGGGCTTATGATATGGACACAGAACTGGGAATTAATAATTCGGGCGAGCTTACTATGACTTATGGTAAAGAAGATACCGATTATAGGACAGATGGAGATAAATCATCTGGTTATATTTTCAATGCAGCTGAGTCTGTATTCTTCTGTAGAGTTCGTGACTTAATGCAGTCACAGCTTCGTACTATGTTCCAAACTTGTGAGTCGAAAAACTGTTGGAGCGCAACATCTCTGATTAATCAGTTTGATTCTAAACAAAATGAATGGTGTGAAGAGTTATGGAGACTTGATTATGTTAGAAAATATGAGCGACCATATAGAGAAGGAAATACTCGTTTCCTCGAACAGATGATGAATGGTAAAAAGAAATACCAGCGTAGACAGTTCGAACGTGATCAGGAAATGTACATGGCTACCAAGTTTATTGGTACTGCTGCTACTTCTGATCAGATTATGTTTAGATGTAATACCCCTGTGGATGCCGTTGTAAAACCAGACTACACTCTCCATCTAACTCCATATTCAGATATGTATTTATCTATTATGTTCGGCAACTCCTCTCCTACTCAGGTTCGAGCAAAAGCTGGACAGCAATATGACATTCCATGTCCTTATGAAACAATGGATGATACAGCTGTGTTAGTATATGGAGCATCAAGAATTCAGTCAATGGGTGATATTTCTGCTGCTTATATCCATGATAACGATTTCTCTAAAGCAGAAAAATTAAAAGAATTAATCATTGGTAACACAACACAAGGTTATAAAAATACATTCTTAACAAACCTTGTAATCGGTAATAATAAGCTTCTTGAAAAGTTAGATATTCGCAATACACCTAACCTTGCAAGCAGTTTAGATTTATCAAAATGTGGAAATCTAAAAGAATTATATGCTACCGGTTCCGGACTTACCGGTGTACTATTTGCCAATGGTGGGAAAATCCAAACTGCACTGCTTCCTAATACTCTTACTTCTATTAACATGCGTAACTTGAAATATCTTACCAATCTTGACATTGCAGGATATGATCAGATCACAACTGCTATTATTGAAAACTGTAATACAATCGATTGTGTGAATATTCTGAATAAAGCTACAAAATTAAACAGAGTAAGAATCATTGGAGCTAACTGGAAATTAGAATCAGGTGATCTTCTTTCCAGATTATATAAAATGACCGGTATAGATAAGAATGGTTACAATGTTGATCGGTCTATCTTAACTGGTTCTGTATTTGTTCCTGTAATGAGAGAAAAAGTCCTCACTGAATATAAAGAAGCTTGGTCTGATCTTAAAATTACATACAATACTCTCGTATCTCAGTTCACAGTGACATTCATTAATGATGACGGAACTGTACTGGATGTTCAATATGTAGACAAAGGTGAGAAACCTGTAGATCCTATCACTAGAAAGGATAATCCTATTGCTATTCCTACAAAAGAAAGCACGATTTCAACGGACTATACTTTTGCAAGATGGGATAGTGATTTTACTGCTGCTTTTTCTAACCAGACGTATAAAGCTACGTATTCAGAAAAAGTTCGTCAGTATACCGTAAGATATCTATCTATGGGAAATGTGCTGGAAACTCATACAGGTGATTATAACTCTTATGTGGAATACGAAGGTGAGATTCCAATGTATGTCGCTGAAGAAAGTGCATACAAATATCACCTATTTAAAGGATGGGATCAGAGTGGTCTTATTACTGGTGATAAGGATATCCATGCTGTATATGACAGCTGTGAATATAATTCAGGATATTTTGATAGAAAAGAGTTGACAGATTTAAGACCTGTTGAAGTCTATGCAATGATTCAGCTTGGCATGGAATCACAGATTGTTTCTTTAAAAGATACAATCAATGTTCCTTTTGGACATGACTATGATTATGAAGATGTACAACAGGAAGTTCTAATTAGTGAAAAAACTATCTTTAATGGCACAAACTACATTGATACAGAAAAGAAGCTATTCGATGTGGATAAAGATTTTGTTCTGTTGGTGGATTATAAATTCGATTCGAAGTCTGCTCAGTCATCGGTTATGGCTCAATGTTATAAGAATGATGGAACAAGCGGTATTCGAATTTGGAATAACAATGGAGCAAAAATTTCTTGGGGAACTGCTTCTACTTCTGCTAGTTTTGGAAATCGAGAAGTGACGGTCATTCGTCATAAAAAGGGAGAAAATGGAGTTCATGTATATGGTTCTAATCTCTCTGGTGATACATCTAGTTATATTGAACTAACAAGAAACCGTTCTACTATTTGTGATTCTACTTTGGTATTTGGATGTAGTAAGGCAGACGATGGCGCATACGAAAACTATGCGATTGGTGAAATTTATTGGAGTAAGATGTGGTTCGCAGATCTTGGTGATAAAGCTTGTAAACAGCTGGCTGCATGGACACATAATTCAATGCAGTTTGAAATGGCTGGATTTAAGAGATACTATCTGTCCAATAATTCATCAAGACGTACATCCATGACATTCATTGCTTCTGAGTTGCTACCTATTCAGAAATCATTGGGAAGAGGTTCAACGAACTCAGGTGGTTATACAGCTTGCACTCTACCTGCGTGGTTAAATAATCGAATATTAAAAGGTATGGACATCCAATGGCAGCAATTAGTAAAACAGGTAAAGATTAGTTCGTCAGTTGGAAATCAGTCTACCGAAATTTCAACATCTGATAACTATATTTACATTCCATCTGTATATGAGATAGATCCTACAATGAATTCTGAGCCATATGTATATGAAGGTTCTCCTATTACATATATGACAACGAATGAAAGCAGGATAAGAAAATCATCTGATGGAAGTTCTACGACTTATTGGACACGTTCGCCTAATTATAATTATAATGGTTATTATTATCGTGTGGAAAGTAATGGTACACTCTCAGGATACTACTATCCTTACAGTTTAGATGGTTTGGATATTATGTTCTCAATCTAAAATATATTAGACAGGGTTGTAATAACCCTGTCTATTTTTGTGGAGGAAATTATGTTTTATAAAGTAATGAAAAACGACTGTGTGATTGATCTTCTGCAAAATCCAATCTATGTCAAGTATCAGAAAAAGCACGACTTGTTCTTATCATGTGATGAAAATGAAGCACAAGGTGTTATGTCATCTGATTCTAATATGATTTGGCATGTGCATAATTTCCCATCCATCTCAAAACAAGATATAGATACGATTGATTTGGTGGAAATCGATCAATACGAATACAATCAACTAAAAGTATTAAATATGAAGACACCTCAAGAAATCATAGATCAATATACATTGAGTCTTTTAGATGGAGGTGTTTTATGAAAAATGAATTCGTGCAAAGTTTGCAACGACTATTCTCAGATGGAAGAATAGCTGTTTTTAAATTGAAAGAACTAAAAGAGAAAAACAAAATTACTGAAGACGACTATATGTATATCACAGAAAGTCAGAAAAAGAAAGTGGGTGATTAATATGTATACGATTTTAGTTGAAGATACAAATGAATTAACCACCTCAATAAGAGAACGGATCATGTGCAAAAGTAAATTGGTAGATCAATTACACTTTTTGGCAAATCCTGTATACAAAGACATTGATATGTCTGAATTTACTGTCATGATGGAGTATACACTTCCGGTAAGTAAAACATACAGGACAGAGTATCTTGTCCGTTCAGAAGAATTATATAAAGGAAAGTTAGAATACAAACTCCCATTTGATACTGCTTTAACTTCAGAACCAGGGGACATTGAAGTACAGCTTACATTTGTTGATGTGACAATGAATGAAACTGGTGAGACATTACAGTATGTAAGGCATACTACTCCTACAACTATCACAATTACTCCTATCTCTGCATGGAGTGATATGATTCCAGATTCGGTTCTTACTCCATTAGATCAGAGGTTATTAGAAGTTATTGCATTGAATAAACAATTGAGTGATATCGTGAATACCATTGACGAGACAAAAGCGGACAACCTCAAGTTTAAAAACAATATTTTACAACTACTCTCCCATCAGAAAGAAATTGGAGACAGTGTAGATTTAACGCCAATTATTAATCCTGATCCAGATGATCCGACGGGTGAATCGAAACAGGAAATTAAAATAGTTGAATTCTAAAAATATGGAGGTGTATGCATAATGGCAGCAAAAGATACCACAAAGATTGGTTATGGTAATTATGAAAATATTAGTACTGCTATCGAAAACGGTACTTTGGACGAAAAGGATATAGTTATCACGAAAGATACGTCAGAGTTAGCTTACATTCGTGATGACAAAAGTGTGCAGATTATTAAATCAAGATTACTTAGATTTAATAGCTTAGAAGAAGCAAATACCAAATTAAACAAATCCAGTGATACCTATGCAGGACAGATTATCAATATTAAAAATTCAGGTGATGGAAAATATTATCCATATGTTGTTCAGCAAGGTGAATCTTCATTTGTTGCAGAGCCAGTGATCACAACTGTTTCTGGCGGTATGACTTGGACAGAATTTTAAAGTAAAGGAGAACTACTATGAACAACATTATTAATTTCCAATTTGGTACACTGGAAAAATACAAAGCTTTAGGTCAGAAAGATAATGATACCCTATATTTTGCCGATGGTCAGATTTTCAAAGGTGATAAAGCTTATTCTCAGAAAGTAGAAAAAGTGAATGTACTACCTGACTCTCCATCACAGGGAATCATCTATGTTCTACCAGATTTCTCAGCAAAAATCTATACAGGTACAGATTATGTAGAAATTGCTGTAGGTACAATCGGTGAAATTGGTGACACATCCGACAATGACGGAAAAGTAGTTACTCAGGCAGCTGTTAAAGCTTACATCGCTAAAAAGATGGAAGGTATGGGAACAGCCGAGACTATCCAGAAAAATATTGACAAAGCAAAAAATGAGGCAATCAAATCTGCTACTGAAACAGCTGCTACAGATGCAACTCAGAAGGTAAACGATGCTAAAACAGAACTACAGCAACAGATTGATGCGAAAGTTGCTTCCGTATTCAAATTTAAAGGTTCTAAAGATTCATATTCTGAGGTAGAAGCTCTCAAAGGTATGGTGACTGGTGATGTATGGCATACTTCTGATGATGGAAAAGAGTATGTGTACACAGGAACCGAATGGGAACTGTTAGGTTTCACAATTAACCTGAGTGCTTATGCTACAAGTGAGGCTGTAACAGCAGCAATCAATAAAAAAGCTGAAGAGATCATGAAGACTCTGGAAGGATATTACACTTCAGTGCAGATCGATGAAAAAGTTACTGAGATTGTAGGTAAAATCGCAACAGCAAAACAGGAAGCAATTAATGCGGCTGCAACAGATGCTCAAGAAAAAGCAACTAAGGCACTGAATGATGCAAAAGCATATTCCGACGGTCTAAATGGAGCTATGGATGCGAGAATGAAAGTCACAGAAGCTGCAATTAAATGGACTGAAATTGCTTAAATTGTATATAGGGATATTTGGAGGTAAAAAGTATGACAGTACTATCATTAACAGAAGCACCTCAATCAAGACTTTCTAATATCCCTGTAAAAAATGGTCAATTAATTTTTTGTAGGGATACAGGAAACTTCTATAAAGATGATACAAATTCCCGTATACAAATGTCTACGGAATTTATTGTTTGTTCAGAGTTACCTCTTGCGCCAGTTTCAAACAAACTCTATCTATTGTTACCTAACACATTATGTTTTTTCAATGGAGAATGGGTGGAACTGAATGAGTCACCGGTAATTTCTAAAAGAACAATATATTCGTTTCCTACTATTGGAAGTGAAACAAATATTTATATTGCTACAAATGAGAATAAGACATATAGATGGAATGATGCAGATATGAAATATTACTGTATTGGTAGCGATTACAATGATATACAGATAATTAATTGTGGAGGAGCTTAATGCTTCTCCATTTCTTATATGGAGGAAGTGAAAAATGGAAAATACTACGTTAAATACAAGATTAGTTATTTGCAATGACACCTCTGTAAATTGGGGAACTTCAGAGAAAGTTTTACTGAAAGGTGAAATGGCAATAGAATTTCCAGAAAGCGGTGCACCAAAATTTAAGTTTGGTAATGGAGTAAATACATATGCTGATCTTACTTATGTTACAATGACACCAACTGAAATTACAAGTGCTATTAATTCAGCTATTAACACAGCAAAACATACACACTCAAATAAAGACATTCTTGATGCTATTACGGCATCTTTTACAACACAGTTAAAATCCAACTATGATAAAGCATATACGCATTCTCAGACGGCACATGCACCGAGTAATGCTCAAGCAAACGTAATCGAAACTGTAAAGGTAAACGGTACACCTCTTACACCAAATTCAAAAGCTGTTGATGTGAAAGTACCTACTAAAATAAGTGAGCTTACGAATGATGCAGGTTATAAAACAACAGATAATAATACAACTTATACTTTAGGAGCACCAGTAAGTGCAGCAAATGGTAATGCTACTATTGATTTAGTAGACAGTTCTTCTAATAAGAAATCCGTTGCTATTAAAGGATCTGGTGCAACTACAGTTACAACAGATGCAAATGGTGCTGTAGTAATTTCATCTAAAGATACTGTTTATACTCATCCAAATTCAGGAGTAAAAGCTGGTACATATAGATCAGTTACTGTAAATGAACAAGGACATGTGACTGGTGGTTCCAATCCTACAACATTGGCTGGTTATGGAATTACAGACGCCGCTTCTAAAACTCATCAGCATGGAAATGCAGACATTACAGGTATTGATGCCAGTAAACTTACATCTGGTATCATCGATATTGCTCGTCTACCACAAGGAGCGTTGGAAAGATGCGTTATTGTAGCAGATGATACTGCCCGTTTTAAATTAACAAAAACACAAATACAGACCGGAGATACTGTAAAAGTAACTGGTACAGGTAAGATGTATTTCGTTGTTGATGATAGTAAATTAAGTACAGAAGCTGGTTATGAGGTTTATACCGCTGGTTCTGCTACATCTGTTCCTTGGAGTGGCGTAACAAATAAGCCATCTACTTTTACACCATCTGCTCATTCACACACTATTGCAGATGTAACCAATTTACAAAGTACTCTTGATGGGAAAGCAACTTCTAGCCAAGGCGCAAAAGCTGATACTGCTGTTCAGTCTGTTAAGATTGGAACAACAGAATATAAGTCTGGTACAACTGTTACACTACCAGCTTATCCTACTACTTTACCAGCAAGCGATGTTCCCGCTTGGGCAAAAGCTGCTACTAAACCAACGTATACAAAAAGCGAAGTAGGTTTAGGTAATGTAGATAATACAGCCGATAAGAATAAATCAGTAAAATATGCTACAAGTGCTGGCTCTGCAAGTTCAGCAACAACCGCAAGTAAATTAGGAACCGATGCAGGATCATCTACTCATCCTGTATATTTTTCTAAAGGCGTTCCTGTTGAAGCAAATGTGTCTACAGATTATATAGTACAGGGTGCAAATACATTGATTTTAAATGGAGGAGGGGCTTAATGCCTCTCTTCTATTCTGTCGTGTGTCCGGTTGGTCGAGGGTGCGGTCTTGAAAACCGTCTGGATGTAAAAGTCTCTGGGGTTCGAATCCCTAACACGGCGTAAAAATAAAGGCGTTCCTTTTGTTCCTGATGGGAATTATTTATAAACAAGAGTCATTCAGAAATGGATGACTCTTTTGTTATGCAAAAAGTTATGAATAGAGATTATTTATATGTAATCAGTCATAAACAGGAAACGTTAGTTTCATGGTGTTTGTATTCTGTCAGTGGAATGTGACTGAATTTCGGATAGAGTAAAACATTCGGAGTAGCTACCGAATGGGTAATCACTCGCTACCACTCTATCCTTACTTAATATTATTGTTGCGAGTGAGAAAGCGAGTTATTAATAAATGAAGTTTATTGATTTAACTAATCAAAAGTTTGGAAAATTGACTGCGGTTTCAATAAATAAAAGAACAAACGGAAAAATCTATTGGAATTGTAAATGTGACTGTGGTAACAAGGTTGTTGTTGAAGGTCGTAGATTGAGAGATAATTTTAAGACTAATTGCGGAGAATGTGTTGAAAGACCAAAGCCATCAAATTATAAGGATTTAACAGGCGAGAGATTTGGTATGCTTACCGTTTTGAAGCAAGTACCAAAACCTGAACACCTAAAGAAACAAGGCGTATATTGGCTGTGTAAATGCGATTGTGGAAAAGAGCATATTGTGCTTACTTGCAATTTAACATCTGGGCATACTCAGAATTGCGGATGCATAAGAAGAAAGAAAATATCAGAACGATGTTTAATTGACTTAACTGGACATAAATATGGTAGATTGACTGTATTAGGACAGGCGGAACATTACATATCTCCTAATGGATTTCAAAACACACAATGGGAATGTTTGTGTGAATGTGGTAATAAAACTATAGTGCCGCAAGCGAGTTTAAGAAATGGCACGACTCAATCTTGTGGATGCTTATTTAGAGAAAAAGCATCTGAAAGATTCTTTGAAGATTTATCAGGTCAAAGATTTGGTAAATTAATGGTTGCCGATAGAGCTGAAAATTTGCAACATCCTAATGGTGGATATTCTGTACAATGGAATTGCATTTGTGATTGTGGAACAAAAGTTGTCATCACTTCTGGTAATTTAAAATCCGGTCATACAATCAGCTGTGGTTGTGTCTCATCAAAAAATGAATTAAAAGTAGCAAAAATTCTCCAAACTCTAAAATATAAATATATACCACAAGTTAATTTTTCAGATTGTACTGATGTCGGATTATTAAGATTTGATTTTGGTGTTTATAAAAATGACAAGCTGCTCTGCTTAATAGAATATGATGGAGAGCAACATTATATGCCTGTGAAATTTTGTGACATGAGTGATGACGAAGTTCAACAAAAATTATTTGACACACAAAGAAGAGATAAAATAAAGAATGATTACTGTTCACAAAATAATATACCTTTATTAAGAATGCCTTATTGGGAAAAGAAAAATATGAAAAAGATTATAACAGAACATTTATTGAAAATAGAAGAGTCAGTTGCTTAACTACTCTTCTATTTTGTTGGAATTAAAGGAGGTGGCTGTTAAAATGGCAACAGCAAAAAAAATAGAGCATCCAATTAAATTAACAGCTGCTCAAGCAAGAGAAAAAGTCGTTGAACTCGAAGATAAATTAGCAACCTATGATAAAACGGCACAATGTCCGATGTGTAGAAAACATAAAGATGTTGAAAAGAAATTTTATTGTGATACAGATCCATTATTAGGTGGAAAAAGTTTTTCAAGAATTTGTAGGGATTGTGCAAGAAAAATTGCTTTACGAGTAGATGCAAATGGAATTGAACATGAACCTACGAAAGAATCAGTTCAAAAGGCTCTTTATTATTTAAACAAACCTTTTCTTGAATCTGTTTGGAATTCAAGTATACAGGAATCAGAGAATATTGTAACGGGAAAAGCAAAAGAAAATGTTTGGACAAGTTATATCAAAAATATCTCTATGGTCAATTATATCGGTTTAGGATATATGGATTCTGATATTTTTAATAAAAAAAACACATCTGTAAATAATGATGTTGAAAATAAACCAAAAGAAGACTTATCTGAAGATGTTATTGAAATGTATAAAAAGAACAAACGAACAGTTCTCAGATTTTTAGGTTATGATCCTTTTGAAAACGAACCGATTTCAGAGCAACCTATTCTCTATTCTAAACTTGTTGGATATTTTGATGAGTCTGTAAAAGATGATGGTTTGAAGCTTGAAGCTGTAATTGAAATAGTGCAAAGTTTTAAAGATGTAAAAACAATTAATGATGCTATTTCTCAATATAAAAAACAATTGGGTACGAATCCAAGTGTTATTCCAACAATAAAATCTTTAGCGGATACTAAGCAAAAAATGATTAATTCTGCTCTTGCATTAGCCAAAGATAACGGTATATCAGAAAATAATAATAATAGAAAAAGTAAAGGTGCTGGTACTCTTACAGGAATCATTAAAGAATTACAAGAAATGGATTTATCTGGATCAGAAGTAAATACATTTGATTATGAAACAAACATGGCGATCGAAGATATTATGACAAGAAATCATCAGAACCAGTTAAAACAGTTAAATCCTGATGAGAATGATTGGGAAAAAGAAGTTATTCATCAGAAAGGATTATTATTTAATCTTCAAAAAGAAAGAGATAATGCTGTTGAATTTAGTAGGTTATTGAAAAAGGAAAATAAAGATCTTAAAGATTTCTTATTCGAAAAAGGTCTTATAGATGAAAAAGGACAAGTAATCGAAGATGGCTGATGATAAGATTGTCTTGATGGGTGATTCTATTAATGAATTCACTCCAAAGAATTTTACTTTTTTCAAAAAACCTACTTATTATGATATGTCTGAATTAAAGTTAGATGGTTTGAAAAAATTCTCTGAAATAATTCAGTGGGGACGCAGAAACCCAGTAAAATTCTGCGAAAGATTTTTTGGTATCGAATTTCTTGACTATCAGAAATATGTATTTATGATGTCATGGATTACACCAAATGTTGTTTGGTGCATGAGTCGTAATGCTGGTAAGACAACTCTAGGGAGTCCATTCTTAATGGCAAAGACAGTGTTGCTACCTAAATTTGAAGGTTATATTTTGTCAAGCACAGGCTCACAAAGTATAGGTATGATGAAGAAAATCGAGTCTATTGCGAAAAAAGAAATCGCTTCTTTTACTGGTTTGACAGATGTATTTTTGAACGAACTTGTAAAAAGTTCGAACAGTGAGGGTTTTCGGCACGATCCAGCATCTTACTCCTTTAAGCTTTATTCAGGGTCGAGCTTGGCTACAGTCAATTCAAACTTTGATGGATCTCGTGGTCGAAGAAGCCGACTTAACTTTTATGATGAAGCATCGTATGTACCTGAAGACATGTTTGCTGCCACTCTTCCATTCGTCACTCAGAACAGTGACTTCGCTCTTGGTGGTGATGTTGATGTAACGTTACTTCCACCAAATTTCCCAAATCAAGTTGTATGCGCAAGTTCAGCAGGTTCTATGGATGATGTCTTTTATAAAAGATATAAAGAGGCTGCAATGCACTCTATGGCAGGTGATAAAAATTATTTCTGTGCAGATATAGATTGTGAGGTAATTCTTCATGCTACTTATAATGGAAAAATATACCCTGTTCCATTGCTTACTCAATCAAAAATTGATTCAGAAATGAAAATGAACCCAACTAAGGCTACTCGTGAGTATATGAATAAATTTGATTCAGACCTTGGAGATGATATTGCAGTTAAAAAGTCACAGGTGCTTAGAAATAGTGTCGTTAGACCTCCAATGTTAGTAAATGAAGATGATTCTTATATAATTATATGTTTTGATCCAGCTAAAAAGAGAGATAATAGCTTTGTTTTAATTGGAAAACTTCATAGAGATGAAAAAAGGGGATGGCTACTTGATGTCGTAAATGGAATTAATTTGATTGACAAGGAAACCCAAAAACCACTGACTACACCTGAACAAGTAGCAATGCTTCAGGATATTATAGTCAGATATAACGGTTATGGTGTTCCTGATTACAAAAACATTCATGGTGTATATATTGATGCAGGTTCAGGTGGTGGAGCTACACAGATATGTGATTTACTTTTCGATAACTTCTATGAAGATAAGCATAAAGGAGAAAAAGATTATGAACATCATGGATTGATTGATGCGAATTATGACTATGCTGTTCCATATGTAAAAAGATATCCAGATGCTATTGATGTTATTCGTATGCGTGAACCAACAAAATATAAGACAATTATGTATTCTCAGTTATGTGAAATGATTGATCAAGATTTAATTAGTTTTACTGCTGAATATGATTACCACGGAACTCTTACTATGCTTGAAGAAGAAAATGGCGAAGTCATTGAAAAGAATTACAAATTATCTCTTGAAGAAGAAATTGGTCTTAAGCAGCTTGATGCTATGAAAGAGGAATTAACTCATATATACAAGTATAAATCATCCAATGGAAATATTAGATATGACCTTGCTCCAGGATTCGAAAATATTCTTCATGACGACAGATCATATTGTCTTGCTTTAATGGGACACGCCTTGTTTACATTAAGAAGCCAAGACAAAGTAAGACAACGAAGACCAACCGAAAACGCATCAGACTTTATTTCAAAACTTACAATTCGAAAAGCAAAATACAGATAAGGAGGTGCATTGAAAAAATATGCCGAGACAAAAGAAGGTAGGTACAAATTCTAATGCACCTACTAATAAAAACACTTCAAAAAATACAAATCAGAACTTCTCTTCTATTTCTTCCCCCAAAAAACAACCAACCGCAAATGAAATGCGTGAATGGTATGAAAAAAATAAAAATAAATTAGAAAGATATGAAGATGCAAATAGCGCAATTAAGAATCTTCGAGATATCCAAAAATCTACACGATATACTACTATCAGTAATTACTCAAAAGAAGATGTAAAGTCCTATATTAAAAACATTTCTTCTAGTGAAAAAAATCTTAGAAGTCTATCAAGATATCTTTACTACCGTTCTGAAATATATTATCGTTTATGCAAATATTACGCAAATCAAATCGATCTCACAATTCGTAATGTTATCCCACCATTTATATTATCTGAAGATAATGATATTGAATCAACACTACAAAGTTATCAAGAAACGCTTGATGTCTTGGATACTTTAGGTTTAAATTATGAGTTTCGTAAAGCTGCTTCTGTGATGCTTCGAGAAGATGTTTTTTATGGATGTGCCTATTACACAGAAGGTGAGGGAATGTTTATTCTTCCTCTTGATCCGGACTATATGAAAATAGCTGGTGTATTTCCAGATGGATCTTTTGCTGGTGCAATGGATATGAGTTATTTCAGAAGTCGTAGTGAATTATTGGAATATTGGGGCGATCCATTTCAAAGTATGTGGACTACATATCAAAGTACTGGTGAAAAATATCAATTACTTCCAACTGAATATAATGTTTGTTTAAAATTCAGATCCGAAGATTGGGAAACGGTCGTTCCTGTATTAACGCCAATTTTCTTATCTCTTATTGATCTTATGGATGCATCTGATTACCAGGCAGTTCAACAGGCAGCTAATATTTACAAATTAGTTTGGCTAGAAATGAAAACGCTTGGTAAAGACGTAGATGATTGGTCGGTTAATCCGGAGATCATGATTCAATATTTTAATCGAATGTTGGAAGAAGCATTACCTCCATATATTACTGCCGCTATTGTTCCAGGAGAGCTACATGAAATTAGTTTCCCAGATGATGCAACAGGTGATGTAACAAAAGTAGAAAAAGCAACAAAAGAAATTTTAAATACAGCAGGTGGTGCACAAATTTTAAACCTCAATTCTGCATCTAATTCTACTTCCTTTAAATATGGCGTTCTTGCTGATTCTTTATTTTCCATTTCTACATTAATTCCACAAATTCAAGCAATCGTAAATAGACTTTTATCAAATTGGGTATCGAATCCTTGCAAAGTAAAATTCTTTGAAATATCTGTTTATCAAAAAGATGATTTTAAGAAAACTATTTTGGAATCATGTCAAAATGGTTTGCCAAACAAACTTCTTTACAACACATTGAATGGCGTTTCCGAAAAAGATACTCTTGCTATGAATTTCTTAGAAGAATCATGTCTAAACCTATCAGAAAAATTAAAACCATTGTCAAGTACTTATACTCAAACTGGAAATGATAAAGGCGGTAATCCTGGAAAGGATCAATCAGAATTGTCAGATGAAGGTCTGAGAACAAGAGATCAGGATAAAAACAATAGTTAATTGCACACGGAGGTAGTTTTAAATGAAATATAACTTCATAAAAACAACTGACGAAGAAACAAAATCTAATCTTTTAAGATCAGGATTTAAATTAGTTTCTCAAAACGGGAGTATGTATGTTTTTTTAAATGATCACTCTCTCGTTTTCGATGATAAAAAAAATAAAATTCAGTATAGCAATATACTGACAATTTAGCCAGCTTCTTTAGGTGGCTTTTATTATGTCAGAAAGGAGGAAATATGGCTAACAAACGTCTTCTATTTATTGAAGATTTATACGATTTTTATTTTAATAAATATAAACGTTCAACACATTTTAGTTCTGAAAAAACAGGTGAACCACTTGTTGTACAAGTTCATGGAAATATTAAATTTGACACTTCTGATAAAGACAAAGAAGGATTGCTTCCCGTTCATTTGCAATCCTGTCATACTGATTTAAACGTCAACGGGTCGAATATTAACACATCTGTTATGGAGTCTGCTTTACCATCTTTTAAAAATCGTCCAATTCTAGGATATATTCATAAAGTTGTAACTGAAGAAAATCCAGAAGGTCAATGGGAATTTTATTCTCACAATATGCATGAAGAAGATGGCGAAATCGTCTACGATGAATATCCAATTGGTCTTATTCCTGAAAGTTGTAATGCACAATTAGTTTATGACGAAGAAAAAGATAAGACTTATTGTGAAGTGGATGGATATATTTATGAAGAATATTCTAAAGCTGCTGAAATTTTACAACGTGAACAGCAATGTGCCGTATCCGTAGAATTATCAATTCGAGAATTAAGCTATGATGCGAAGCAAAAATATTTAAATATTGAAGACTTTTTCTTTAGTGGTGTAACAATTTTAGGAAAAACACCAGATGGAGAAACAGTTAAACCAGGAATGGCTGGTTCCAATGTGAAATTAGCAGATTTTAGTGCACAAAACAATAGTCTATTTATTGATTATGAAACTAAAATGATTGAACTACAAGAAAGACTAAATAAATTAGAATCTGCTTGTTTCAATAAAGAACAGAATACTGTTCAATTACAATCAAAGGAAGGAGGAACAAACGAAAACATGACAAAATTTGAAGAGTTACTTGACAAATATAACAAAACAATTGAAGACATTACGTTTGATTATAACGAAATGTCAGACGAAGAACTCGAAGCAAAATTTGCTGAACTATTCAGTGACGAAAATTCTGATGAAGAAAATTCAGATGAAGAGAATTCTGATACACCTTCCGATGATGAAGTGATGGAAGAAGATTCTGATTCAGATAGTTCAGAAAATGATTTAGATGATTCGGAAGACAATTCAAATGGGGAGGAAAACAAAAATCAGGAATTTGAAAAGTTAATTCGTACTTTTGAAATTTCCCATGAAGACATTCGTTATGCACTTTATAACTTATTATCAAGTTATGAAGAATCTGATAACGAATGGTATTTTATCAACGCAGTATATGATGATTATTTCACTTATGAAAACTGGAGTGGCGATAAAATTTTTGGACAGGCATATACAAAAGATGGAGATAATGTTTCTTTTGATGGAGAACGTTATAATCTACATCGTGAGCTACTAACAGATAGCGAATATGCAGAGCTACAAACTATGCGTTCCAATTATGCCGAACTAAAAGAGTTTAAAGCTAATGTAGAGAAAAATGAACTACATTCTAAAAAAGAAGAAATTATCAATTCCGAAAGATATGCTGTTCTTGCAGAGAAAAATGAATCTGGTGAATATGTCAATGCAGATTTTGCTGAACTAATTAAATCTATGGATGAATATTCTATCGAAGATTTTGAGACTAAAGTAAAAGTTATGCATTCCGATTACTTATCTTCTCATTCTAATTTCTCTTCTAACGAATCAAATCATAAAAATACTCAAGTAAAATTATTTGCAAACATCAATAAAAAATCCAAGCCCAAAAAAAATTATGGAAACTTATTTGATTAATACAAATCTTTAGGACGTTTTAGTGAACGTTCTTTTTTTATGCACAAAATTAACTTTTAAGGAGGAAAAAATAATGGCTATTAAATATGCTACTACAAAATTTCCACAGATGGAAATTGGTTATTTACTTGCTCAAGATTATGGCGAGCACATTCTTTCTGTAAATATTACAGAAGATACCCCTAATGGATATCACTTTAAACCTGGAAAAATGAAATCTTTAGATAATTGGGATATGGAAGCTGCTACAGAAATTGGTGCTTATATTGCTTTAAAAGATGCTTCCGGAAGATTTCTGGTTGTAATTACAGATCCAAAAGGTGTTGGCGTTATCTACCAGAAGCCACTAAACAACATTGAAAGTCCTCGTGAACTAGCTATGGCTTCTAATTTCTACAATGATCCAGAGGACGGAGCTGTTCGTGGTTATATGCTACATGCACAGGATCGCTATTGGTTAACAGCTGATAACTTCGCGGGAACTCCTGTTGTTGGAAGTGAAATTACTACTATTACTAATGGCAAACTGACTATTGCCTAAGAGAAAGGAGGATACAATAATGCTAAGATTCAGTACAGAACATTTAAGAAAAGTCTTCGCTGATGAAGATAAATATAAAAACTTTAAAAAACTTACATATAATCTAAATCATGGAATTGATATCTATGAATACGACGATGAAGGAAATCAGAGAAAGGTTTCTAAACATGAAGCAAACAAGGCAATTCGTAAAATTCTAATGGAGGTATGTGACCTTACTGAAGAGGATCTAAAATCCAATAAAAGACGTGAAAGAGCTTTGGAACTGCATCATGCCGAAGTCTATGAACTTATCGAAAGTGATATTGATTTTAAAGTTGAAACTGCTTTTAAAGAATCTGAATGGTTCAATGATTTTGTCGATCGAAGAAATACAGCTCTAGGTGACGAAGAGGAATTCTGGTCTAAAGAGAAAGTTATGCTGGCAGTTGCTGAAATCTCGGGAGATCATCATGACTTGACCATGCAATACCTAAACGAAGGTACACCACATAAAATTCATACCAAAAAGTATGGCGTTAAAGTTGGTAAAGATATCGATTTAATCCTACTTGGTCGTGTAGATTTTACTGAACTTACAGATAAAATTGCCGAAGCTTTCGTTTATAAAGTTCAGGAATTATGCTATACAGGTATATATGGTGCAGCAGCTAAACTACCAAATAATACTCAGTTTGTAAAAACAGGTGCTCTATCTGCTAGTACAAAAGAGACTTTTGACACTCTTCTGGAAGATGTTGGTACGGCAAATGAATCTGAAGTAGTTATCATGGGAACCAAAACTGCTCTAAAGAAAATTAATAACCTAGCTGAAGTAGATTGGAGAAGTCTATCTCAGAAAGATGATGTTGCAAAAACAGGTCGTCTAGGATCTTATGAGGGAGTTGAAATGATTGAAATTCCTCAAAGATTTGCTTTTAATGATGTGACCAAGAAACTAATTGATAACAACAGATTACTTATTGTTGCTAAAGGAATGGATAAATTTGTTTGGTTTACTGATAAGGGTGAAACTCAGATTTATGAGTCTGGTCAGCAGAAAGGTGAACATGCAGATGATTTCCAGAAATACGAAGTACAGAGAGAATTTGGTGTTGAAGTTGTTCTACCTGCTTACTTTGGTCAGTGGTCTTTTACCTAATTTAAATAATTTATAAATTAAAGGGACTTGCTTTGAGTCCCTTTAATATTGGATAGAAAGGAAAATAAAATGGCTTATCAGAAAAAAAATGTTGAAACTGCACAGACAGAAACTGTGACAGAAAAAAAAGAAAAGAAAAAATTTACTCCTACAGAAAAAATTCCATGCATTTCTATCACAGCAGGTGAATTATTTTATGAAGGAGACAAATCAAAAACATTATATACATTTGCAGACATTAACGATGTTGTGGAAATTGAATTTAGAGATTTAGATTATGCTGCAAGATCTAAAAATGCAATGATGTTCAAACCTCGTTTTATTGTTCAAGATGCTGATTTCATTAAATTGCATCCTGAATTAGATGAGATTTACTCTTCTCTTCATTCTACTAAAGACTTGAAAGATATTTTAAAACTATCACCAAATCAAATGGAAAAAGTAATTTACAATCTCCCACTAGGAGCACAAGAAGCTCTGAAAACAATTGCTGCTACAATGGTAGATGATGGAACTTTTGATTCCGCTAGAAGAATTAAAAAGTTAGATGAAATAATGGGTACACAATTACTTTTGAAACTAAACCTGTAATATAAGGAGGTGTATAATGACACTTTCTTATGATACTATTTTTTCAAGAGTACGTGGACGAATTAATGACCCAAAAGAATTGTCTTTAAACGAAGAAGATTTAACAGAAATTTACGTTGAAAGATTACACAATATTTTTGGAAATCCAAGGGTACGCAGAATTTTTTCTACTATTATTTTAGATGATGAAATTCAAGAAATATCTTATGAATTAAATAATTCTGTAGACGAAGACTCCGACAATGAATTTGTATGTAATGTTTTTATTTTGGGTATGACAATCGAATGGTTGCAACCTAAAGTTGATACAATTGATTTTACTCTTGCTGCTCTTGGTGGTAAGGAAGAAAAAGTTCTAAACAATCCTTTTAAATCTTTGCAATCAAGATTAGCAGATACGAAAACTGAATTGAATAAACTTATTCGAGATCATGGTTATATCAACAATTCCTATTTAAGAGGAGGCAGTTGATATGCAATATTTATATGGAGAATTTACAGACAATCAAATCTCTGAAGCAGTTCGTGTGATGCACAATGATATTCACAAATTGCTTCTATATAAAGATAACAAAATTCAAGAAAAAATTTTTAATTCTGATGAAGATTTTTTAACTTATTTTAATAATCTTCTCTTTCGATTCGGTGGTTTGAATGAATTATTAGGAGAACCTGAATATATGATTACTCTTATGTCTACTCTTCAAGCTGCTTACGATGAAGTGCAAAGTGAAGATTATAGTTTTTGGAAATTCCGTAGAGCTATTCTTGATTCACATGGTTATATTAAAGCTATGTTTGAAGGAGGGGATGCAGATGCCAAGTCTCTCAACATCTAGGCGAATTGCAAATGCGTCGCCTAATAAACAATGGACTCTCGGTCAACAAATAAAAGAATCATCTGATTATCTCATGGAACAAACATGGGACAATGATTTGCAATCAAAAGTCTGCTATATCTATGATTATTGGCATGATGATCAACCAGATAAAGCAGATCATATTACTCATGAGAATACTACAAAAACAAGAATCGATGCAAAATTTATTATCAAATCTTATCAATCCATAGATAAAGATCAGGTCGAATATTATTTACAATTCAAACCTTCTCAAAAAGTAGCATTTGAACCAAAAGACAATCTATATTATAGAAGAAAATATGGAAATCAGGAATTTCCGTTAGGGATGTATGTTGACATTCCTGATGACAGAGGAATTTATCGAAAATGGATGATCTGCTCTATTGAACGGGCGAATCAATTTCCTAAATATCTTATTCTTCCAATTAATTATCGATTAATGTGGATCGAACGAAGTAACGGTAAGAGAATTAAAAGAAGAATGTGGGCTTGTCTAAGGCAACAGAGTTCGTAAAATATGTGCGCTTCATATTGGAAACAATGTGTCGAAAGTTCTCTTCATGCTGGAAGTTTACAATGCCAATTATACTATAACATAAGGATGAAATATGCCTAAGTGTGAATGTGGTCGAAAGACAGAAAGAAATAATTGGATGGCATATGCTGCAATAAAAGCATCCTACGATGTGCTAAGTGCTAGTAACAAGTAATAATCAGCAGGCAAAACTCGAATAGAGTAAGCTTCAACGAGCAAGTATCCAAGTGGATTAACGGGAACCACCTAAGTCTTATTTAAGATATGGTGTTGATGTGCTCTATCTTTTGTATGCAACTGCATATAGTTATATATTTTATAACACACATTAATTTAACGCTTTAGTGTGCTAAAGGACAACTCTGGACTTTGGACTGATTTACGTTTTACTTCTCAGGAAAACCAGGATAAAATCTGGCTTCCATTAAATTCTATTACTGAAAACATCTGGTATACAGATGACGAAAGTAAAAATATGCGTGTACTGGTTGGTGCTTTTAATGATCATCCGTTATCATGGAAAGTGTCCAAGGTCGAAAATGCTCAACCAATTGGTATTCAAAAACTATGTATTTATCAAGATTTCTTTGATAGGTATAGAGATTACATCGAAAAAGATGAAAATGGAAATATCATTGGTATGTGGGCTAATTATTATGACTCTGAAATGATACCAGAAGAACCGGTTGAATTACAACCAGAATCAAAAAATCATACATATCACGCAGTAATTACTGCTTCTACTTCTATTATCAAAGTAGGTGGCTCTTATAAACTGCTTACAATGAAAATTTATGATGGTGATAAAGTCGAAGATGAAACTAAGTACTCTTCTACTTTTTCATGGACATGCAGCATCGATGATGTAGATTACACTTCTCAAGTAACTTGGCTAGAACAGCCATCTAACAATCAAATCAAAATAAAACTTCCAAAAGATAGATTAATCATAAATAAAATTTTAAAAGTAAAAGCTGTATCAGGAAATCTATCAGCTGAGATAACTTTTAGAATCAGTGCATAAGGAGATTCACATGGCAGAAGAATTATTAACCAAAGATGATATCATTGGGAAACTAACTGCTTATGCTGAAGTGCCTGATGATGAAAATCTTAAATATAAGGAAATTATCAAAGACGCTTTATTGCATTGTCCTGAATTATTATTTGCTCTTAATGAAACAGATTTGGCTGATGAGCTTATAAGCAAGGATGGAACAATCAATTATGAGGGAGAATGGGATAGATATTTTGGCGAAAGCTCTAATATTCGTCCATATTTATTCTTCCCTGAAACACAAGAAAAAGTCAAACATTATCTGTGTTATCAAGTGTCTTTTACAACCATGCCAAAATATAACAAAGTTGAAAAATATACTGATATTACCTTTCACATTTTTGTGCATGGCAAAGACAGTATTGATCCATGGACTCAATTACCACGTCATGACTTAATTGCTTCTATTATAAGAGAGCGATTTAATTGGTCAAGTATATTTGGGATGCAAGCACAACTTGTAAGCTCTAAAGAGTCCATGACAGATAATAATTACGTGGTAAGAACTTTAGTGTTTGAAATTTTGGATCCGAACGGTCTGGTAAAAACAGACTATAAAGGTGAAACAACAATTCGTAACACTGATTATTGGAGGTAAATTATGGACTTTTTAGGAAATGATGAACTCCAATTATATCGTGGAAAAGATTATCAAGTATCAAAACATATTACAATTCACCAGCCAACTTTAGGAGAAATTTGTGATTATGGTGAAGGATTATATTATTCTATGATCTATCAGTTAACGGCTACACCACAAAGTATGAAATATCAATTGTGGACAGTTGGCATTGACTACACTGAAATTACGTCATGGAATTTATTTTATAACTTTATTTATAGCTTATTTTCTCCAAAATTTACTTCTATTCTATTCGGAGATTTAGATTTCTCAAAATTTGATTTAAAACCAAATTACGAAAACAAGTCGTTATATCTTGAACAGTACATCGATGGTGATCGAGTTGTCATTGATGAATATACGTATATTTTGATCACTGACTATCTTCGAAAGGTACATTTCATCGAGAAGGATGAACGTATCCCGATGAATGAAATGACAAAAGAAATTCTTATTGAAGATGCAAAAGAAGAATATTTCTTAAATCAAAAGAAAGAATTTCACTCACAATTAATGAATTTAGTTTCGGCTATGATAAATAGTCCGGGATTTAAATATGACCATACAACCGTATGGGATATGAAAATAAATGCTTTTATGGATTCTGTTAAACGAATTTCTAAAATGCAAACTGCTAATGTTTTGCTTCAATCCGGATATTCTGGTTTTGGAATTAATTTAAAGGAAGTTGATAAGAAGCAGATAGATTGGCTAGGAGATCTCCAATAATGGAGGTCTTTTTTATTACAAATTTTTAAAGGAGGAAAATATTATGGCTTTTAATCCTAATGAGTTAGTTATTGAAAGAGTTCGTTCTGTTGAAGAATATAATCCGGAAACAAATGAATTTCTAAGACGTTATACACAGATCGAAGATCCATCCCTGAAATTTACAGCTGATGGTACAGATGTAACAGACGCTATGGGCGCACCTATCACAACCTTTTATAATGCACAGGCTGGTACATTTGATTTCTCTAATTCTCTATTTACACTAGATGGCGCATCTTCTCAGTTTGGTGCAAAGAAAGTTGTAGCTACTACTGATAATAAAATTAAAGTTCCAGTTTCTGAGACAATTACAATCGGTGCTGACCATACGGCTGTGCTGAAGTATGTCCCAGTTGGTACACAAAAAGCAGAAATTAAATATGTCCAAGTTATCAATCCAGATAATACATATGGTAAGACTTATGAAGTATCTCCAGCACCAGGAGAAGGTAAATTTACTTTAGATGCAGCTGCTAAGAAGATTACCTTGCCAGAAGATGTTACTGGTCGTGTATTTGTAAATTACGTAAGAGAATCTGAGGAAGCTGCTATGATTACTAAATCAGCTGATAGCATCCCAGAAGTTGTAACTCTGTTAATCCATGTAATCTTCCATGATCCATGTAATGTAAATAATGTTATTGCTGGTGTAGTTCGTGCTGAAAGAGCACAGATTGACCCATCTTCTATCGAAATTTCTCTGAAATCTGATGGAAAACATGCAATGTCTTATAAACTTCAGAAACCATATTGCTCTGAAGATGCTAAGTTAGTTGACATCATTGTTTCAAAAGACTGATAAAAATAAAAATATGGGGCTACAGATTAATTTCTGTAGTCCTTATTTTAAGGAGATTAAACATGGCAGAGTATTTAAATGCAACTTGTAGTATCTGTGGAAAGAAATATCATCTTTGCTCTACTTGTGAAAACATCAAAACTTTTGCACCTTGGAGAAATATTACAGACACTATTGATTGCTACAAGATTTTTCTTGTTTTGTCTGAATATACAAAAACTAAAAATAAAGTACAAGCTAAGAAAGAATTGAGTACATGTAGTCTTAAAGAAAAAGATACGTTTGCTCCACATATTAAAACTGCTATTGATGAAATCTTAGCAGAACCGGAAGTAAAAGTTGAAACTTCCACAAAAGAAACAAAAGAAAAAGAAGTTAAAAATTCACAACCAGTTAAAATTGTGAAACGCACTCAGACAGCAAAGGAAAATGAGAAATGCGAAAAATAAAGTTGAATAGTAAGTTAATATATGTAGGCTACGCCGATTTACTATTTGATTAGTATTTTTGCGTAGCCTATTTTTTACGATTTTCTATTCAATTAAGAAAGGAATGACAGGATATATATAAACATAGTGACATTTGTAATAAAGATTATTATGACGAAGAAGTAATCTATATTACAAATATGATTCAAAATTTACAATATTTGAGTTCTGGCTTCGCTCCCAAAATTCTCATGGATATTATCCCATGTGAAACAAAGACGAATAAAATAGCTTTTGTGTGGAAAAAGTCACCAGAGTTAAACGAACTTTACACAAAATGGCTACAAAATTCTCCTAAACAAAAGGAGCGAAATGAATAAATTTAGGAGGAATGAATTATGAAAATTAACTGGAAAGTAAGATTTAATAAAGAAAATATCATGTTTATTGCCCAGGTTATTATCTCAGTTGTGATCCCAATTCTTACATATTTTGGATTACAGGCTTCGGATTTGACTACTTGGGGAAAAGTTTGGGATACATTCACACAGGCTATTAGTAATCCATACGTTGTTGTTATGGCAGCTGTATCTTTATTTAATGCAATTACTGACCCTACTACTAAAGGTATTGGCGATTCTCATACTGCTCTAACCTACGATGTTCCGAAAAAGTAGAAAGTGTAGGTGAAATGTATGGAACCTATACAGGCTTTTTTCGGTATTGATTTTATTCAATTTATTTTTACCACTTTGATTATCATGTCTGGTATCACTTCTATTGTAATGGTCGTTGCAAAATTCGCTGAATTTATTGGCAAACCAATTAAATGGTTTAACCGTAATAACAAAGATCATGATTTATTAATCCAAACAGTAAATAATGTAGCAGAGTTACAAAGTAAACACCATGAAGACATTGAAAATATGAAACAAGCTCAAAAAGAAATCAGTGAGCAGTCACTCAGACATGATAAGGAAATTAAAGAAGATTTAAAAATTTTAAAAGATATGTTCCTAGATAAAGAAGTCAATGATATGCGATGGGAAATTATTGATTTTTGTTCTGCTCTTAGTAATGGGAGAAAATATACTAAGGAAGCATTTGAACATGTTTTTAGAATTTATGAAAAATACGAAAAGATCTTAACTGATAACAATTTGCAGAATGGTTATGTTGAGGAATCAATGAATTTTGCAAGAGAAAAGTATGTTGAAAATTTGAAAAAGGGATCATTTTTATAGTAAGAAAAATATGAGGATATATGGCAAAAAGAAAAACACTTGAAAAATTTATCGAAGAATTGTCTACAATAAATTCAAATATTGAAGTACTTGGAAATTATATTAACGCAAAAACAAAAATAGAATGTCGTTGTAAAATTCATAATAATATTTTTTATCCAACTCCCGATCATTTATTACAAGGAAGGGTTGGTTGTCCAATTTGTGCAAAAGAGCATAGAGATCAAAGTCATAAGTCAAAAACACATGAGCAGTTTATAAAAGACGTATCTGAGAAAAATCCTAATATTAAAATTATTGGAAAATATAATGGAGCTTTAAGTTCTATTAGATGTAAATGTCGCATATGTGACAATGAATTTGATCAATTTGCAAGAAAAATCATAGAAGGTGTTGGATGTCCGATTTGTGCTAATGTTAGAATAATTAAAGGTATTAATGATATTGCCACAACAAATCCAGAATTAGTAAAATATCTTAAAAATCCGGAAGATGCATATAAGTATCATAAAGGCTCAAAAGCAAAAGTTGTATTTAAATGCCCAGATTGCGGATTTGAAAAAGAAATATCTATAATGCAAGTTTCTAAACTAGGTACATTTAGTTGTCCAAGATGTTCTGACGGTATTTCTTATCCTAATAAATTTTCAAGAAATTTATTACAGCAATTGCCTGTAAAAAATGTTAAATATGAATACTCACCAGATTGGGCAAAACCATATCGATATGATAATTACTTTGAATTTAATAATAACAAGTATATTTTAGAAATGGATGGGGGATTCCATTATATTAAATATTATAAAAGCAATTTATCTTTAGAAGAAACAAAACACATTGATAAACTTAAAGACAAATTGGCAAAAGATAATAACGTAACAATGATTAGAATCAATTGTTTTTATTCAGAAAAAAATTATATTATAAATAATATTAAAAACAGTTTGTTATCTAATC
>ERZ1034878.236-NODE-236-length-30418-cov-13.167441_pt1 | contig 30418 bp, 32 predicted proteins | sample MGYA00520593_ERZ1034878 | MGnify/ENA primary metagenome ERZ1034878 (study PRJEB33766, sample SAMN09781724) | gut metagenome | biome: gut microbiome | host: Homo sapiens | place: Madagascar | study: EMG produced TPA metagenomics assembly of the PRJNA485056 data...
TTTTTGTTTTTTTAAAAATGGCTTTTTAGCCGCTGGTTTTGCCTTAATATTTTCATTTTTTTACGTTTTCCATTCTCCGATTCGAGGACGAATATTCAGAATAATTCAAACTGAGCAGGTTCTTCTTTCAGCGTTTTATCCACATGATTTTCAATATGTATTATATTCGAAAATTGTTTATCTGTAAAAAATAAAATGTTCACATCTCCATATTGTGGATTATTTTTTTTGATTGCTCGGACAAACTTTTGAGAGCTTTCCCAAGTTCCGGTAAATTGTACATAAACCGAAAACTGCACCATCTCAAACCCCTCATCAAGCAAAAATTTGCGAAATTTTGACGCTGATTTTCGTTGCGAATGTGTTTCGGTCGGTAAATCAAACATAACCATCATCCACATCAGTTTTCTCCCGTTAAGGTAGTCATTATCTGTTTTCTTCATAACAATCGATCTTCCAACAAATAAGGATTAAAATTAAATTCTATATTTTTGGTTTTATAAATATTAACCATATCCCACACCATTTGTTGCAATATCATATAAAGTGGAGAAAAGCCGCTGCCATTGTAAAAATCTTTGGTTAACAAAGCTGATAAGCCGGCTTTATGTTGTGGTGTTATTTCTTCTAAATCAGGGTTGTTTTCAAAGAGACGATAAACATAAGCATCAACAATCGGGCGAAAAGGTTCAATCAGGTCATCAACCAGGCAAAACGGATTAAGTTTATTATAATGTCCCACGCCGTAAGATGGATTAAGTCCCGCCGCAACTACGTATCGCGCTAGTGATGACCGCAAAATAGCATAGCCATAGTTCAAAAACGAATTTATGCCTTTTAACTCTTTATCACGAGTAAATTCATCACCAAAAAGAGCCTTAAAATACAGCCGTGCCGCATAAGCTTCGCGGTTTGAGCTATCTCCGGACAATACCGTTTTATAGATATGTTGTAGTTTGTTTTCTTTTTTGAACAAATCCAAAACACGGGATTGATTTTTAATTTTTTCTTTTATGATTGATTGCCATATTTTCTTTTCCAAAGGTTTTTTGTTCTCAATCTGTGTATACTGAATTTCAGTTTGTTTATTTTGCCCTAAATAGGATAACAACATCCCGCTGGGAGCATAATTGCGTCCCAAAATAATCATCGGGATGTTTTCTTCACATAATTTTTGCAACAGATTATTCGTATATACCACATTAAAAGCAGTTATAATCAAAGCGTGAATAAAGTTAAAGGGAATGTCCTTCTGGACACTCCCTTCTTCCTCAATTCGTAAAAACCCGCGATAAACGCTGAGCTTTTTATTGTTGGTGGCAATTTCAATAATGTTATTAGGCATTTTGAATTCTCCCCATATAACTGATATGAATTTTTCGTACTCTATATTTTTGCATTGCTCCGGCTGAAGCAATCCAAGATTTTGTATCGGCATTTTCTTTTGCTATATTGTGTGGTGTAAAACAAATACCGTTACTTCCCATTTTCTTCACTCTGAACAAAATATCCAATTCTTGACAATCCGATTTTTGCTGGAATTTCTCGCGCACATATTCTTGAATGCCTTTGGGAAATTTTTCATCAAAAGCTTGTTCACGGCTGAAAGTCGCCATTACCATGTCATTGCCGCGCAAAGACATAATTCTTTTGGCATTAGGATATTTGTAGCGCCAATAAGCAATATCTTCTCCGCGGCTGTTGCGCACGGTTGCATTGTAGTTGGAGACAATTTCGGTTTTCCACTCTCCGCGATCTTTGCTCGCCACCCCTTCGATTTTGTTGTTGGGGTTTATTTCATAAATTTCAGCACAAAAATTATTGCCGCCCACAAACCATTTGAAGGCTTTAAGCGCGGTTTGCCGTAATGTCTGAATTGCCGCTTGTTCTTTCTGTGCAATCTCAGCTTTAAGTTTCTTATCTTCTTTAGTCTTAGCGTCCATACTTGCCGCTTTGCCATTAAACTTAAACCATTCTCGAAAAGCGTCATAATAAGCTTTTTTATCCTCTTTGTTTCGGAACATCGGAATATACTGAGTTATGTCTTTAGGCGTGGTTTTATCATCAGACGCTTCATCGCCGGCTTTTTTAGTCTTAAATATGGCTTTCAAACTCTTGTCATCAACAAATTTTTGCAAGCCATAAGCCGTATCCTGATGCAGCTGTCCGATGGTTGAATCTTTTTGCTTAATGTTTTTCAAATTTGGCTTATGTGAAATATTAATGGCGGCAACTTGTTGCAAAATGTCAGGGATATTAAAACTTTTCGGCAGCGGAAAATATTTTTTAGCAATTGCAATTTCGCGCTTGGCCGTCACATCGCGAATTTCTTTTTTGATTTCACGTTTTTTATCCTCAGGCACATTGTTATCACTCAATTGAAACAGTTCGTCTTTATATTCTTCGCGAATATCATCACGAACATGTGCCAAAATTCCGACCACATCCTTAATTTGCGCTCTGTTTATCGCCGAGATAACAATCGCATCAATAGCATGATGGTTATGAAATTCACGATATTTGTCTTTATCAGCTTTTTCTTTATATACATTCAGTCCCCAAGCTTTTCGGACCAGAGATGTCAGTTGACCGACTACCGCTTGTACTCGCTGCTTACCGTCCTCCTTAACAATAGGCTGCAGATAATCTTGTAATAAGCGGGTCATATAGCGGGTATCAATTAAAGAACGAACAATAGGTCCTTCTTGTTTTTCAAAGCGTTGCATCGCATCAGGAGCAAATCGCCACTGTTGTTCAACGCTCAGTTTCTTAGCCCGATGTTGAATATCTTTCCAGTTATAGCCGTCTTTGCTTTGCCCGAAAGCTTCAAACGGCGTGCGATTTCCCTTATAGCGGTTAGCCTCAACCGTCGCAATCACTTTATTGTTCAAGCTGTCATCCAAACTGCGGGAAAACGGGATTAGGTGTTCAATTTGAAACTTTTGTCCGTTTAACAGTTCGGAGAGCGGAATTTGCTCGCCGCTGAACGGACATTCTCTGATTAAAGGATTTTTATCATAAAAAGGCAGTTTTTTCCAGATCTTATATTTTTGAATGTCATTCTTAGAGTAGGGGTGGTTACCTAACTTACTTTGAAGTTCCTTTATTATACGCTGGTTTTCCAGTTCGTTTTTATCGCGTGTATCAGTCATTGCCAAACGTTCCTGCGTCGATGCATTTAAATCTCTGGCATATTCAACAGCAATATCATAAGGTTTACCGTAACGCATGATAATTTCATTAATCAAGTGCCGGATTTGATTAAGTGCAACATGTACGGTTGCATTGTTAATTTTACCAAACTCTTCTTCAACGCATTTGGGATTATTTTTTTTACCAAGGCAGCTTTGTCCCAAAATCTCACCATAATAAGGCAGCTTGTCAATATGTTCATATTCTTTGTAACTATGATGATAGCCGGCACTTTGGCAGGCATCATGGTAAGGCGTGCCTTGTTTCATAAACGGCAATATTTTGCTTATTGCTTTTTCTGATAGCGAACCGAAATCATCTTCCAAATCAATATCAAACAACAGTTCTTCTGCCGCTTCTTGTGGCAAGTTAAATCTTTTTCGTACATAATTAATGATTAAGTCGTCTTCTTCCTCAATTGAGATACGTGTTTTAGGGAAGGGGATATAATTATGCGGCCGCATAATAACGTTAATCAGTTCACCTTTTTGTGCATCAGAGAAATTGTTCCAATATGGAGCTAAAAATTCTGACTCGTTAATAGCATTTTGTGTGGTATTAACCAATAACCCTTTTTCTAAGTCAGTATCACGATTATTTTGGCGTTCAAAGTTAAATACTCCATTCTTGTCTAATCCTAAGCCTTTTTTAAGATTAGCATAGATAATAATACCTTGTTTGTTGGGTTTAACCTCTTGTGGATTCATCAGTAGCTTGATAAGCTCTTGCACTTTTTCCAAAGGCTTGTAATCAGGTTCGTTTTCCGCAGAAAAGGTTAAATTCAAAACATTTTGCCAAATACGAAATTCCTGAAACAACGGATGAGCCCGCGGAATTCTTTTTTCGCCTTTCTCAAATTGACACTCGCCTTCTTCAGCTTCTTTTAAGGGGCGTTGAAAGAAAATAATGTTCTTTAGTTTTTCTTTGTTTTCATCAGTTAATATTTGCGGATAATACTCTTTTTGCTTATGCCAAATTTGTTCAAATTCATTTACATAAATTTCACGAAATGGAAATAATCCGCCTTTGTATTTGCCGCTTTCGTCAAAAGTATTTTTCAAACGAATAGGTTTGTCCGGATTTCTTTGCATGCAATTATATAAAAACTCTCCATAAGTGCGGGCATTTTCCTTTTGCATTATATCTTTAAGCTCAGCAAAACCTTTTTTTAATTTTCCGCCTTCTTCACGATTATCTTTACGGTTTGACTTAAAGCCTTTACGTTTAGCCAATTGCATAAGCGTTCGCCCAAGCTCATATGTTGATAATTGTCTGTCCAGCGCTTCTTTACGCAACTTGTAGGGGTTATCATTTTTTAAGTCTTCGCGTTTATTTTGTTCTTGCGGAAACAACCCCAAAGTCGTCAAAATCTTAAGTAATTCTTGGGTTTTGATATGGCGGCGATTGTTGAGTTTTCTTGCTCCGCGTGCGTTGCGGCGTTTCACACAAAGAGAAGCTTTACTTTTGTCTTCGCGCCCATCATCAAAAATACGAACTCCGGTATCCAAAAGTTTTTCGGTCTCAACATCATAAATCGACCAGCCGATTGATGTTGCACCCATATCAAGTCCAAGCCTGTAATTCATTGTCAGCTCCTCTTTTAATTGTTGGATGCTCACAGTATATCAAAATAATTTATAAAAACAAGTTGACATTTTAGTTTTTTCATCTAATAATAACCATATCAGATAAATTTCGTAGCATATTGGTTTTAGATGTCTAGTCGCTAATAAGAAATTTATTTCGATATTAAGCCCGATTACTTAGGTAGTCGGGCTTTTTGCGGCTTAATCTTTAATAATGGCTTGTTGGATTTTTCCTTGCGGAGAAGTGGTTATTTTAAGCATTCCGGCTCGCCCCATTGAATCTCGCCCGTTTACTAAACATACATTATCTTTGACATCGGGAATGGTTATTTTATAACCCAATTTTTCGGCAATCAATAATGCAATCTCATTGGCACATGGCTGTCCTAAGCTTGATACTCGTTTTTGATAAGCCGCGTCATGGCTGTTGAAAGGCATAAATAAATTAAGGCTGCGTATGGCAAAATTACCATACCGGACAAGGGAACATAGTCCGGCAAAATATATTTGGCTTCTAACGCAATGTCGGCAAATTCTAAAAAGATAAAGTTTATGGCATAGGGCGTTAAATAAGTGCCGAAATATTTCATATAGCAAAATTGCACCAGTGAACATAGGGTAAAAAATACTATAAATAAGGTTTTGAATTTTCCGCGCGGGGTTAAGGTCAAAATTAATGCCAAAAGTAAAATCACGGCTAATTTTTCCGGCAACCAGCATAATTGCAAATGCGGATTGATTATTCCGAAACACAACTCCGGAAAAATGATTAGCAGCCAAACCGCCAAAAACGACAAACTGAATTTTATTCCCGACATCAAAACTATCGCTAAAATTAATGATTATTGAATTTTTAGTCGTGTAAAATAAAATTAATCTGAAATATTATGATTTCGGTTGATTTTCAGTATTTAGGCTGCAAATTTCATGCCGGCAATCAGGCAAAGGCAGCCGACTAGTACTGAACTTATCAAATATAAAAATGCTTCAAATCTGCCCTAAAGTCAAGAAATGAAAAATAACAATCTCGCTTAAGTGATTTATTTTAGAATGTCACTTTGGGCAATGTGGAGTAGTTTCGGCTATATTTTTTTACTCTGTCCCCAACTTTGACGATGAGCCCAAAAAAAACCACCCGTAAAGGGTGGTTCTAAATGGTCGGGACGACTGGATTCGAACCAGCGACTTCTTGCACCCCATGCAAGCGCTCTACCAGGCTGAACTACGTCCCGAATGAAGAATAATAATTAGGTCTTTAGCGAAAGCAAGAAGTCGGCGACTTCTAGTCTCGCTCGATAGTTTTAGCAACTATCATCGCTTCGGTCAAAGAAACTGTAACATTCGCTCATGTCATTACCATTCACTCGCTTATTAACAGTGTCTTTTCTGAAGTTGTAAAAACTTTCCACTGGAAACTTTTTATAACCTCAGCCCCATGCAAGCATCCGCGACCGGCGTCCGGCCAGGCTGAACTACGTCCCGAATGAAGAATAATAATTAGGTTTTTAGCAAAAGCAAGAAGTCGGCGACTTCTAGTCTCGCTCGATAGTTTTAGCAACTATCATTGCTTCGGTCAAAGAAACTGTAACATTCGCTCATGTCATTATCATTCACTCGCTCATTAACAGTGTCTTTTCTGAAGTTATAATAATAAACGCGATTCGCAAATAGTATTATAAGTCTTTATTCGCTTTTGCCAAGGCAAGATTCAATTCTTCGCGCATATTTTTCAGTTGGTCGAGCAGGGCGGAAACAAGTTTTCGTGAACCTTCATCTAATGATTCCGGTTTCTCCGGCTCAAAAAAGTCACGCTGTATTTCTTCGCCGACAACAGCTTTTATGCCTTTTTCCTTAAATAATTTTTGTACGCCTTCAATCGTGTAACGCTTATCATATAAGAAATCACGTATTGTTTTAAGCAAATTAACATCATCAGGACGATAATAACGTCTGCCACCGCTGCGTTTCATGGGCTTAATTTGCGGAAATTTGGTTTCCCAAAAGCGCAGAACATGGGTTGCCACTCCGAGTTCTTCAGCAACCTCGGCAATAGTACGAAAAGCTGATTTGCTTTTATTCACAACCATTGGCAATGTCCCATGTTTATAAAATTAGGCGTTAATGGTTTTACGCATAGTCTGTGAAGGCTTAAAAGAGATAACTCTTCTGGAGCTGATAACCGCTTCAACACCGGTTTTCGGATTACGTCCCGAACGTTCTTTTTTCTGGCGCAACGAAAAAGTTCCGAAAGAGGAAAGTTTAACATCGTTGCCATTGCTGAGTTCGGTTACAATTTCATCAAGAATCATATCCAGAATATCCGTAGAGTCTTTGCGTGAAAGCCCGACTTCTTCATAAATTGTTTCTGCAACATCAGCGCGAGTAATAGTTTTCATCTTTCTTCCTTCATTCTTTCTAAAGTATCAAAATATGGGAGCATACATATACCAAATAACCGGTAATGACAAGAGCTAATCCACAGCTTTTGCAAAGTTTTTACAGTCGGACAACTGCTCCGCCCCAAGTGAATCCGGCACCCATAGCGGTTAATACAATCATGTCGCCTTTTTTGATTGTTCCGTCTTCAATTTTTTCGGATAAAGTCATCGGAATAGTGGCGGCCGAAGTATTACCATGGTTGGCAATATTGACAATAGCTTTTTCTTCCGGTAATTCAAGTTTTTTGGCCACACCCTCAATAATGCGGATATTGGCCTGGTGCGGAATAATCCAGTCGACATCATCAATCGTGATATTGGCGCGTTTCATGGCTTCTTCAGCAGCTTGCGGCATACTGGTAACGGCAAACTTAAATACTTCCTTGCCGTCCATGGTGACAAATCCGGCATTTTGGGTAGTCGAGATTCCGCCGGTCGTACGCAGATTGTCAAAATGTGTACCGTCAGAGTAAAGCACGGTTGATAAAACACCGGTATCTTCGTTCGTGCCGTTGCCTTCGGTGGCGCGTAAAACTACCGCACCGGCTCCATCACCAAATAACACGCAGGTGTTGCGGTCGGTCCAATCCGTGATTTTTGATAATGTTTCCGAGCCGATAATCAAAGCTGTTTTGGCTTGTCCGAGCTTAATCATATTGTCAGCCATCGTCAAAGCATAAACAAAGCCGGAGCAGGCGGCTGAAATATCAAATGCCGGAATACCGACTCTTGCTCCCAACATTCCGCCGAGCTTAATCGCCGTAGCAGGTGTCGTGACATCAGGTGTAACCGTGGCCAAAACAATCAAATCAATTTCATCGGCTTTTATTTTGGCGTTATCCAAAGCCATTTTGGCCGCATTGCAGGCCAAATCTGAATTGAATTCATCTTCAACCACATTGCGGGATTTAATACCGGTACGGGTCGTAATCCATTCGTCATTGGTATCGACGATTTTGGCCAAGTCATCATTGGTTAAGGTCTTTTTCGGCGCATAATGTCCATGGCCGATGATTTCTGATCTAATACATGTCATAGAATACTTCCTGCGATAATTCGTCTAGGTCTACTTTTTCAACTTCAGCGCGGATGGTGGCTACAAAGTTTTGCCGAACCAAAGTCAGCGCGTTGTTAACGGCAACTGAAAAGCCCAAAGCATCTGTTCCGCCATGGCTTTTAACCGAAAGTCCGTTCAAGCCTACAAACATTGCTCCGTTATAAAGACGCGGATCCATGGTTTTCTTGATGCGCAGCATTACGCCGAGCATAAACGGCAATCCCAGTTTAGCCAGAAAAGAATGTTTAATACTGTCTTTAATTAGTCTTACCACCAATTTGGCCGTACCTTCAATTGACTTCAGGGCGATATTACCGGTAAAACCGTCAGAGATAATAACATCAGCCACGCCGTTGGGAATTTCGTGCGGTTCAATATAACCTCTGAAATTAAGGTGCATCTTAGAATTTTTAATCATGTGGGCAGCCTGATGAATTTCTTCTTTACCCTTCATCTCTTCAGCACCGATATTTAACAACGCAACCCGCGGTTTTTCGATTCCCAAAGCGTGCCGCGCTAAAATATCCCCCATAATGGCAAATTCCGCCAAGTTAATGGCGCTGCATTCGGTATTAGCTCCCAAATCAAGCATTACATAGCGGCCGGTACGATGCGGCATAATACTGACAATTGCCGGACGATGAATTTTTTGAATGGTCTTTAACACCAGTTTGGAAATCGCCATCAATGCACCGGTATTGCCGGCTGAAACGATTGCCTGAGCCTCGCCTTTGCGGACGGCATCAATCGCCATATACATGCTAGTATTGCGGTTGCGAATAACTTGTGACGGCTTATCCTCATTATGCACCATCTCGGGCGAGTGGCGAACTTCGCAGACTTTTTTCAAAGCCGGATATTCATTGAGGATAGGAAAGATTTTTGCATCATCGCCAAACAACAAAAATTTGGCGTCAGGATTCTTTTTGGCGGCAATAGCCAACCCGTCAATCACGACTCGGGGGGAATTGTCTCCCCCCATAGCATCGATTGATATGACCAGATTATTATCAGACAAAACCTGCTCCATTCAAAAAATAAAGCCTAAAGACCATAGGCCGGTTAATAGTAATAACTATTCAGCGGTAGTTTTCTGAGCAACTACTTCGCGATTATCGTATTGTCCGCATTTCGGGCATACGTTATGAGGTCTTTTCAATTCGCCGCAGTTCGGGCATTCCATGTATGCATTGGGTTTCAAAGCATCATGCGAGCGACGCATATTGCGACGAGATTGTGAAGTTTTCTTTTTAGGTGTAGCCATTTTCTTATACTCTAAAATTAATGTTATCTGTTTTTATTCAACCGCCATTAATAACCTAATTGATTTTTAAAATCAACTAAATAAAACGGGGTTTGCGAAATTCTGCAATCCTTTTACCTAATATTTTCGCATTTTGCAAGGACTTTTTTAGCAAAACGGCTTTTATTTCTTAAGTTTTGCCAAAACCGCAAACGGATTGGCTTTTTGCGTTGTCTCTTCATCAAATTCGGATTTAAATTCAAAGACTTCACCCTCTCGGCGCGGAAAATCGTCAATTACCAGTGCGATTTGCTCCATGGCGATTTCTGCCAAATCAATTTCGCCGTTGATAATCACATCAGGAACATCGTCTTCAAATTCAAAATCCATTTCCTGCAGTTCCTTGGGGGTAAGTTCGGTATCAAAGATGATTTCAAATTCCGGTTCATAAGTTTTTACAAAATTTTCCAATGAGATTACGCTCATCAATTCCAACTCGGCTCTGACTTTGCCGCTGACTTTCAAAATATGTTCTTTGGGCGTGAGTTTTACATTCAGGTCAGCCTCAAATTTTTTAGTACTGACGACCTTCAACACTTCCGTAATATAATCCAGTTGTTTTCCTTCGGCCTTGAGCTTATATTTGCGCGGGGCAGCGGACAAATCATCAATTTTGAGGGGATAAGAAAAAAGATTTTGCATAAATACTTTCCTTATGATATAAGAGTGAATACTTATTCTAAGGATATAACTGCAAGGAAGACCCTATGTCAATAAACAAAATCGTTACGTTGTTTTCTTGTGCGTTGTTGCTTAACGCGTGTTCTTCTGCCCAAACTAATGAATGGTTTGTTACGCATAACGGCAATATGCCGACTAATGAGCGCATCAGCCAGATTTCAGTAGGCGACAGCCGCGCCGAGGTCAGTCGGGTTTTGGGCGCTCCGTCGAGTATTGTTTCGTTTGATAAAAATACCTGGATATATATGTCGTCCGACATCAAGCGTGTAGCTTTCTTTGCTCCCGAAGAAATAAACCGCGATGTGTTGACTATTAAGTTTAATGATAATGGTGAAGTCAGCGAAATTACCCGTATGAGCCAAAATGATGGTGCTAAAGTCGAAATCAGTCAGGATGAGACGGAGGCTTACGGGCAGGAACTTGGTTTCTTCCGCAAATATTTCGGCGGCGTCGGGCAGGTTAATCCGTTCGGCCGCAGCCCCTCCGGTATCTAAAATTTAATAAAAAACTAAGTAAGCGTAAGTTTTAAGTGTTTTTGTGGTTAGTTATTCAAGCTGACTATTATAAACTTCACGCATGTTGTAGCTTTGTATCTATTCAACTAAAAATATTTCGATTTTTTGTAAAAAGTGTTGTGTTGTTATTATTTTTTGTGCCATTGTATATATAGTGTATATTTTAAAGGAATGGAATATGTGCAATCAGCCAAATTTTGCAGAATTTAAAGTGTTTTATAAAAAAGTCCAGCGCTTTTTTGAGGGAAAACAATCTCCTTGGGCGCAACGATTGTTGTTTGAGGCAATGAGAAATTTATCTTTTATAAACGACGTTGGAATGATTTTGGATACAACAACCCAAAAGCTTAACTACAGTGAATTAGACCAATTAATCTTATTAACAAGAAATAGAACACTCCTGTATTTGGAAAAAAAATAGATAAAAAGTTTAACATTGCTTCAACAATGATGGGATATTTTGGCCTTACAGAATGTCTGCACGAACATGGGGCATTTGCAGAAAGGGTTTTTGATGATTTAAAAAAAGAATTCGGCTCAGAATATCTTGTCGAATTGCAAAAAATTGATAAGGAATATCTTTCTATAGATACTCAAAAATTATATAATAGAAAGCGAAAGAAAAAATGGCCAAATAATGATGCTGTTTGTCGATATTTGGTTCTTAAAAAATGGCAAGATGACCAACATGTATTCTATCTGAATAATATTGAAAATTTTATCTGGCCTTTGGAAGATGAGTTTATTCAATCAAAAAATCATCAAAATTTTTTTCCTGAAAATTTGAAGCATATTAATAATATTAACGCCTTAAAAGTTAGATTTTTAGATGAATGCAGTAAATCTCAAATAACTTCAATTGACGTATTGGCGATGGGATACCTTTCTGGTTTAGATCATGAACTGATAAAATTATTTGGGGGCAAGGCTTATGGATTGGCTGTGCTAAGAGCAAATGAAGCAAATATTCCTCAGACATACGTCTCTCCTGTAACTATAGCAGGTTTATCTTCTGATGTATTGCAAAATTTACCTGATGGCCATTATGCTATACGGAGTTCTGCAGATATTGAAGATGGCTCACAACATTCGTTTGCTGGTATGTTCGATTCTTTTTTAAATGTTGAACCAAAAGATATTATTAAAGTTTATGATAAAGTAAAAACTTCAGTCAAAAATCCCAGAGTTGCGGCATATTTAGCTGTTAATAATCTCGAAAATCCACATATGGCAGTAGTATTGCAAAAGTTTAAAGAGCCAAAAATTTCAGGTGTATGGATGGGAAGTTCTCCTACTTCTGGCATTCTGGAATGGGTTGAAGGTAATGGTGAAAAACTGGTTTCTGGACATGTTATTCCAAATCATAAAGAGTTTGATTGTAAGGAAGATTCCTCTAGTGCTATGTCTGTCGAAAAGCACTCTATAGGCGAACAACTTATGGAACTTCAGCAAAAAATTTCCCCAACAGGAACTGCTGATTTTGAATGGTGTGTGTTGGACGAACAATTGGTTATGTTACAATTTAGACCGGTTACAACAGAAATTAAACATCCAAATTATTCACTAACACAAAAAATACCTCTTGATGATAAAACTTATAAAGGGTTAGCTGTGTCTCCGGGAAAAGTTGAGGGAAAAGCAAAGTTTGTGCGCAAAATAAATGAACTTGATAAATGGAATGATGGCGATATTTTAATGGCTTGGTTTACAGATCCTGAATGGATGGATGTTTTGTCAAAATCATCCGGGGTTGTCACAGCTGTGGGAGGTTTTTTATGCCACACAGCAATCATAGCTCGAGAATTGGGAATTCCCTGTATTGTTGGTATTGGAGGTGATGCCATGAAAAAGATATGGGATAAGACATATCTTTCCATTAACGGGACAACAGGTATTGTTTCTGTAGGCAAGACGGTATTTGATAAAACTCTAGATATAAGGAAATTGAAAAATGTTGAAAATACTAAATAAAATTAAGTCTTTTTTTAAGATTAAGAGAATAATTCATCTTTCCGCCGCTAAAGATAGAGTTTGTAACGATTAAATTATTGAATATGTTAAAAAGCCTTGGTTTTGAAACCAAGGCTTTTTTGTAGGGTATTTATTTTACATCATGAAATATTCGATATAAAGATAAGCCGCAGCCAGAGCCACCGTCAGCAACATGATCGGTACTGACCATTTCATAAAGCCGAGGAAACTTATCGGTTCGCCCTGACGGGTTGCCATACCGGCTACAATAACATTGGCTGAAGCCCCGATTAAGGTTGCGTTTCCGCCAAAGCATGCGCCCAATGACAATGCCCACCATACCGGCATCATTGCTTCACGCCCGCCCATGGCTTCTTCCATAGATTTAATCATCGGAATCATGGTTGCCACAAACGGAATATTATCAATCACGCCGGATACAACGGCTGAAACCCAAATAATCAGCAGACTGGCTTTTTGAATGCTGCCTTCGGTGATGTCGATAAATTTTTGCCCCAATAATGACAGGATACCGGTTACTTCCAAACCATAAACGATTACGAATAATCCGGCGAAGAAGAAAATGGTCGTCCAGTCAACCAAATCAAAGGCTTTTTCGATTTTGTTATCGCGTTCTTCGTGACCGTCGCCCCAAGTATAGAGCAACATCAACAAAGCGCCGCCGAACATGGCAATTGTCCCATTGGCAATATGCAGATGTTCTGCCATAATAAAGCCGATGATAACCATAAACAGAACAAACAGCGATTTGATTAACAAATTCTTGTCTTTGATGGCCGCTTTTTCATCCAAACTCATAACTTTTGCTTTGCGCGCTTTGGTCGAAACCAGACGTCGTCCCCAGAAAAAGTCAAAAATAATGATTAATGTTACCATACAGAGGGTAACAATCGGAGTTAACTCAAATAAAAAGTCCGTAAATGACAAATTAAGCGAAGAGCCGATTAAAATGTTGGGAGGGTCGCCAATCAAAGTTGCCGTACCGCCGATATTGGAGGCAAATATTTCGACCAACAAAAACGGCAAAGTCGGGACGCCGAGTTTTTTGGTAATTTGAAAAGTTACCGGTACAATCAGCAAAACGGTGGTAACATTGTCCAAAAAGGCCGAAAATACTGCCGTTACCACGGCCAAAACAATCAAAATCCCGCGTGGATTAGCATGAACTTTCTTGGTCGCCCAAATTGCCACAAATTGAAAGATACCGGTTTTTTCTGAAATGCCGACAATCGACATCATACCGATAAGCAACGCCAAGGTGTTAAAATCAATACCTTTGAAAGCGGTTGTTTGGGTTAAAATTCCTGCAAAAATCATTACTGACGCTGCCAATAGAGCAACAACTGCCCGATTCAGCTTTTCCGTAAACAATATTACGTACGCCATAATAACAATCGCCGCAGCAACTATTTTTGCATCAATCCCCCAAACCAACTGAGGAATTGCAGATAAATCAGCTCCGTGCATTATTATTTCCTTTGTTTGTTAAAAATATACAAATCAGCATTATCACAATATATCCTAATAATACCTTAACTTGTGGCTTAAATAATCAATTTAGACATAAAAACACCCCTGACCATTAAAAAACGGTGAGGGGTGTAAGTCTATTCGTTATCTTCGGCTTTGTTATAGTGGATAATAACCGAAGCAATTACAATCACTCCGCACAGTAAGAAACTGTAGAGAAATGATCCTGATACGTAAGTTTGGAAATTAACCAATGCGATGCGGTCAATTGCAAACATAATATTTGCTGCGGCCGCCAGCAGAGAACATAACATAATGATGATTTCGTGGTGCTTCTCCATAAAAGCGGCATAGTGGCAAGCCAGCATAAGCAACAAAGCTGCTCCTAATAAGTTACTGGCGCTGTATAAATTCGCTTGCATTTTAATGCTGATTGTCTGCTCAAAAAATGCAAACAACAAACAGCCGCAAATACCTGTTAATAAAATGCCGGCCAGACATACTAACGAACTTGATTCTTTTTTGCTCATAATTGTATATTTTTAAGTTAATAATTTTTTTTATAAACCCAACTATACCTGATTAAAGCCGTCTTGTAAATAAAAATTGTCTATTCCGGCGAAGTTATTTGCTTCCGCGCAACAAATGATTTACTACGCCGTAGAGGGTGTTGATTTCTTGTTCCGTCATTTGGGTGCGGGTAAAGATATTGCGCAGGTTTGTTACCATTTTATCGCGTTTTTCACCTTCGCGAAAGTTTCCGCAGTCTTCCAGCTTGCTTTCGAGATAGCTGCAAAATTGCAACACTTTGTTCTTATCGGCCAGATCGGAATGATTAATTACCAATTGTTCTTCGGTCTGGGTGATTTGTAACTTATGAAATTCGTATCCTGCCAATAAAACCGCCTGCGAAAGATTAAGCGAACAGTGGCGCGGGTTTAACGGAATATTGATAATGGCGTCGGCTAAGCAGACATCATGGTTGTTTAACCCCGTGCGTTCCGGGCCGAATAAAATTCCGCCTTTAGCTCCGGCGGCCAGTTCTTTGTCCAGCTTTTGCGCCGCTTTATCCGCAGTTAATACCGGTTTTACCTGATCGCGATGGCGGGCTGTCGTGGCCAAAACAAAATTAAGATCGGCTATCGCGTCTTCGGTGGTATCAAACAATTCAGCCTTATATAAAATTTCTTCGGCATTTGAAGATGCTGCAATCGCTTTGTCTGATAAGTGATTTTCACGCGGCTTTACCAGACGCAGGTTATAAATTCCGCAATTCATCATTGCTCGCGCTGCCATTCCGACATTTTCGGCAAGCTGCGGCTCTACCAAAATAAAGTAAGGCTGTTTTTCTGACATTTTTATTCCTGATTAGTGTTTTCCGTTTGGTCTTGAGATTCCGTGTTTAGCGCTTTTTCGGACTGAGTGACATAAACATTTTCCAGCACTTCTTTCACATTATTTTTATCTTTGGTGTTAACGGTGATTTTTTCAAATTTAACTTTTCGTTCCGGTGGTAATAAGCGGTTTTTCCGCCGTGTTTCAATCCTTTTGGCAGTATTTATCGCATTTACGATTTCTTCAATTTCTTTCGGCTCTTTTTTGCGGGCGGCAAAATCAATATCGCGGCGCAGACTCTTTTGTCCTTCCAGCCGTTGTTCGGGGGTAATTTCCGAGGGCGTGACAACTTCCGATTCAATATTGTTGTCAATAGTTTCTTGCGCCCAAGATATTCCGGCGATACCGGTGCATAGTGCGGTCATAAGAGCTATGTTGTATTTCATATTCTGCATCCTTGCTCTAGTCGGTTGAAAGCAAATCAATACTATTAAACAGGATGTTTTCCATATCTAAACCGGATTGCTCTTCTACAACATCCAAAAATCCTGAGAACATAGTGTCAAACGGGTTGTTTTGGTGACCTAAACCATCATAAGCTTCTCGTAAATGCTTAGCATAACTTTGCGGTAAATCTCTGATTTTTTGATCATAGCTGTCCGGAATTTTATAGCCGAGATTACGGAAGTGCTGGGTCATAACCACCATATTGTGGCGGTTGACTTCCGGTGCAATCATTTCTTGTCCGACGGCATCACCATATGTCGTTGCCTCACCAATATAGTTGAGCTTACCATGCTGTCCGCTTCCTCGCCAGGTCGTTACCCCGCTGCGGTCGCGTGCTCTGGCCCAAGGATCAACCGGTAGAATATCGGAATCCGGTTCTATTGTTTGGACACTGACTTGCGTCGTTGTGCCATTGTTGTTACTCTCATCATTGTTGTTATTGTTGTTATTTCGACTTTCGGCGCGCTGGTTTTCAAGCGTTGTTGAAGCTCTTAAGGTTTGTGCCTCTCTGAATTGTTGCGCTTTGATAGCTTGTTTGCGGCCCATTTCTTCAATTTTGGAGGTAACGGCAGGTTGTTGCTTCATGGTTCTGACCTGCGTCGGAGCAGAGTTATTTTGCCAAGGATTGGAAGGCAGTTGTGCCGCTGCCGGCAATACTATTGCCCAACAGCTGATTCCTGCCAATAAATAAGCAAATTTTTTCATGAGCGTTCTCCTGCTTATACCCGCTATTTTTATAATACTATATTTTTTATCATAATAATAGTTACAAAATTGTTATATTTTGCAAAATTATTTTGTTTTACGTGTTTGATGCAGGTTATCAATTTCTTTTTGCAGGTATTCAAGCTTGCAGTCAATCGGATCTTTGTCGGTCGGACAAACGCCGTAAGCCATAAATAACGATGGTTGGGCAGGGGCTTTATCTACTTTGTGCGCCGGAACACCGACAACGGTTTGTTCTGCGGCCACATCCTTTAGCACTACGGCATTAGCCCCGACTTTAACGTCATCCCCGATTTTTATCGGTCCTAAAATTTGCGCTCCGGCGCCGACAATCACATTGTTACCCAAAGTCGGATGTCTTTTGGTCATAACTTTCCCGTTTTTGCTGAAAACCGTAGCGCCGCCAAGCGTTACTCCATGATAAAGCGTAACATTGTCGCCTATTTCGGTGGTTTCACCGATAACCACACCCATGCCGTGGTCGATGAAAAAACCTTTTCCGATTCGCGCGGCCGGATGAATTTCCACTCCGGTTAAAAAACGCGCCAATTGCGCAATCACGCGAGCGCTCAAATGCCAATTCTTTTTCCAAAGCCAATGGCAAAACCGATAAACGATAATCGCTTGTAATCCGGCCGAACAAAGCAAAGCTTCCGTACGGCTTTTGGTCGCAGGGTCGCGGGCTGTTACCGCATCAATATCCTGCAGAATCATCTTGAATTTTGGATTCATTTTGTGCTACATTCCTGAAAATATTAACAATTTATACAGTATTTGTTATATATAATAATAAAAGTTCTAAATTTAGGTTAAAAAGAAAATGACAGAAGTTTTATTTAATGGACATGCCGGCCGCCTTGAAGGACGATATCACCAAAGTGAAAATCCTGCTGCGCCGATAGCATTGATTCTTCATCCGCATCCCCAATACGGCGGCACGATGAACAATAAAGTGGTTTACACCTTGTTCAGCTGCTTCCAAAATTTGGGCTTTTCGGTTTTGCGCTTTAACTTCCGCAGTGTCGGGCGCTCGCAAGGGCAGTTTGAGGACGGTCCGGGCGAACTTTCTGACGCCACAGTCGCGCTGGATTGGCTGCAATCGGTTAATCCTGAAGCTCGCCAATGCTGGATTGCCGGTTATTCGTTCGGTGCGTGGATCGGTCTGCAGCTGTTGATGCGCCGTCCGGATATTAATAATTTTGTTGCGGTATCACCTCCGGCTAATGAAAAAGACTTTTCTTTTCTGGCACCATGCCCGACTTCAGGGCTGATTACACAGGGCTGTATTGACGAAATCGTAACTCCTTCGAGCGTTACAACTTTAGTCAAGCGCTTGAATACACAGCGTAATGTTTCGGTCGATTATGCCATGATTGAAGGCGCTGACCATATGTATAATAATCACTTGGTTGATTTATACAAGGTGGTAGGCAATTATGTAATTGATGCTATGAAAAAGAAAACACCGGCCAAAAAACGTCGCGGTCGTCGCAAAAAATCCGAGATGCAGGAGTTGGAACAGGATGATGCTTTGCTGCTGACGGATGAAACCGACGAAAACGATGATTTTGATGAGGTTGAAGACAGCACTGCCGAAGATTTTGGCGATGAGGAATAAATAATCAGTTGCCGTGGGCGGCTGTTTTCAAAAAATTAAGGATATAAACGCGGATGGCGCTGGAAAGATTTTCATGCTTTCTGGCGTTGTCTATTTCTGTAACCAATTGATTAACACTGACTTTTTTTGCCGCGGCGATTTGCTTGAATTCCTGCCAAAATTCATCCTCCAGCGAGATACTGGTAGAGTGGCGGTTGGCAATAATAACGGAGATTTTTTGCATTATTTTTTCCGAAAGGCGTCAATTGAAACCACGGTTGCCGTACCGGATGCTTTTTTGACTTCTTTTGTTTTGCATTCGTCTTTGTCGTCAGTATTGAGAGCCGTTTCGGCATTGCTGAAGCTTAACCCGAATTTGGCATACGGATCTGCAAAATAAGTAATGGCTTCATAAGGGATGCGCAGGGTTTGCGGAATACCGCCGAAGCTCAAATCAACTTCAAAATAAGTTTCCCCGACCATCAGGTTGGCAAACTGGTGCTGTAAGACAATTGTCATTTCTTCGGGATATTGGTTAAGCAATTGCGCCGAGATTCTGACTGCCGGATTATCGGTGCGAAAAGTTATATAAAAATGGTGTTCTCCGGGCAAACCTTCGTCAGCCGCAATTTTAAGGGCTTCAACCACCACATGTTTAAGCGCTTTTTCAACCAGTTTGTCGTAATTAATTTCCAATTCTTCCATTTTGCACCTTATTTTGCATTTTTTATATAAAATAAGTGAGCCGTTCTGTTGATAGGTGGCTCAGACCCCACTTACAGCTATCCATGGCTGTAAGGATTTTGATTTGTTGCGACTACAACTAAGCAGCCAATGCAACAGGAGCTACGTTATTATCGTTAGCATTCATTTAAATTTGAACCGATAACGGTGGTATCTTGCCGAACACAGCTTACCTATCTTTACTATATATTGTCAATCCTATGTCACCCCCACAGATGTTATCATAAATGGTGGAGGTGCTGGGTACTGCCCCCAGGTCCAACATACCTATTTCATAGAGCCTCTGGTGTCATAGTCAGATCACTCTGACAAGGACTAAGTATAAGGATAAATATGGCAAATTTCAAGAGTTTTAATTTATGATTTATACTAAAAAATTGGGGATTAAGCCTAGTTTCTTTTTGTATCAGCGGCAAATTATCCTAAAATACGGGTAAAATAACGGAGGATTTAATGACAAAAATAGCAATTTGGTGTCGTCATGACGGCGACAATATTATCGGTATCGGCTCGCAAATACCGTGGCATATTCCGTCGGATTTTCGCCGCTTTCGCAAGATTACCGAAGCCGCTGATTTGGTGGTGGGACAAACTACTTACGAGAGCTTTCCCAACCGCACGCTGCCTAACCGCAATCTTCATATTTTGACCCTAACGCCGGATTATGAAGTCAGCGATGCCGAACACCATTTTGTGTATAATAACATTAATGTGTTTAAGGATTTTCCACGCGATTTGTATATTTGTGGCGGCGCGACCATTTATAAGTTGTTTATGACTTCCGGTGCCAAACTTATGCCGGATATTATTGTCGACTGCCGCTATTGCGGTGAAGTGGCACAACTTGACGGCCCTAAAATCGACATTACTCCGAGCATTGAGGTTATGGAAAAAAAGTATCAGCGTGTCACTCCCGAATATGAACAGGAAAATGTTTTAACCTCGTTGTGGGTCAAAAAAGGCGATTTTGTGGAACAAAGCGTTTTGAAAAAATTACTCAATATCATTAGCGTAGACAATTAAGTGAGATGAAAAAATGAAACAGTATCTCGATATTTTGCAAGATATTATGACCAACGGCCAAGACGCCGACAACCGCACCGGAATTTATGCCCGTAAAGTTTTCGGCCGGCAGATGCATTTTGACTTAAGCCAAGGCTTCCCGCTGGTAACAACTAAAAAGGTTTTCTTAAAAGGGATTATTCATGAGCTTATCTGGTTGCTTTCGGGCAACACTAATATTAAATATCTGACTGATAATAATGTTCATATTTGGGATGAATGGGCTGACAAAAACGGTAATCTTGGGCCGGTTTACGGGGCGCAGTGGCGTAACTTTAACGGGCAGGGTATTGATCAGATAAAAGATGTGATTGCCCGTATCAAAAAAAATCCGCAGGACAGACGCTTGATCGTTACGGCATGGAATCCGGCGCAAATCGAGCAGATGGCGCTACCGCCGTGTCATTGCTTTTTCCAGTTTGATGTAACCCCTGACGGACGGCTCAATTGTCAACTCTATCAGCGCAGTTGCGATATGTTTTTGGGCGTTCCGTTTAACATTGCCTCTTATTCATTGTTGACAATGATGGTGGCGCAGGTTTGCGGCTTAAAACCGGGGGAATTTGTTCATACTTTGGGCAATGCTCATATTTATAACAATCATTTTGAGCAGGTAAAACTGCAGCTCACTCGTCAGCCGTATCCTTTGCCGCAGATGAAAATTAATCCTGAGGTCAAAGATATTTTTGCTTTTCGTTATGATGACTTTGAACTGCAAAATTATCAATGTCATCCGGCGATAAAAGGCGATGTTGCGGTATAATTAGGGGACAGCATATGATTTCACGTCAACCGACTTTAGTTAAATTTACCAAGTTGGCTCATTATGTCGAAAATCCGGCTAATTTGAGCTATGCTACTCCGGATGCCGCTTGTTTTGATGTTTGTGCAGCTTTGGATTCACCATTAACTTTGGCTCCGGGCGAACGGGCAGGGATACCGACCGGCATAAAACTTGCTCCCGAAAATCCGATTTGGTTTCGGGTTAACTCGCGCAGCGGCATGGCGATAAAATACGGTATAATCACTATTGCCGGTATTATTGATACTGATTATCGCGGCGAGCTGATAATCGGCTTATTAAACACCAATTCCGAAAGCAGCGGCAAAAGTTATACCATTGAGCCGGGGGATAAAATAGCGCAGGTTGAAGTTCCGTTTCCGTATAAAGCTGAGTTTGTTGAAGTCAGTAATCAAGAATTTGCCGCTTTAAACACCGACCGCGGAGCTAATGGTTTCGGTTCTTCCGGCCGTTAATTAAAAATAAAACGTCACTTCGCCCAAACATTTTTCTACTATTGTCACCTTTCGACTGCGCTCAGGGGGACATTTTTAAAATAAATTTCCCGCACTTGTTAACTTATTTCTAACCATTATATCCTTATATTAAGCACAGTAATTAACGAAAGGAGTAAGACTGTGGCGGGAGGAATCAGCCTCAATGCGAATATGCGCAGCAATCTGCTTAGCCTGCAGAATATCAGCGGGCAAGTCAGTTTGACGCAAAATCGCTTGGCTACCGGTCTTAAAGTCAACTCCGCAATCGACAATCCCTCCTCATTTTACACCGCTAAATCCTTAAATAATCGGGCAACTGATTTGTCCACACTCCTTGATTCAATGGAACAAGCTGTTTCTACCGTTAAAGCCGCTAATACCGCGCTTGAAGCCGGTTCGGAACTGCTTGCCCACGCTGCCGCTCTCGCTAACTCGACGCTTGACACCACGGTCATACCCTCCTTTCAAGACATGCAAGCGTTAGTCGGCGACAGCGGCACGGTCGTGACCACCGCCCAAGAACTCAAAAACGCGGTTAATTCCGGCGTCAAAACCATTTGTGTTTACGGCGAAATAAATTATTTTGAAAACGAAACTCTTAAACTCCAAGACGGGCAGAAATTAATCGGCACTGAATATTTCACCGGCTACACCGGCAACGAAAAATTCTCCAAAATTAATTTCACAGGAAATAATGAGTATGCGGTTTACACAACCCAAACTAACATTATTTCTGATCTGGAATTAAATTTTGATTGCACCAGTACAACCGTAGGTAGCCTGATATTCAAATACGGAAATGCCAAACTTAACGTTAGTAATCTTGATTTGAATCTTTCATCCTTAGATGCCACCCAGCTACGCCTGCAAGGAGCAATATATGCATCTCAGGGTGAGCTGGCAATAGATGGCACAATCAATGTTAACGGAGCAGGTGCGTATGGGGGAGGGCTGGCAACTAATGAGTGCTGCACAACCATAAAGAATGGTGCGGTTGTTAACATCAAAAGCACATCATCACGATATGAAAACAATAGTTTTATGGTTTACCGTAATTCCGTGGTCTATTTGTATGGTACGATTAACTGCAATGGACGCATATATATGCCCCGTAACACAAGAGACGACAACAATACCCTAAATGTTTATAATGGGGCAACCATTAATACTACTGGAGAACTTCTAGTATCTGCGTCAAATAGTAATGATACCATTAATAAAATTAACTTTGAAGCGGGTAGCAGATTAAATATTAATGATGAATCCGGCTTGGTTTCGACTATCAGCACCGGTACAACTATCTTAAGTAGCACGACATCAACGATAAATATTACTTCCCAAAAATTAAGCACGTTACCGGGTTTTACTAAGACCTCAAACACAACCGATTGGAACAACTTCCCACCGAATGATGTAAAGAAAAATAATGACACCAATAAAGCGGCTAAAGGCTACAAGAAATTAATAAATCAATATGACGAATTAATGAATGACGCGTCATATAAAGGTATTAACCTACTTAAAGGTAACGACTTATCCGTCATGTTCAACGAAGACCGTAGCAGTTCACTTATCGTCGACGGAGCGGATATGACCAGTTCTTCTTTAGGACTAACAACCTTTGATTGGCAGACGCAGGGTGATATTGCCCAATCCTTATCAGAAATCGCCGACGCGCTGTCGTCCATTCGTTCATTCACTACTGAATTAGGGAACAATTACAGTATCCTAACTACCAGACAGAATTTTACCGATAGTCTGATTAATGTTTTGACTGAAGGAGCGGATAATTTAACTTTGGCGGATATGAACTCCGAAAGCGCAACCATGCTCGCCCTCCAAACCAGACAACAGTTGGCGGTTAATGCTCTGTCTCTAGCCTCCGAGGCAACACGGGAGATTCTTAAACTCTTCTAAAAAATGTCACCTTGAGCGAGGTCGAAAGGTCTAGGCTATATAAAAATTTGCCGGGATTTCTCCATTCCGCTACGCTCCAGTCGAAATGACATTGGTCGAAAAATGCTTGGTATGATGATAATATAAAAAAAAGACCCTGTTTCCCAACAGAGTCTTTTCCTTCTCATCTATGAAAGAGTTTATCGAAAAAGATTATTCAGCAGACATAGCTACGAAACTCTCGTTCCCGCTATTGTCTTTGTGAATTATGGCTTTACCTATCTTTGTTCCGTCTTTAACCGGCTTGCAGATAACCTGCGAAGAGGTAAAGAACTTTAACATCTTATCAGCTACATTCACTATGAAACCTTCAACCCCGTCTTTTACAGCTTTTACAGCCATATGAACGGTTTCGTTTTTATGCGGTGAAGCCAGAATCTTCACTTTGTGAAAGCGGGGTTGTCCTACCATAGTTATGATGTTTTTGTCAGCGAAAGAGTTGAACTTAGCGTTAATGTGTTCCTGAACCATATTTTGCTTTTTCATATCAAAAAAGTTTTGTGCTTTCGGAGGAAAGTAATTATCTTTCAAATCCTAGGCGGGTTAATAATTTGTGTCTAATTTTTATCTGCACCTATATAAACATATTTTTTAGCGAATTGCAAGTGAAAAATGACAAAATTTTTATTTTTTGTACAAAATAAGTTCAAAGCAAAAGAAAAGCTCCTTTTTACAGGAGCTTAACTTCTTAAATAGCTTGGCGAATAGCCTCGATAGCTTCCTCAAGTCGACTAATATCCGACCCGCCGGTTTGCGCCATATCCGAACGTCCGCCGCCGCCTTGCGCGCCGACAAACGGAGCAATAACCTTAACCAGCTTATCAGCCGGATACTGCTCTTTGATGTTGTCGCTTACGCCGATAACAACCGACGCTTTACCGTTACTGCGCGAGAACAGAGCCACAATGGTGTTTTCTTTTGATTGCGCCTTAATTTCGTCAATAAAGGCTTTTAACTCTTTAGGCGCGATGTTGTCTAAGATGCGAGCTACGAATCTGACGCCTTTGATATCCTCAAACTTATCCTGATTGTCGGCGGTTTTGCTGCTGACAAATTTCTTTTTAAGTTCAAACAATCTGGTCTCAAGTTCTTTCTTTTCTTCAAGCAATTGTTTAACTCTCGCTTCTATATCATTGAAACTAGCTTTAAGGCAATTGCCGACTCGATGCAGACGGTCTTCAATATCTTGGGCAAATTTTTCGGCCGCAGCTCCAGTTACACATTCCAAACGGCGAACCCCGGCTGCTACGGCGCTTTCACTGATGATATTGAAGTAGCCAATGTGTCCGGTCTGTTTAACATGAGTACCGCCGCACAATTCGGTCGAAACTCCATCACCGACACAAACAACGCGAACTTCGTCGCCGTATTTTTCACCAAACAAAGCCATTGCTCCAGAATTAATCGCTTCGTCATGGGACATAATTTTGGTGCTAACCGGATAATCAGCCCGAATTAATGCGTTAACGGTGTTTTCCAGCTCACGGATTTCATCTTCGGTAATCTGCTTCGGATAGGCAATATCAAAACGCATTCTGTCGGCCGCAACCATTGAGCCTTTTTGCGTAACGCTGGCACCGAATTTTTGTTGTAAAGCGTGGTGCAGCAGGTGGGTTACGGTGTGGTTGGCTTCAATCGCATGACGATTGGTTTCATCAACTTCAAAAGTTGCGGTATCGCCAAGCTTAACCGAACCTTTTATCATTTTGCAGACATGAGCATACAGCCCGTTAACTTTTTTCTTGGTATCGGTTACAACAATTGCAAAATCTTTGCCGCAGATTTTACCTTTATCACCGACCTGACCGCCCATTTCCGCATAAAATGGTGTCTGGTTGGCAACCAGATAAAATTCGCCTTCCTTAACTTCCGAAACTTCGGTATTGTTTTGTACCAAACCGATAACTTCAGCATCGGTTTTCAGGGTATTATAGCCCAAAAATTCCGTGTCAGGCAGTTTTTCTTGTAGCGTAAACCAAACTTTTTCTGTTCCGGCATCGCCCGAACCGGCCCAATTCTTGCGGGCTTCGGCTTTTTGGCGTTCCATTGCTTTATCAAAACCCTCAGTGTCGACATGAATATCTCTTTGGCGCAGAGCATCTTGTGTCAAATCCAACGGAAAACCGTAAGTATCATACAATTTGAAAGCGGTTTCACCATTTAAGGTATCACCGGCTTTGAGGTTTGCCGATTCGTCATCCAACAGACGGATACCTTTGTCCAGCGTTTTCAAAAAGCGTTCTTCTTCGCATTTTATGGTGTCGCGGATAAGAGTTTCGGCACTGTATAATTCAGGATAAGCTTCACCCATTTCTTTTTGCAATGCCGGCAGCAGTTTGTACATCATCGGTTCTTTAACCCCAAGCATATACGCATGGCGCATTGAGCGGCGCATAATCCGGCGCAGAACATATCCGCGTCCTTCGTTTGAGGGTAGCACGCCGTCGGCAATCAAAAATGCGGTCGAGCGCAAATGGTCAGCAATCACATTGTGTGAGGCTTTAAGCGGACCATTAGGATCAGAATTAGCAATATCGGCAATGGCTTTAATCAGGTTGCGGAAAATGTCGATATCATAGTTGGAGTGAACACCTTGCAGAATAGCCGCAATTCGTTCCAGCCCCATACCGGTATCAATCGACGGACGTTTTAAGGGAATACGAGTGCCGTCCGGCAAATCTTCATATTGATCAAACACCAGATTCCAAATTTCAATCCAGCGGTCGCCGTCTTCTTCGGGTGTTCCCGGCAGTCCACCCCAAACTTCCGGACCATGGTCATAAAAAATTTCCGAACACGGACCGCAAGGACCGGTATCGCCCATCTGCCAAAAGTTGTCTTTGGTAGCAATCGGAATAATCCGGTCATCCGGCAATCCGGAAACTTTTTTCCAGATATTTTTCGCCTCATCATCGGTATGATAGTAAGTTACGGCCAGTTTATTTTTATCAATGCCGAATTCTTTGGTAACAACTTCCCAGGCAAAACGAATGGCATCATCTTTAAAGTAATCGCCAAACGAGAAGTTGCCCAACATTTCAAAAAATGTGTGGTGGCGTACGGTATAACCCACATTGTCAAGGTCATTGTGTTTTCCGCCGGCGCGAACTGATTTTTGGGAAGTGGTCGCTCGTGTGTAATCGCGGGTTTCATTACCGGCCAAAATATTTTTAAATTGCACCATACCAGAATTGGTAAACATCAGTGTCGGGTCATTATCCGGAATTAATGACGAAGACGGCACAACCGTGTGTCCGTTTTTAGCAAAATAGTTCAAAAAAGTGCTTCTGATTTCTTTAACTTTAATAGTCATGTTAAACTTCCCAAATATTCCAAAACATTAACTCCACATTAATAGAGCAATCTTATGCCGCTGTCTAGTAAAATTTTTAGCAAATTCCTTGCTAAATACATAAAATAAGCTATTATTTACCTGACTTAATCTGAAGGGAGAAGATTTTGCAAATCAGCGGTAATTTGATTATGGGGGAAGTTATTTGTCGTTACAAGTCATTGTTGCTTGATGTTCGGCTTGAAAACGGTGAAAAAGTAACGGCATTTTGCGGCTCAATTTATCTTGGTACAAAGTGCAGTGCCGGAACAAAAGTTTATATTCGTCATCGTGCAAAACCGCAAAGAGTTGTCAAATATGAACTGGTTTTTATAGATTCCTCTCAGGGCTTGATTTGGGCAGACCCTAGTTGTAACGGCAATTTATTTTACGAGTCCTGGCAAAAAGGCAAAATCAATGAACTTTCTTCTTTTTCCAAATGTCAGCGGATAAAAGGCAATACCTATGGCCGCCATATCGATTTTGAACTGACTTCGCTGCGTGGAGATAAAGGCGTTATATCCGTGGTCAGTATCTATGGACGTAATGGCAACCAAGCCGTATTCCCGTCCAGAATAAGTTTCTTTGAGTTGGAAATGTTTGAGGAATTTGCTCGTTTGCGCGCCAAAGGTATTCGCACTTTTCTGCTGATGATTTCTCCTTATAACCATATGAATGAAGCTAAGTTCAGTTGGGCTATCGACCCTGTCGCTGCCGCCAAAATTTTTGAGCAGGCAAAAAATGGTCTCGAATTCATTTGTTATGGTTGCAAAGTGGCTAAAAACGATGTAACAATATCCAATCGACTTAACATTTTATACTAGTTTAATACAACCGAGGTGTATTTTGAGTTACAAAAGAAAAGACGGTATCGTCATTCATGATGGCAAAGAAGATTATGCTAAAATGAGGGTAGCCGGTAAAGTGGCCGCCGAATGTCTGGACTATATTACTCCTTATGTCCAAGTCGGAGTTTCAACCGGTGAGCTGGATGATTTGTGCCGTGAATATATGATCAGTCATGGTGCTGTTCCTGCTTGTTTGGGCTATCACGGCTATCCCAAATCAGTCTGCATTTCGATTAACCATGTAATCTGCCATGGTATTCCTGATTATGAACGCAAGCTTGCCGATGGCGATATGCTGAACATTGATGTTACAGCTATTGTTGATGGTTGGTATGGTGATACCAGCCGGATGTATTTTGCCGGCAAACCGTCAATTAAGGCCAAACGCTTAACTGAGGTTACATATGAATGTATGATGCGGGGAATTGATGTGGTCAAACCCGGAGCAAGACTTGGTGATATTGGAGCTGTGATTGAAGAATATGCTCACAAATACGGCTATTCGGTAGTCGATATGTTCTGCGGTCACGGGTTGGGGCAGGTGTTCCATGACGAGCCTAATGTTATGCATTGCGGCCGCAAAGGAACCGGTGCCTTGCTGGAAGAAGGTATGTTCTTTACGATTGAACCGATGATTAATATTGGTAAACCGGACGGAATAATTCTGGCCAACGGCTGGACTGCAGTTACCCGTGATAAGACCTTGTCGGCGCAGTTTGAACATTCTTTAGCGGTAACTAAAGACGGCTATGAGGTCTTTACTTATTCACCCACTGGCATGGATAAACCGCCTTACAATATTAAATAATTTTTCAACGGACTAAAGGACTGAACGTGACTACCAAAGACAAAGAACCGGATTATGTCGGACATCGCCAACGTATGCGGCAGCGTTTTCTATTAAGCGAAGGGCGTGATATGGCGGATTATGAACTACTGGAATTGGTGCTGATGCAGGTAATACCGCGGCGCGATGTCAAGCCTTTGGCAAAAGCGATGATTAGCCGTTTCGGCAGTTTTGCTGATGTTATTAATGCTCCCAATAGTGAATTGCTGAGTATATCAGGCGTCAAAGAGAGTGTTTTGACTATTCTTAAGGTTATTAAAACCGCATCTTTGCGTACTTCGTGGCAGACTCTGGCCGGAATGGACGCGCCAATTATCAGTAATTATGATTCGATGGTCGATTTTTGCCGTTCGTCAATGTGCTTTTCCGATGTTGAGGAGTTAAGGCTGATTTATTTGGATAATCGGTTGCGTTTGCTCGGTACGGAGATTATGCAAAAGGGAACGATTAATACCGTTTCTATCCATCCGCGGGAGATAATAAAAGCGGCGATGGCAAATCATGCTGCGGCTATTATAATGGTACACAATCATCCGTCCGGAGATACCACGCCGTCACGTGCTGATATTGAAATGACTCGCCTGGTTAATGAAGCCTGTAAATCAGTTTCGATTCGGCTGTGCGATCATTTGATTATCGGACGGCGCGGTTTCTTCAGTTTTTCGTCTAATCGCCTGCTAATGGACTGACCGGCAGGTTGTTGAGCAATAAAGTAATATTGGTAGTGAAAAGTTTTAACGACATTGCCAACAAGATAATGCCGAAGAACTTTTGTAAAACCATAATCATTGCCTGTCCTAAGAATGATTGAATTTTTTGTGTAGCCTTAAGTGCAAAATAAACTACCGACATATTAGCCATAATGGCCAGCAAAATGTTAATATCGGCAAATTGGGCACGAATTGAAAGCATGGTGGTTAATGCGCCGGCACCGGCAATCAGCGGAAAAACAACCGGAACAAAAGTTGCATCTTTAGGTGCATCTTCAGGATCTTTGAAAATAGAAATATCTAAAATCATTTCCATGGCGATAACAAAAATAATGATTGATCCGGCAACCGCAAATGATGAAATATCGACGTTGAAAAGCATTAAAAAAGCTTCTCCGACGTAGAAAAATATCAGGAATACGATGAACGACATCAGGCTTGCCTTAGGTGCGGAAACTTTTTTGCCGCGTTTTTTGAGGGACAGAATTACCGGAATAGATCCCGGAATATCAATAACGGCAAACAAAACCAAAAAAGCACTGATAAACTGATGAAAATTAAAATGAGCCAGCATTGTTTTTTCCTTGCTTAAAGAAGTTATTATCAATTCGAGGCGCAAGGTAATAACATTTAGAAAAACAGTCAACAAAAAATAAAAAGAGATTAGCAATTTTGTTAACGTCTTATTCTCCGGCAAAAGGGATTTTAATCTAAAAAAATGCTTGCAAAATAAAATAATTTGGCTAATTATATGCTTGTTATCAGATTCGGGACTTAGCTCAGCCTGGTAGAGCGCTTGCTTTGGGAGCAAGATGCCGTTGGTTCGAATCCAATAGTCCCGACCAAAGTAACCATAACATAAGGTCCCGTAGCTCAGCTGGATAGAGCAACAGCCTTCTAAGCTGTGGGTCAGAAGTTCGAATCTTCTCGGGATCGCCAATTTACATAAAAAGTCCGACTTGTGCGGGCTTTTTATGTAAATATTGCGAACCGCAAGGTTCGAACTTGTTCGGAGCGGGTAGTTGCTTCAAGCGAACGACAAACTTTAGCGAGTAGCTTAGTTTGTTGCGAAGATTGAAGCTTACGGCGCGAGGAGGACCCATCATTATAATGATGGGAGTACCCAATCTTCTCGGGATCGCCAATTTACATAAAAAGTCCGGCTTGTTCGGGCTTTTTATGTAAATGTTGCGAACCGCAAGGTTCGAACTTGTTCGGAGCGGGTAGTTGCTTCAAGCGAACG
>ERZ1034878.237-NODE-237-length-30338-cov-113.025097_pt1 | contig 30338 bp, 41 predicted proteins | sample MGYA00520593_ERZ1034878 | MGnify/ENA primary metagenome ERZ1034878 (study PRJEB33766, sample SAMN09781724) | gut metagenome | biome: gut microbiome | host: Homo sapiens | place: Madagascar | study: EMG produced TPA metagenomics assembly of the PRJNA485056 data...
GGAACCTCCAGGCATCTGATCCTCTCGTCCGGGGGGACGAGACGGTCGATCACGCCGCATCTTGCAAGGAAATAGGCGGAATTGCAGTCCAGACAGTAGCCCTTGCCGGGAGAGAGTGCGCGCTCCAGGCTGGCGTTGCAGATCGGGCAGATGTAAACCTTCATGGTCCTCCCTCCCGGTCTATGATCGTCCACCCTTTGGAGAAATAGGCGAGGGTACAGGGATCGTCATCCTTCCACTGCCTTCTCAGAAGGTCTCCATCGATCCAATATGTGTGGTTGTAGTACCTTACGGCCTTGCCTTGCAATAGGGCTTCGATGATGACCTCAGGGGCGGATTCTCTCTTGACGGCCTCGTAGTCCAGCATGGGATCGAAGGATAACGCCGGCCCGATATCTCCGTCAGAGTAGAATACCAGAAGGTTTCCTTCCGGGTCCAGCATATACATGCATCCGTTGCTCCCTCTGACCGTCCTGCCGGCCATCAACGCCTCCATCGTCTCTCTTGCATTCATTCCGATTCCTCCTCGGGATTCTCGCTTGCAGCGTCGGCCATGGCATCCCAATCGATGACGATCTCTTGGAGAAACTCCATGCCTTTGATGTAGTCCACGAGGCGCGATGATGCCATGTAGCCCTCGTCATCATCCACATCGACGTCGCAATAGGTCCACTCATCATCGTGGTCAATGACTGTTATGTCGACCAACGCATCGGCAACCCTCTTGAACACCTTCTCCAGCGTCCAGAACCTCTTGAGGGTCACCGCGTTGTAGATCTTGATGGCGATGAAGGTCATTCGTCATCCTCCTCGTCCTCGTCGACGTATTCGCTGGCCCTCGCCTCGATCTTCTCCTCCTCGGTGTCGCCGTCCCAATATCCGCGGATCTCCGCACTCCCCAGATTGGCGTCGAAACCCGGACCGTAGATGTAACGCGCGATGCAATCCAAGTTGAGGTGATCGACCTTCTTCGAGACCCGGGCATGACGCGTGTATAGCGTGACATCCCACTGCTGGAGTTTCGGAAAGTATTGGAACCATATCGAGACGTAATTGCCGTAGAACAGACCGAACATGGCCTTATCCTCGATCCTCCCGACGATGCGGTCGGCGAATCTGGTCATGCTATGCACGCCCCCGTGGAATCGGAGATGGAATCGATGACCCATCTGGAGCGGTTCATCACGAAATCTGCGACGCTCCCCTCCTTGGATTTCGGGATTCCATCGACATACAGCGTTCCGTTCAGCTCCACTTCTGCGGATATCCCCCACCCGTACGCGTCGATATCGGAAACTATGCGCTGTACATCCAGGAAGTTGGCCGTTGCCACCAGTCTTATGATCATCATAGAATCGGAGCCTCCTCTCATTCTGCCGGCAAGCTGTTCATCTCATACCACAAGGCATCCATCACACGATCACCCATAAGCGGTAGCACATGCCGCGGGGAGCCTGGCGGAGATCCTCCGGCTCTCTGGCCAGATAACCTTGGACGTAAAGCCTCGCGGTCTTGCCGCTGACGTTCGCCAGCTCTGTGCCAAAGGCAGCTGCGATATCCTTCGACGTGCATCCCGGATTCTCCCGGATGAATACGATGATGTCATGCGATGTCGGACTCATGATACAGGCTCCGATCAGACTCTTTTCCATCCCAAACTCTTAAATCGGTCCTTTTTCATGGTCCATCAGCTCTTTGTGAGGGGTGTGGCCGGTACGACGGCTGCGCCCTATCCTTCACAAACAGGCTTGAAGACGACCCCTTCGCGTCTGATTTTCTTCAATAATCCCTTGGAGCACATGTCGTCCAGAACACGCCTCGCCGAATGCCTGTTCGAGGCACCGGATTCCAGAACAATGTCCAGAGTGAAACCGTCCGGGTATCTCTCCATGCAATCCCTGACGGCAAGCCTTGCCGGTCTGATCCTGTTGTTCGCAAGGACCTCTGCAGATATCGTACACGTACCGTCATCCAACAAGGTCAGGGTTCCTTCGGAGATCATCCTCTTCCAGTGCTTGCGGACGGTCCTCTGGGATATCACATCGGTCCCGGCGAACATCGCTTTCACGAATGACTCGAATCTCACTGTGAGATCCCCGAGGTCGGACTGCTCCGCTCCGAGCTCCCAACAGAGTGCATAAAGGATCAGCCCGTCATTGACCTTCTCAACGATCATTTCAAGCCTCCGTCTCAGAGCCGTTCCTGTCCTGAGAGACGACCCGGATCTCCGGCTTTGCAAGGGCGATCTCTCCATTGTCGGTCTCGTATATCGCCACGTAGTCGCCCTTCATCAGGCTCATCTTCTCGCATATCTGTCTGCCGAGAGGTATCCTAAATCCGTGGGCCACTTTGACTATCGCAATTTGCTTCATGCTATCACGGTTATTGCTATTTGCAATAACCATATGATGCCTCACTATATAAATGGTTTTTGTTTATCGCAAAAACCACGAGCCTCCATCATCTTAATTGTTCATCGGAAGCATACGATAATATGGAAAGAGGAGTAGATTTCAAGGAGTTGGAAAAAAACAATTTGTTCTCTATCCTCATGTTCCTTTACAAGGACGGGCCATGCATCAAGTCAGCGTTATACAGCAAATGGAATACGTCTTCATTGCCTCTAAAAATATCATACCTCATAGAATTGGGCCTTATCAGCGAGGATCAACGCCGTTTCGAGAACAATACCAAATATATCGATCTAACCGAGAAAGGAAAGACGGTTGCCAGAAAAATAGCCGAGATGGAGATTCTCATGAACGGCCTGGAGCCGGCGGAGGACGGAAAAACGAATCATGGCTCACCTGAGACGGAAGGGGGTGGAATGAGAACATGAATATGAGCAAATACGGAATACTGAGCATGATTTGTACTGATCATGGTGGCATTCCCGAAGTGATTACACGCAGGGATTTCGACGATATTCTAATGGGCTTCGGCGATGTCGAATCGTTGGAGTCGTGCAAAACCAGATGGGACATGATGGTGGAGGTGGGTTGGTTCGACCCCATCGACGATTGTTCCTGTCGCATCAACACAGACATCATCATCCACAATCTTCAGAGATTCGAGAAAGACGTAGGATTCCGCGTTGGTGACAGATACGAGGTACACTCGTTACTGAACGACCTACTCGGAAGGGTGGCGAACATCGGATATGATGTGATCTTCTTTGATAGCTGATGAAGATCTCGGCAGTGTCGGATCGGTTGTAATGAATAGTGCAGAGTCTTCGAACGATAAAGATGGCTTCCAGCAAAGATGTAAAAACCGTTCTGGGCTTTCAGAACTGTGTCCCTGTCCTAATATTTCTATTGGAATCTGGCGGTTCAGCCAAATCCGGATACATCAGGGAAGCCGTTGGCAATTATAATTCGATAAAAAGTGCTGCTCAAAGGCTATCTGATTCTGGTCTGATCACGATTACGGCATTCGGTGGAAAGAGCTCATACATCCTGTATGAGCTTACAGAATTGGGTCGTTTGGTGGCTGAATATCTCAAACGCGCCAACGACTTGATTCTTAATGACACGATAGCGGGGAGTGGTGGATGAAATGGATGAAGCGGTCGATTATACACCGAAAGGAAAGCCTCTGTTGGGCGACAAGGAGATAGAAAAGATCGTCTCTGCTCCGAAATACATCCCGAATTCGGTAGGCAAGGCCTATGATTGGTCTGCGTTCAAACTGGACAACGGGCAGTTCAGAAGGAAGATAGAACTGCTCTGCGAAGGGTTCAGGTTGACGATGGCAATGAGGCAGCTTCAGGACGATCCTCTCGATTTCTCTGTGCTGCTGATCTACTATGATGTCAGAGGCTACAAGTACATCGTCAAGAGGTACAATGGTGACCATGGGCTGCACATCGACAGTCGCACCGGTATCGAAATCAGCGGCCCCCACATCCACACGATTTCTGTGGAATGTCAGATGACCACCCATAAAGACGAGGGTTACGCGGAGCCGACAGATCGTTACAATACTCTTTCCGAAGCCGTGGATGCGTTCATCCGCGATCTGAACATCCAATATGAATCGTAAGAGAGGTGATGAGTCTTGACAAGTTCCGATATCGATCAAATAACAGAATCTCTGAAGAAGGGCGTATGCTCCAAGATATGGTTGGAGCCGAGAGGCGTCGACCGCTTTTTGATTCATACGGGATTCACATTCCAGGACGGAGACGAGCTCCACATCGTTCTCAAGAAGAAGGACGGCAGGTGGATCATCACAGATGATGCACACACTCTGATGTGGCTGTCGTATGAGGATTTCAACCTTTCAGAGACGCGCAGAGCGATACTGAATGTGACCCTTTCGTCCAACAACGTATCCCTCGATGATAGAAGGATCTGCATCGATTGCACCGACAGGGATGCGGGGCAATGCCTCATGTCGATGATTCAGGCGATCCTTCAGACCGCTGATCTCCTGTATCTCGGCCGTAACAATGTCCGCAGCACATATACAGATGATGTGAAGCAGCTTATGAGGAATGCACTTGGAAGTAGATGCGAGTTCGATAAGCACATACGCCGTGGAGGAGAGGATTATGTGGTGGATGTGTACGTCGAAGCGACCATTCCGTTGTATGTGTTCTGCATTTCTAACAATGACCGCTGCAAAGACGCCATCATCACCATACTATCGCTCAGCCTGGAAGCCAATATGGATTTCACATCGCTGACATTCGTGGATCAGACGGCCAATCTGGGCAAGGAGAATCTTGTGAAACTCACCAATCGTACCGATAAACTGTTCTACAACACACCTGCAGACGAGCTCAACAGGTTCCTGGGGAGAGCAGGAATGCTGACTTCGGACGTTTGAATCTCGCACGAATCGCTTCCTGAACAGGGTCATCTGCTTCACCTGCCTCCCTGCTTCGGCAACTCCGGGTTTGCCGGCCGTGGCGTTCGTGACCTCGATCTTCGAGGCTTCGTCCCTCTCCCTCTCGGTCCTGGGCTTGGCCATCGAGACGGGTCTGACGTTGCCGTAGATCCTGGCCATCACGTTCACGGCCATGCCGCCGTCGATGAACAGCCTTGAGATGTGGGAGTTCTCCCAGTTCTGCTCCACGGATCTCAGTGCCTCCTCGCCCTTCAGTCCCTTCCCCCTGCCGTATGTGAACAGCAGGTGGTCTTCATCGGCCATCCTCCTCGCCTCGGACGGCGTGGGCCTCCTCCACGCGTGCTTCCTGTCGTCGTAGACGGCCACGCTCATGTAGTACCCGGTATAGTCCGGCTTGTCGGACCTGGCCATCTGCTCGGCGACCGTGCAGCTCTCCTCTATGCCGATGCTGTCGCGGTTGAACTTCGTGATCACGTTCTTCCTGTCCGGGTCCCTGTTCCTCAGCAGATGCCCTCCCTCGTGGGCTATCGTCCCCTGGTTGAGTCCGTCCTTCCTGTCCAGTTCGATCCTTTCCCTGGACGGGATGTAGCGTCCGGAGTATCCCACCCCGGTAGGCTTGATGGCGACGGTGGGGTGGCAGGCGGCGAACTTCCTGATATCCTCCGGGGGGTAGGTCATCGCGAGCTCGCGGCGGAACTTCTGCTCCTCGGACGGCGTGGATACGACCTTGATCCTCCCCTGCTCCCTCTTCTGTTCCGGGGTCATGCCGGACGGGATGTTCACCTTCGGAGCTCCGGCGGTATCGATGTCCTGGACATCGCAGCATGTGGGATCCCTCCACCACGCCGCGACCTGCTCCGGCTTGCACTTCAGCGGTATAACGGTGTCCGAGGTGTTGTCGTAGTCCCTCTTGGCCAGGCTGATGTTGGGCATCTTCTCGCCCGAGAGCTCGGCGGCGGAACGCCTTTCGTCGTACTCCCTCTGCTTCCGGGCCATCGTCCTCTCGAAGTGCTTGATCAGCTCGCTCTCCGGAACATATCCGTCCGGATCGACGGGTATGCCGTAACGGGTCTTCGTCTCGGCCATCCACGTCACTTCCTCTTCCTGTCCTCGTACTGAGGGATCCTGCGCCTGTCGAAGAACGCGAAGGTTCCGCCGACCCCGCCGTTCTTCACGCGGGTCTCTATCCTCGCCTCCTTGGCCCTGAGCCTCAGCTGCTCCGCCTTGGTCTTGTTCCTCAGCTTGTCGATCTTCCTCTGCTCCTTCGCCTTCCTCACATCTTCCTTGCTCATCTCTTCTGCCTCCTGATGTTCCTCACGACCTCCTCCGGGGTCGTGCCCGTAACATGTTTCTTCGCCGATCCGCCGCCGATCTTCAGCGGCGGACCCGCACTCGGTTGCCGTTTCGTCTTCTTCGGTGGAGGAGGCTGTTCACGGATCGTCTCCCGTGCACGTCTACCCCTACCTTTTTGGGGATCGGAACGCCCTTTACCGGCACGCCTCCTCCCCGTTCCCGGTCTGTTCCCGGTCTGCTTCCCGCTCTTCGCTTTCTTCTCCGTCTTCGTTATCCTGAACATCGCAGCCCGCCTCCCGCCGACGAGCCGAGCTCCTCGGCCTCCCTCCCCCTTTCAGGGTTGTATATATACGCGCCCGCGCGACCCCTTGCCACCTCGTCGGTCGTCACGGTACTGGCTCCGTCCGATTCGAACGAGGCTCCTTCTTCGAACTTGTAGAACCTGGACTGTATCGTCGTGGCGGCCTCGTCCTCAATGGCGGCGATATCCTTCCAGGTCAGTCCCCTGCCGCGCATCCTCTGGACGCGTCTGCACTGGTCCGCGATGCGTATCCTGGTGTAGTCCTCTCCCGGCAGCTTCTCCGGATCGTCGGAACCCTCTGAATCCCATCTTTCGTAGAACTTCTCGATCTTCCTCGGGAGCTCGTGAGACAATCCTCCCGATGTCGCCACGATGAATCTCTCGAAGGAGAACGGGACGCCGTTCTCGTTCTGTCCGATGGAGAACGATGCCGTGGACTTGGTGTCGTAGCCGTAGCCGCCCGGTTCCAATCCCTTCGCGTAGATCCCGCGGATCCACGACGTCGGCTGGATGTAGAGCGGAACGGGCTGCGCCCCCGCTTCCGATGTCACGAACGTGATGCTGCGCGGATCCACGCTGCGGGTGATCTCGGAGGCCCGGTCGGGATCCTTCATCATCTGGCAGGAGCAGTATCCGGATTTCTGATCCCCCGTAGGGAAGCAGCGTACCCTCGGCGTGAGGTTGTTGATCGCCGGAGTCAGGAACATGTTGCAGACATCGAACTTCCTCGCGTTTCCGAGGTACTTGGTCAGCGCCAGATTCTCCTTGGAACCGTTCAGATCGGCCATCATGAAGTTCTGAGCCTCGTCCAGCAGCCATATTATCAGGCAGTTCCCGGAGCCGTGGTCTCTGATGATCCCTCCTATGCGGCGCATCGTCCCGGCCAGCGTGTCCTCGTGGTGGACGTGTTCGGGGTAATCCTCCACGGGATCCCCCTTCCCGGTCACACGACCGAACAATACATTGGTGACCACCTCCACATGGCGGTGTCCGTAATCTCCCTGGACCGCATGCTGCGCTATCGACAGGGCGGTGGCGGTCTTCCCGCCGCCCCTCTTCCCTCCGAACACGATGGTCTCCCCGGGCTGGAGGAGATCGTGAAGGAACTCTTTCGAACCCATGCCTCATCCTCCGTATTGCTGCCCGGCCGCCTCATCGTCCAGTCCGATGATGGTGGGCTTCCTCGTTCCTATGAGTCCCTCGTCGCGCATCACCATCTCGTAGACGGTCATCCATGCACGGAACGTCTCGAAGTCCAGCAACGCGTACGGATCCTCCGGGAGCGGCATGATCCTCGACTGCGAGATGTACGCTTCCGATTCCCAAAGCGATCTGGGAAGGGCGGAGGACAGCGAGAGCTCGAACGTCTTCAGATACGCCACCCTGGTATCCATCGCCTTCAGATGATCGATGAGATCGGAATAGTCCTGGTTGATCCGCGTCACGACGTTCAGATAGATGTTGCCCGCGGACATGTCGGACATCATGGCAGTCCACCTCTCAGGACCGACATCTTGTAGTCGCGGTCGGCTTCTCCGGACAGCGTTGTTCTGACGGAATGCTCCCCCAGACCGATGAGGCGTCCGCGATGGTCCGCGTCATCCACCCACGATCCGACCAGTCTCCTGCCGAGGATCTGACGCATGAGATATCTGAGGATCTCCACAGTCTCCAGGATGTCGGCCGGCCACCGCTGAGGGTCGAGAGGCTCGTCGGATTCTATGAGGAACGGGGCCTCCGACAGCACGATGTCCGCCAGCTCCAGGTCCAGGGATGCCATCGCGTATCCGATCCTCTCGTCGAAGACGCGGCGCAGCTTGTCGCCGTTCTCCCTCGCCAGGACGGTCTCGATGTGCGCGGAGCCGTAGAGCGCCGCCTCCATGGTGCCGTCGTCAGGGATGCTGTACGTCGGCATCGGCCTCACCTCCTCTGCGTCTGCGCTCCTCGGCGATCCTCTTCAGTATCTCCTCCTGGGATCCGCTTGCGTCCGTGGACAGGGACACCAGCCCGGAGACCAGATCGGCGCCGGCGTCGTACCTGGCGGACTGCATCTGTATCTCCAGCCTCGCCGCCCTCTCCTCGGCAGCTATGGCCTCCTCTATGCTGGTCTTGTAGATCTCGTCCTTCACCCAGAACGCCAGATGGTCGTCGGTGACGGTCTGCGAGAAGCGGATCCTGTGCGACGTGACCTCCGGATGCCAAAGGTACCGGGGCTGCTCCGCGATGATGTTGCGGTTCTCGTCGCGGATCTTCCTGCTGCCGAATCTGAACACGCCGATCGTGATCGCCTCCGTCTCATGCAGCGATACGGGAACGACGTTCAGCGTGACCGGTCTGCGTATGCCGTTGGTGTAGGTGCACACCCTTTGGCGCGCGATATCGTAGAACGGCATGTTCAGAGGATGCCTCGCGCCCAGGAACGAGGATATTATCCCTCCTAACGTCTGGGGCATGACGTACAGGTTCCCGTTGCGGCGGTAGTAGACCAGAGGGCCGACGTCCGTCACCGTGAGCGAGTCGTCGGGCATGTCCAGATAGAACGTGTCCCCCGGACGGCACATGATGTACCCCATCAGATATCCGGAGTCGGCCGCCAGCATGATCAGCATGAGCAGCGACCCCTCGTCCGATATCCTCAGAACCTCCTCCTCCATGACGAAGGCGCCGATCGGCAGCATCCCGGTGCAGTCCAGGATGGGCACGAGGGTCTCCATCATCAGCAGCGACAGGAACACGGGATCCCTCAGCGGGAAAATCGCATGGGTGATTCCGCGCACCTTGTATCCGGCGATGACCGCCAGGGCCATAACCGCGACCCCGATGCACACGGATGCGGCATCCATCGGAACCGCCTCCCGTTCGAACCATGTTTTATATCCTTGTTCGCTGTTGTCTTATCGACCAAAACCGGAAGAAGGGTCAGGCTCTGCTTTGTCTGCCAACCCCCGGTAGTCCCGGCCAAAACCGGAAGAAGGGTCAGGCTCTGCTTTGTCTGCCAACCCCCGGTAGCCGGTATTATTGTTTCAGCCATGGAGGTCATCTCCCGCGAATCTGCGTATCCTGGTCTTCAGGATCCTCGTTCTTCTCTTGTCGTCGACCTCCACATCCCCACGGACCGCGTTCGCAACGTAGTCGTGCGTCTGGAGCATGTCCATGAACGGCCCTTCGTGCGAGTTGTACTTGTCCCCATCGACCTTTCTCCAAGGTCTGCTCTTGGATTGCATCAACGGGCGCACCGCTCCCTTGTAAGCCGAGTGATTGTCCACGATAACATACACGTCCCCGCGGGTTTCCGGTAGCGTCTCCTCCACCGAACGGTCGAGCATGCGAAGCATCACTGCACGCCGATCCTCGCCTTCCCATCCTTTCGGCGGTCTGTTCTTGTCCACGTAGTATGCATATGTCCGTGTCCCTTGGCGGGCAATCCTGCTCGTCATGCGCATCTGGTGATCGAGGTCGTCGCGGGCCTTCTTCTCGATACTCGTCCTCCAGCGGCTGTCAACGGTCACTTCTCCGAAGGCATCCGGCTTCTCGGTTACGGACACCGCATATCCGAAGGTGTTCTCGCTCTTCCTCGGGTGTTCGCCGATGTTGCCGAATTCATCCACGACCATCACGGTGTCGAACCCGGCGAATCTCCCGCGAGAATCTCTCGGTTGCATATTGGCCCTCTCGGATTGGGTCATCGGACGCCTGGATTCCGGGACGCGTTGGGTGCGGATCCTCATGATGTCCCCTCCGTGGTCTCCATCGCGCCGTGGCAGCTGTCAAAAAAGCATTTTATACGCACACGACCTATGGAGGATACGTCATAGGAGAGGCATGTGAGCCGTTCGAGTACCCGCGGAGGTGGCCGCCGAAGCGGCGAATCAAGGACGCCCGCCCGAGACGTCAGGCGAAAAAATGACATGCACCACACCGTGGCCACACGGTCAAACCGGGATGAAGGAAGGAGTATGTACAATTCCTCTCCTCCGGAGACCGTGTGTCTCTCGACAGTCTTATCCGGCATGTCTGATCCTCCTTTTCAGACGCTCGTACAGGTGTTCTCTCTCCCGGAAACTTTCGATGTGATCGGATACGACTCCGGTCTCGTAGTCGTGGATGATGAGGTATCTGTCCGACGCGCTCCTCTTGGTCTCGAACCATCTTATTCTGTGGTCCGACGATAGCTCCCTTCCGAATTCTGTCAGCTCGGGATTCACCCGTAGCGGCGGCGAGTCGATCAGGATGTCCACGTCCCTTTCCGGATCCAGTTCTACCGCGTTGTTCACTGCTTTCCGGAGAACCCCCATGTAGAATCTCTTCTTCGATCCGGTATCCGACAGTTGGTCGTAATCGATCTTCTTGTGAGCCTCGACGATATCGATGTCCTTCTCCGAGATCGTCCCGATAATCCGTACCAGATCGCGTTCGTGTGTGTTGCTGTATTTCGAGCGTTCTCCTTTCTTCGTGCGAATCTCGTCCATCGCCTTTCCGTAGTCTCTGCGGTCGCGAACACGTGTGCAAACCACCGTCAGGTATTTTCTGTGCCTGTTGCCGGAGCTGGAGAACGAGTTGGATTCGTCTACGATGATAAGGTCGGCGCCGCCCTCCAAACGCGGTTTGGCGGTGAGCTCTTTCTGAGTGGGTTCCCGCCCCCTGTACAGCATCACCAATCCCGAGTCCGAGCGGACGGGCTCCTTCGCGAATCTCCCTATGTCGTCCCTGGATTGGAGCCGGGCCCTCTCGGATTGGGTCATCGGGCGCCTGGATTCCGGGACGCGTTGGGTGCGGATCCTCATCCGAACACCCCTGCCAACGACAGCAGGGAGATCCCCAGCAGGGTCCCGTACAGCACGACCTTCCAGGCCGCCGCGCCCATGACCGCCGATACCAGGCAGTGGAGTCCGAACACCCCGCACCCGAAGAGGGTCCAGGTGCGCTCGTTGAGCACCCCTCCGACGTTGAGCATGACCACCACGGCGGCGAAGCACCCGATCCCGTAGATCAGGCACAGCCTGGCGTCGTTGCGCAGCAGTCCCCATCCCAGGTTGGCGAAGCACCATATCGTGCCCATCCAGCCCAGGATGCTGCCCACGTCGGAGAGTGCGATCTCGATCATCTCATCTCCCCGGCCATCTGAACGTCCAGCCTATCGGCGGTTTCTCCAACAGATTGGCGAGCGGCTCCGATGCTATCAGTCCGAAAGCGATAAGCAGCAGTCCGGCAACGGCGAAGAAGGGGTTCCCGCGTCCGATGCCGTACGCCATGCACGCGCCCCCGAGGATGAGGAACGCCAGGCGGAGCAGCTCAGCCATGTCGTTGGACCGATGCGGTTCCACCGGGGTGAAGTTCTCCATATCCTCGGCCTTGATGTAATCGACCTGGGATGCCTTCAGCTCCAGTGTGGAGACGGGCTTCCCGCCGTAGACCATCTCCGCTATCCCGATCGTCGAACCCGCGCCCAGATACAGGAGGTCGCAGTTGTCGTAGGTCGTTGCATCGAATCCGGAGAGGGACGAACTCTCGCCGTAGACGAGGGCGAAGCACGGCGATTCCGTCTCCTGCGTTCCGGTTCTCAGAGTGGTCGTCTTGTAGAAGATCGGAGTGAACGCGACGTTCTCGTAGACCTTGCACGTGGTGGAGCCGTCGGGGTTCGCACCCTTCATCGAGAGGGAGCCACGGCAGTAGAGGGACATCGAATCCTGCGTGAGGTAGTAGTTGTCCTTCTTGATCTGGCCGTAGGTGTCCCACCAATCAGAGAGCTGATCCATGTAGAGCGTCACCAGGAGCTTCTTCTGGCTGTCGGTCAGTACGACGTTCTCGTAGGTGTCGGGGACGTTCAGCGTGGTGAGATACATAGACGCGGTGCCGGCATCGTCGTAGATGTCCCAAACGGTATGGGCGGCCTGATTCGCCTTGAACAGAACGGAATCGATCTGCTTGATCAGCTGGGCGTAGTAGACCATCATCGCGGTGATGTCCGAAACCTGTCTGTCGGCGGTGTTCTGGGGAACGACCGATACCTTGAACAGGTCGTAACCGTCCCTGTCCACGGCCTGATACGACCTGGTTCCGTCGAACAGATAACCCCCGTTGCACGAGACGATCATGGACTCGTCGCCGGAGGCGATCATGATGCCCCCCTCCACTTTGGCGGAGTCGGCTTGCAGCGCGTACATGAAGTTCCCGAAGTACGTGACCCCCGGATCGAGACGATACACGTTGTACCCGGTCCAGGATTCCACATCCGGGAGGTCGTAGTTCCATCCCTCCTTCAGTTCCCACTTGATGCCGTTCGCTCCGACCATCTTGGCCGGAGCGGATGCGTACACGGGGCCTCCGACGTAGTAGACCGCCGTGTTCCCATCCTTCACGGTGCGGTCGTTCCCATGGCCGACCACCTGCCCCATCCTGGCGGAGAATCCGTCGGAAGATGCGGCGGAGATCGAAGAGGAACCGATGGAGAAGGTCAGCCGCATCTTCCCGTCCCCGTAGTACTGGGCGTACTCGGATGAGTTCCATTCGCCGATGTGGTCGGCTACGACGGAGAACTGCTTGTTGATCTGGTTGGTGGCGTTGACGAGCATCAGCGCGCTGTTGTAGTACGCGGACGAAAGGGTGAGCGTGTCGTAGGGACTGTACGTGGAATCCGGCTTCCAGTACGCGGAGGACGCGAGCTCCGACTGCCTTATCCAATGCTCCGCCGTCAGTCCCCAGATGTTCTGATAGTTGTTCAGAGCGTTCGCGTACTGCGTGGTACCGTCGGCGAGGGACCTTGCGAGCAGCTTCGCCTCCTCCTTGCGGAGCCAGTTATCGCTCGCGGACGCGGATGGATCCAAGAGGTCGTGGACAACCCATCCTGCCGCGAAGCCGCCGGCTAGGAAAACCCCGAGGGAGATCCCCAGCCAATGCTTGGCAACGAATGCCGCCGCAGGCACCAGGATCGCAGGTATCGCCTCGGGATCCTCCTCCTCGTCCTGCAGCTGTATCGCCGTGAAAGGAACGGCCAGCATGATCAGGACGAACGAGAGGGCGATGATGCGCTTGGACTTCAGATCCAGAATCTCACCGCCATGAACGCCACGAGCACGAGTATGACGGCGACCAACCACCAGTTCTGCTTTAACCAGCTCTTGATGCCGCCCGGTGTCGGCCCGGTATCATCGTCTCCGGGGAGCTGTACGGTGATGACCTTCGATAGGGAATCGGTATGTCCGGAAGAGGAGACGACGACCAATGTGATCGTGTGCGTGCCTACATCCAAACCTTCCGAATCCACGTCGATCGTCTTCCCGGTCCCGATGGTCTTCGCGTCGAGGATCCAGTTGTACGCCCTTGCATTGTTCGATGAGGACGCGTCCATGCGCCAGCCGTTCGCCGTCTTGGTGATGGTGAACTCGGCTTTCGGAACGATGGTTGGCGGGGGGTTCGGGATGTTGTTGTCCCATCCGCCCATGAGCGTCATGTGGCGGGTCACGGGATTGGAGAAATCCCACTTGGAACCTCCGTGATACCATCCGGTGAAGGTATGCCCCTCCCATTCGGGCGTCTTGGGATCCGTAGCCCTGTTCCCGGGAATCACATCCTGCGTGAAGGACGGATCGCCGTTGCCCGGCTCGAATGTGACGATGTAGATGGACGGGGGGTTGTAATGCTCCCCTTCGACGCTGTATGGCATACGGGAAATGTAGGGCTTCGGCGAGGAATCATGCGATGTGACGGTGATGTATCCGTAGGATGCGACAAAGACGGGCCCGTTCGGACCCATTACCGTATATGTGTGCTCGGCGGTTACGACGGATACTCCGTAATTTTCGGTCACTGCTCCATAGATGTCTCCCCAATCCACATCGAATCTCATGTCGCGGTAGATCCCCTTCAGTTGGATCCTGACGACGGGACCGTCGACGGTTACCGTGAAGTGCTCCGCCCATTGAGCCTCCAGTATGGTATCGCCGGTGACCGTATCATTGAGGAAATCCCAGTAACCGGGTTTGGTGAGGGGTTTCCATCCGAGGAACACATGGCCGTCGCGCTCGGGATCCGGCGGCCTGACGACGTATCCGCCCGACATCACGCTCTGGGACGGGAAGTTCCCCTGCCCCTGGTTGGGGCTGAACGACACCGTGTACTGGGCAGGCTGGGGGTCGGGATCCACGGGAACGGAGTTCTGATCCCATATCGCATAGAGCGTCGTGTTCCTTTCGATCTTATAGCCGTTGATGAATCCTGTGGTGCTGGTCTGCGACTCGGACCATGCGACGAACGTGTATCCGTCGCGGACTATGGAGAGTCTCGACGGAAGCTGGACGTACATCCCGGGTTCGACCTGCTGCGAATATACGCCATTGACCATCTGTCCGCCGTTGGCGTTGTAGGTGACGGTGTAGAGGCTCGTCCCGTTCTCGACGAAATACGCCTGCATATACATCGAACCGTTGGATTCGATGGTCAGTCCAGGGGCGTATGCGATGCCGGGGTCGTGCCTCGGACGCCATCCCAGGAACGTGTGCCCCTCCTTGGACACTCCTGAGTCCCTAAGTGTGATCGACGATCCGTTGTGGACGACGTACGCCTCCACGTTGGCAAGGGATCCTCCGTCCAGCGAGTAGACCAGGACGTTCGGATCGGAGATCCACTTGGCCTTGACCGTGGCACTGAACGATATCGTGTACAGGCTTCCCAACGCGTAGACGGACTTCCCGCCTTTTCCGTCGGGGATCTCCCAGCCGACGAGGGTGTATCCCGTCTTGGAGATCGGATTGCCGCTGCTGTCCGTGTAGTTGGGTAGGACGATGGCGGTTCCGACCGGCCCCGTGACGGAATCGACCGTTCCGGTTCCGCCGTCCATGTCGAATGCGAGCGTGGGATGCACGTCGGCCGAAACGGGGATGACCACATACCATCTGAGAAGAAGGTCTTCCAGGTCTCCGTAGCTCCCGCTGAATCCCTTGGTCTTCATCGTGACTTCGACGGTGTGGACCCCGGGCCTCGTAAGGGATCCCGAGAACGAGAACTCTCCGGAGGAAGAGACGTTCAGTGTGAGCCAATCCGCCGAGATCGATACGTTCTTGCCGATTGCTTCAGACGACTTGACGTCTCCGCAATGGGACACGAACAGTCCGTACTTGATATTGGTCCTCTGGGATGCGGCCTCCTTCATCAGATTGTAGATCATACCGGATGGGTCCAGATCGACGGGTCCTCCTACGGTGGTCTGGACGACGCCGGCCTCGGATGTCGTGTTGTCCGATGATCCTCCGATCTTGATTATCCCTCTGTACGTCAGATCCTCCCAGACGGCGTACAGGGTCTTGTTCGATGTGATCGTGGTCTCCTGCCCGGGATACCATTGGACGGCTCCCGTGGATGCGGTGGACCATCCGAACAGGATGTACCCGTCTCTCGTGAACGTGTTGGACGGGAGGGTGAATCCCTGTCCGGATATGACCGAGTACGACTTCTGCGTCGAGCCGTTGGAATCGCTTCCGCCGTTGCCCTTCAGGGTGACGGAGTACAACGTATCCGCGTCGCTGTCATCGGATACGACGGAGACGAACGCGATCGATGCGATCAGGACGATCACCGCCCCGATCAGGGCCTTTTCCGCTCCGTTCATTCCTTCACCTCCGCTTCGATCCCTTCGGCGGAAGGAGGCGCAGTGACGTCGGTGGGCAGGAACTCGATGGTCACAGGGTGCTTCGCCGTGACGCAGCCGGGATGCTCGACCACGAGGGTGATGTTGAAGGTCCCGGCCTTCAACGCCGTGAACGTCAGGGTGTAGCTGTAGCCGCTGTTGACGATGACGTCGGCTTTCGAGGTCATCCCGAGCGTCATGTTCTCCCAATGGAAGTACGCGGGGCGGTACTGGTTCACCGTGAAAGTCAGCGAAACGGTGGTTCCGATGACGGCAGTAGACGGCGCGTCCATCGTCACGACGAGGATCTTCAGCCAAACGGCGTAGATCGTCTTGGTCTGGCCGTGCTCCACGGGAACCGCGTCTCCCGCCTTGTAGACGGGAGCTGTCGCATCGGCCGTGTCAGCCCACCCGTCGAACCTGTTTCCTTCGCGCACGGGCACGGATGAGGCCACGGTGAAGACGTGCGCGTCCGGGGATGTGCCGGTGAAGGTGTCATCCGCAGGAGCTCCCGTTCCGCCGTTGGCGTCGTAGCACAGGGTGAACGTGTACTCGGTCACCGGGACGGGATCCCATCCGGCGTAGAGCGTGGTGTGCTTGGTCACCTCGGACGACCAATCGAAGGGCCGGGTGCATCCCTCGTCCTCGTACCATCCCTTGAAGTCGAATCCGGCCCTCGTGGGATCCGCCGGCTTCGCGGGGACGTAATGGGAAGAGGTCCCCTCGATCGTCGGGACGGGGGAACCGCCCTTGGAATCGAATGTTACGATCGGGAACCCGAGGATGTGGTAGATGTACGTGAGCTTGGACTCTCCGTCCAGGACCTCGCCCGTGGCCGGATCGGTGTACTGGTTGCGCATCGTCGCCGTGACGACGTAATCGCCCTTCGCGGCGTAGGTGTGCTCCACCATCCCGTTGGGGTTGGTAGCGTCCAGCGTCACGGTCTCATGCTCGGAACCGTCGCCGAAGTCCCACTCGACGGTGGAGACCTGGCTGGGGTTGTTGAGCATCATGACCACCTCGTACCCGTAGAGATCGATCTCCCCGTCGTACGTCGGATCGGCGTCCGCCGCCGGCATCATCGCCAGAACGGAAAGGGCGGCCGCGAGGACCGCCCCCAGCGCCAGTGCGATGCCCCTGCGGGATGTGCGTTCTGTCGCTGTCATGCTACCACTCACTTCACATAGGCTATGATGCCGTCCGCTCCGGGCTCGGATTCGAATCCGAGGGCAGAATAGACCTTCACGACGAAGGACTGCGAATCGGACGTGTATCCGGTCTTGGAGACGGTCACGGTGATGGTGTACGATCCCTTCACCGTCGGAGTACCGCTGATCTTCCCGTTGGAGACCGACAGCCAATCCGCTCCCGAAACGGTCACAGTGAATCCGCTGACGTTGGCGGTCGGGATGTACGACCACGACTGGCCGACCTTCAGGGATTTGGTGGCGGGTTCGGAGGTTATGGTCAGCTTCGCCTCCTCCCAAACCGCGTACAGGGTCTTGGACGAATCATAGGGGACGGAGATCGTACCTCCGGGCTGATAGCCGGCCGTTGTCGCAGCGTTGCTCTCGGCCCATCCCTTGAAGATGAATCCCGATCTGGTCGGTTTGGTCGAGGATATGGTGAAGGTCTTCGATCCGCTCGGCGACGTAGCATTGATGCTGTCCGATTGGGTGGCAGGAGCACCGGCTCCGCCGTTGGCGTTGTAGTGCAGGTATGCGAACCAGTCCTGCGTCGGCGTTATGGCATTCACCACTTCGAGGGTGTAGGAGATGGTTGCTGATTCGGGCAGTCCCGGAATCCAGACGCGGACAGAGAAGTCGTATAATCCTAGCACCGTAGGCTCGGCGAAGACGATTCCGGTACCCCTTTCGGTATCATATGTGACCCAACTCTCCCCGCTGATCGCGGTCATGTACGCGCCGTTGTCCCGGGCCGCCGTGATAATCATCTTCGATTTCTCGTTGACGACGATCTGGATCACAGCTCCGTTGGTGATGATCCCCCTGTCGACCGCATCAGACCCCGTCTCCCCCCAGACCGCGTACAGCGTCTTGGAGCCGTTGTACGGTACCGATATGGTGGAACCTGGTTGATAGCTGGCCGATGAAGCGCTGCTGCTCTCGGACCATCCCTTGAACTCGTGACCGACCCATTCGGGTTCGGTCGACGGGATCGTGAACGTGTGAGAGGACGTGGACGAGCCCGTGTATGTCATGGTCGAGGGTGCTCCGCTTCCGCCGTTGGCGTCGAAGTACAGGTAACACGTGTAGTTCCTCTCCTGCCACACCGCGTACAGGGTCTTGGCCGAATCGTATGGAACTGAGATCGTACCTCCGGGCTGATAGCTGGGCGTGGTCGCGGCGCTGTTCTCGGACCATCCCTTGAAGTCGAATCCCGATTTCGTCGGTTTGGCCGAAGAAATGGTGAAGGTCTTCGAACCGCTCGGCGACGCGGCATTGATGCTGTCGGATTGGGTCGATGGCGCTCCGGATCCTCCGTTGGCGTTGTAGTACAGGTACGCGAACCAGTCCTGCTTGACCTCCTGCCATACCGCATACAGAGTGGTGGTTCCCGGACTGAGCGTGATATTCGCGCCGGATTGGTAGGTGGCCGTTGCCGCGGTGGACGACTTGGACCATCCGAGGAATGTGTGTCCGTCGCGCGTGGGCTTGACCGACGAGACCTGCGCCGTGTAAGTGGACGAGGAGGATGTGTACGTCGCATCGGACGGAGCTCCCGAACCGCCGTTGGCGTCGTAGTGCAGGGTGAACCCGTTGTCCCCTCCGGCGACCACGATGCGGTAGTACTTGGTGGCGCTCGCGTTGGTTGCTTTGATATCCCATGTGCCGTTGGTGGTGGGCGTTCCGGATATGGTCATGGCACCCAGCTGGCCTCCGCTGAGGCTCGTCAGGGTGGTCACGGATCCTCCCGCCGCGGTGGAGAACGTCATCCCGGGCACCGTCACCGGATCGGACACCGCTCCGTAGGAGGTGAAGGGCCCAACAGGTTGGACCTTGAGGGAATAGTTCGTTCCCGCGGAGAGGTTGAACACATAGGGATCCGAGGATGTTCCGGAACCGGACGAAACCCCGTCGGGAAGAGAGGGTCCCGAGCTGCCGACCGTGATGGTCTTGGTCGCGGATACTCCGGAACCGTCGTTGGCGGTGCACTTGATGGTGGCGGATCCCGCCGCCTTCCCGGTCACGGTGCATGATGTTCCGTTCGGGCTGATCGTGACGTAGGAGCTGCCGGACTGTACGGACCAGGTGACGCTCTTGTCGGTAGCGTTGGAAGGGCTGACGGATGCGGAGAGGGTGATCGAGGAACCCGCGTTCACGCTGGATGCTCCGGAGATGGAGATCGAGGTGACCGGGACATTCGAAACCGGAATCAGGGATGTGTTGATCTCTCTCGCCCCATACTTCCAGTTCATGGTAAGGGCCTGGTTGCCCATGGTCCCGCTGAACGTTGTGTTGTGGCTGGAATCGATCGAGACTGAGACTCCTCCATAGGATTGGGTCGTTCCAGTGGAACCGCGGGGCGTGACGCTGACCGTCGGATCGTAGGCAGCCATATTCAGCTTGTAGTTGACCGACGCACCCGTGATCACGTACAGGGTCTCGGTATGATAGTCTCCCCAGTCAGATACCGAGGCGGGGACAGAATAGAATACGTAATCCACGGACGACAGAGGGGATGACTGCGTTCCCTGACCCGTCCCTTCGGTGATCTTCAGGGTCGATGTGGTCACGGTGATGGTATCTCCCATGTCGGGCGCGGAGATCCCGTATTTCAGAGTGTAGGTACCGGCTTTGGCATAGGTCGGGGCTTGGATCTTCCAACTGTTGCCGGAGACCTTAGAGCATATCAATCCGACGGAACCCTGATTGTAGATATTCCCCACGCTGGCGGTTATATAAGGCTCGTATTCCGGGTCGTTGAACTCCGCCAGTTGCGCGGAGGTCATGTAATTCGAGACGTCTATCGTCACCGACTGCCCGGTGCCCACCGTGATGGTGCCGGAGGCATCCGAATCCTCGGACATCATGACCCCTGCCAGGGCGCATACCGCCAGCAACGCCAGGGCGAGCAAGGCGAAGGCCCGTGGAAGGGGTTTGAATGAGGTTTCGGGCATCATATCACGCCCATGTAGGACAGGATCGCAAGAATCGCGAACAGGGCGGCGGGTATCCCCGCGGCGTAGAATCCGGTAGCGATCATGGCGACAATGCAGAGTCCTGCGACGACGGCGAAGATCATCCAGAGGCTGAGGCCCTTCTTGTCGTCCTTCTCGTCGCCCTGCGAAGGCTCGGAAGCCTCCTTCCAGTGGGCTTTCAGGGTGATGTCGGATGTTATCGGCGTGGAGAAGTCGAACTTCTCGTCTCCGAGGTACCATCCGTCGAAGTCGAATCCCTCCTTGGTGGGATCCTCGGGTGCGGATACGGTCCTGCCGTCTACAACGACGGTATCCGGAGCGGAGCCTGCTCCTCCGTCCAGATCGAATGAGACGGTATGGGTGATCAGGTCCCATCCGGCGTAGAGCGTGATGTGCTTGGTCACCTCGGACGACCAATCGAAAATCCCGGTGCATTCCTCGTCTGTGAACCATCCGGAGAAGGTATGGCCTTCGTAAACAGGGTCTGCGGGTTTGGCAGGGACGTAATGGGAAGAGGTCCCCTCGATCGTCGGGACGGGGGAACCGCCCTTGGAATCGAATTTTACGATCGGGAATCCGAGGATATGGTAGAGGTACGTGAGCTTGGTCTCTCCGGGCTTCAGCTCGCCCGTGACCGGATCGGTGTACTGGTTGCGCATCGTCGCCGTGACGACGTAATCACCCTTCGCGGCGTACTTGTGCTCCACCAATCCGTTGGGGTTGGTAGCGTCCAGGGTCACGGTCACGTGCGCGGAACCGTCGCCGAAGTCCCACTCGACGGTTTCGACCTGGCTGGGGTTCTTGAGCATCATGACGACCTCGTACCCGTACAGATCGAGCTCGCCGTCGTATTTCGGATCGTCCGCGGAAACGGAAGGCACGAACGCCAGAGCGGAGAGGATGGCCACGATGGCCACTCCCAGCGCCAGTGCGATGCCTTTGCGGGATGCGTATTCTGTCGCTGTCATGTTATCACTCATTTCACGAATGCGATGATGCCGTCCGCTCCCGGAACGGAGTTGAATCCGATGGCCGAGTAGACGACGACGTTCACATCCTTGGTCGCGGTCTGTCCGGCAGCGGAAGTGGCTGTCAGAGTGACCTTCTCGGATGCGTGGGCGGTGGGGAATGAGACGTGCAGCTTGCCGTCGGAGAATGTGAGCCCGCCGTTGTAGGTGTTGGATCCGACCTGGACGGTGTTGGATGAACCGCCGGTGACCGTGTACGTCTGGGAAGAGGGGATTCCGGCAGTAGCGACGAGCTTGTCGGGTCCGGTGATGCTCAGGGTGTCCTCGACGGTGTATTGGACATTCTTGACCTGAGTCTGTCCTGCGGCGGACTTCGCGGTTACGGCGACTGTCCCTGATCCAACAGCTGTGGATCCGGAGATGGTCAGCTTCCCGTCCTGGGAGATGGAGATCCCCGATATGACGGTGGTGGACCATGTGATCGCGGTATGCTCTCCGGATATGGAGAAGGCGACCACCTTGGGGGAGTTGCCCTTGTAGGTCAGGATCGTGTCGGGTCCGGTGATTGAGAACTCGGGTTCGTAGTTGATCGTGACCTTCTTGGTGGCGGTCTGGGCGGGACCGTTCGTCGCGGTTCCGGTCAGGGTGACCACGGACTGTCCCGCTGTTGCTCCGGTGTAGGTTCCGGAGACGACTCCGGTCGAGGCGTTGTGGGTGATTCCTGTCGGGAATGACCCGGAGGTCACCGCCCATGTGACTCCGATGTCGGATCCGTTCGTGATGGCGGCGGTGGGCTTGATCGCGGTTCCCTTGATCGCGTTGACCGTTTCGGCGGAGCCGCCGACGATCTTGCTGAAGACCGTGAACTCGATGGTGAGGTCCTTGGACTCCCCTTGGGTCGAGGTCGCGGTGAGATTGATGGTGTTCTTCCCCAGCTGGGTGGGGGTTCCTGTGACCTTGTTCCCGCTCAGGGCGAGTCCAGCGGGAAGCGTCGTGCCGGTCTTCACCTTCCAGGAGATGTCCCCGATACCGCCGGTGGCCGTCAGAGTGATGTTCTGGGATGCGCCCTTGATGATCTCGTTGATGCATCCGGTGTGATCGACGGCCATGGCGTTGGTGACGTTGATCCTGATCCACTGGTGGGCGGTCTGGCCGGACTCGGCGTGGACCGCTTCGATGACGAGATTGTATTTCTTTCCCGCCATGCTCTCGGGGATTCTGGAAATTTGCAGAGTATGGTCCGTGAGACCCATCGTGGCGATACTGCCCATCTCGTTGATCTTCAGAGTGGTCTCGGTACCGTCTTCCAAATCCTCGGGGAACGTGGCCGTGTAGGTCCACTGGTATCCGGGAGCGATGCTGATCTCATTGACGGCCCCGTATCCCGTGAGGTCCTCTCCGGTGGCCGCATCGGAATCTGTGATTCCGGCAAGGACCATGCCGAGGACCGCAAGCACGGAGAGCATCATGAGAGGCACCGCTTTCCTGTGCGCGGTTGAATTCATGATATTCACCTGAGGGTCCGACGTCTCCGGTAGCGCTCGAATCGTTCGGACCTATGAATATCACGGACTCTTAGTATTTCGTAAACAGTGTGTCAAAAAACGTCCGTTTTTTGACAACCGTTCTTTTTCATCGTTTCTTTATATACTTCGGACGACCCCGTTATTTGACAATCATGCGGCATCGGCAGCGTCTTCGTCACCGCGCGGAAGCAGACCCTCTTCCTTGGCCATCCTGATCAAGGTGTTCCGGGAGATCCCCTCGAATTGCTGCGCCAGTCTGTAATCGGAGATGTCCGGCTCCTCTTCGAGGATCCTTACGATCTTCTCGCGCTGATAGTCGGTCAGCCTTCTGCGGGGTCTGCCGATGGTCTTCCCCTGGGCCCGGACCCTCGCTTGGCCGTCCTTGGTCCTGTCGCAGATGAGCTCCCGTTCGAATTCCGCCACGGCCGCCAGTATCGTCGTCGTGAATCTGCCGGACGCCGTGGACGTGTCGATAGGCTGGTCCAGGAATTCCACGCCGACGTTCCACTCTTCCAGATCCTGCATGATGCGGGCGAGATTGATCACCGACCTGGCCAGGCGGTCGAGCTTGACGGCCATGATCTTTTGGAATTTCCCCGATTTGGCTGCCGACAGCATCCTGTCGAGCTGGGGGCGCTTGGAGTATGCGCCGGAGGCGACGTCGATGTACTCGGCATAGACGAGGTAGCCCCTGGCCTCCGCAGCTTCACGGAGACGGATGATCTGATTGTCCGGATTCTGCTCCTCGGTGGAGACGCGGGCATAGAGAGCAACAATCATGGACGACGCCTCCTGATGCATTTCAGAATCCTGATCTCTACATCGTCCTTTGCCGTGATACGATCCCTGCTCTGTTTGTTCTTGCCCTTATTATGATGTATCTCTCTTGCCCGAATTGATACAATGCTTGCACGTATGCTGCTTCCGGCAGGCGGACGTGAGATATCATTCTTGGAGCGAGGATACTGATGGCGTATCCTGACTTCTACATCACCATCCGCCAAACTCTCCGATCCGTGATGAGAATTGGTTAGAACGATCTTGCGGGGCTTAGTGATATCATTTGCTTCCACCACTGCGTTAGATGCTTCGTAATCCGGTGATGACTTGCGAAGTTTCATGGGAGATCCTCCTCATCGTAGCGGTCATCGGTTATCCTCCCTTTCCGACGGAGCATCGCGTATCCCTTCCTGGAATCGTCTTCGGACAAACCGTACGATTCCAATGAATAGGGAGTGAATCCAACGACTCCATCCCGATCAGCGGCATAATCGGCTATCGACGATATCCATTGGTCATCGATGAAATCGGTATCCTCGCCATAGAATACAGGCAGCTTCCGGTCTGCCGGAAAATCCACTTCGATCAATCCGCGCAGAGCTCTGTCGAGCTCGCGATGCGCAGTGCGCTCCCTGACGAGCTCGATGATCAGCTCTTCCTTGGACAGCCTCTTCAATTCTTCCCATTCGTTTGTCATTCTCTTCTCACCTCCTTCATCTTTTTACCCGACAAGGGGAATGAAGATGTTATGGTTTGTTCAGGCGATATGCCTTCGGATGAAGGGAACATCATACCTCCCCTTTTCCTGTTGCATTGTCCGCTGCCATCCTGATATCAATGGATATCTGCATGGCCCACTTGACATCCTCCGGTGTGATCTTGTTGTACTTGGAGAGGATCCTGTGAACCTCTTCCAGAGACACGATTATCGCGCTCTTGTTGGTTTTCTTCGCCAGATGTGTGGCTATCAGAGTCTCGTAGAGCTCCCTGATCTTCCTGTCGTATGTGGTGACCTCGTTGAACAGCATGATGTTCGAGAACTCGGCAAAAGTGAGAACATCTTCCCCATAGCTGTCGACTTCCAGATACGCCCAGTACCATTCCTTTTCGCGGATCACGGTCTTGATCACGTTGTAGATGCTGATTGCTTTCATTTCCATTCCTCTTTGTGAGCTCCGCATCACACACCACACACACACCACACACGCACGTTTTCCCTGTGTGTGTCGGGGCCAGACGTTCCGCGTTGCTTCACGTCTGCCCCGACATAGCCCTAGCTAATGCCCCTCGTCGTTGGCCGGTCAAGGCGTCGGGAAGCACGCTACCACGGCCAGGCAAACGCAGGGCGCTCGGCTGCCGCGGTTCAGGTGCTTCTTTATATAGACTATTTAAACCGGACCCGATTCATCGGAAGGCACACACGGTTCTGTTGTGTGTGTGGTGTGTGGTGTGTGATGTTGTTCCACCGGCGAAGGAGTCGAACCCTCTACAGCCTACGCTACCGGTGATCGGAGACACACTGCCAACTCCTTTCAGATCCTGGAGACGAAGTGGGTGCACTTCGAGGACATGTTGTCGATCTCGCAGTTGCTCCATGAACAACGGTATCTGACGTCGCCGCCGTCCCGATCGAAAAGAGTCGGAGTACGGAACGGCTTGCAGCGAACGCAGTCTTTGCAGATGCCCAGGGCAATCATGCCTCGACCTCCCTGTTCATCGCTTCGAATTTAATAGCGTAGTTTTTCAGGTCCTCATTGGACCCTAAGAAAGAATCATCCAGAGAATCGCACTGGAAGTCGGATCCGGGCGGGCCCACTCTAGCATGGCCAGACATCTCGTCCGGCCCCCTCAATTCACTTTTTTGTACATCCATTTTAATCTACCTCTTCGTTTTCGTATGCCACTCCAATCGGTGTTTCACAGCGAAAATGTCTGCATCGCGCTGTTCATGTCGTCCAGGTCCACACCGATGTACTTCAGGGTCTGGTCGATGGATTCGTGGCCCATCATCTTGGATATCGTGGCCACCTCCACACCGGAACGGTACATCGTGCGTCCGAAGGTCCTCCTCAGCGTGTGGTTCGAGAACCTCACGCCGATCTCCTCGCCCAGGGGCTTCAGCATCTCGTCGATGCCGCTGCCCTTGACTCCGTACTCATGCAGCTTGGATCCGCGTGCCCAGATCATCAGGGACTCCGGAACAACTGCGTTCGGTCTTTGCATCCTCACCGTTTCGATGAGGGCTTTCCGGTATCTCAGATACCTGTCAACAACGCGGTCGGTATCCCTGTGATAGGGCATCGACCTTGGCTTGCCTCCCTGCGATCCTTTCCCGAGTATCTCCACATGGGATCCGCGGAAGCTGTCCGGTCTCAGCCGGAGGATCTCCACACGACGCATTCCGAGACAGAGTTCGCAATGCACCACGAGGTCCTGTGCAGGGGTCTTAGGAATGGCCAGCAGTTCCTTGGCCTGTGCCTGTGTGATCCAATCCACATTGGGGCGCATGTCTGCTGGCCACCGGATCTTCATTCTCCGGACGACATCGTTGTCGTAGTATTCCGTCCAGGTTCTGAGAGCCGAAATGTACCCGCGTCTGGTGGATACCGTCAGATTGCGCTTGATGTAATCGTCGAGCAGCCACTTCACATCCTCCTCGGTGATATCCCATGGAAATGTGTGCCTTCCTCCCCTCTCCAACGTCCTGATTATCGTAGACAACTCATCGTGATAGAACCTCAGAGTCCTAGGGGCACGCCACGACTTGGCTTTGAATTCGCGGATCATGCATTCCACGCTGGACATAGGGGTTGCAGGACGACGGCTCATGTGATCGTCCTCTGAATCGACAACTGAACAGGATAGACTCCGCCGCAGAAGCGACCTTCCTCATGAGTGAGGCCGACTCCAGCTCCAAGGAATGGATCTGCGCATCCGAGAGAGCTGCAGGGATGTTCAGCTCCAGATACGCTATCTGGATCCTGCTTCCCTCCGCTTGGATCTCCACGGATTTCCTTATCGTCCTGATCTCCGCCATAGCTTCCGCTGATTGATTGCATTCCTCCATGGTTTTCCAGACCTATCGGGTTTTGTCCGACAAATGATAACAACTGCGTACTCTGATTTATAATTATGTGTTCACATTTGTTCGACATGAGCAGACAAAGACCGCGTATAGGAATAACACTTGATCCCGATCTGTACGACTGGATTAACTCAAAGATAGAAGACCATACATTCAGGAATTTCTCACATGGTGTAGAATATTGTATCGCCAAAGTAAAAGAGGGTGAGGAGAAGAAGTGAATTAGGTCTGGAAATTCTAAAACATTGACCTCCTTCTCCCCATTGTGCTTTCTTAAATCGGATTCTCCAGCACAGTGACTCAAAGTTACGGAGGTCATTGCGAAAACCTCCTGCGATTGAGGAAGACCTAAACACGCTTGCTGGCAGAGACCCTCTCCCTGCTGTGTCCGCGTTCCACCTTGCCGATGCGTCTGGCGTCGATATCGACCTTTCTGTTCTTTCCGGGAAATCCGAGCATGGTCCCTGCAACCGGGCGCTTCGAACAGTCTCCGGTTCCACGGTGCTGTTTACGGATATCGATCTCGATATCGCCTTTGGCGGTGATCCTGTTCGCCTGATGGACGTTGGAGCGGCGGAACTTCTCCGGATCGGATATGCTGTCGGCTTCAACCACGATGCTCTCTGCCTCGTAGTCTGGTTTACGCTTGTTCAGCTTCATTCCGATCCCTCCGACGGATCATAATAGGACACGCCGTCCGGCAGCCTCAGTCTGCCTTCGCGATGGAGCCTCTCGCAGACTTCATCGGCCTGATCTTCGGTAAGGCCGTAATCCATAAGGTCGCAGCTGTAGAATGCGACATCCTTCGGATGCATCGCACCATACAGGGCAATCTTCTCGGCCCATTCTTCGGTAGTTGGTTCGCCCTCCACAGATTCGCCGTTTGCAACTGTGCGTTTGCTGCTCTCGAAGGGCAGGGGGCATGTATCGGGCAGATCCTCTCTCAGAGTCCCGTACAGATGCCTCATCCTTACAAATTCTATGATCAAATCCTCCTTGGACAGCTTCTCCAACTTCTCCCATTCACTTGCCATTCTCTTCTCACCTCCCTTCATCCTTTCACCGGACAAAGAGAATGGAGATGTTATGGTTTGCTCAAGCGGAGTGGAATAGGGAGTGTCTGTCATGGCACACACCTCCGGATCAGAATCCGAACAGAGCTGATTCCGCCGCAGAAGCGACCTTCCTCATGAGTGAAGCCGACTCCAGCTCCAAGGAATGGATCTGCGCATCCGAGAGAGCTGCAGGGATGTTCAGCTCCAGATACGCTATCTGGATCCTGCTTCCCTCCGCTTGGATCTCCACGGATTTCCTTATCGTCCTGATCTCCGCCATAGCTTCCGCTGATTGGTTTACTTCCATAGAGTGGCACCTCTGCACGTTCTAAATGTGCAGAACAATGCAGGAAATTGGTCATATATAAATCGTTCTGCACATTTAGAACGTGCATTATGGTGCGTAAGAAGGTATCAATCACGATCACCCTTCCGCCGGATCTTATGGAATATCTCCAGATGAAGGTGGAACGCCGCGATTTCGCGAACATCGCCCATGGGGTGGAAGTCTGCGTCTTAAGGTACAAAGAAGCGGAAGAGAAAGAGGAGAGGCCCCGAGGCGTTTCAGAGGTGCCAATTCCAAAACGGTAAGCCTCGCAGACCTCATGGTGAGTTTTCCATCCAGAGTCTCCATCGCATGACGCATAGCCGATTCTCTCCGGCAAAACAGAAGCTCTGATGGTGATTCTGTCCGGCACACGCTGGTGCCGGACGTGAGGGGAGGATATATGGTGATTATTCTGACAGGATGCGGAATCCTCCCCTGAAAACGTGATGATTATACCGGCTAAGCCGGACGATACGGTGCGATCCGAAGATTGGGACATCGGCTAGACCTCCTGAAGATACGAACAAACTTGCTTGCAGTGGCAACATCCCTCTTCCCGCGCGGTTTCTGTTTCACGATTTTACGTGCATCTATTGTAAACTCGTCTCCGCGTATGTCGGTGCCGACATCCGGTCTAAGCTCCTTCTTTCCTTTGTTAGGGTACTGGCCACGGATAGCGATTCTCACATCCCCTCCGGCATCTACCCGTAGGGCATTGTGATCCGAGGATCTGCGGAACTTCTCTGGTTTGGAGATCCTATCGGCTTCGATCTCTACAGAGGAGGCTTCGTAATCGTGCTTCTGCCTGAACACACGAGCCGTCAGAACCACCCCTGCAGGTCATTTTTGTCGCTGGTTATGGTGCCATCCATGCGGAGCTTACGATACGCTTCTTCCGCCTGATCCTCGTCAAGACCATATGCATCAAGATCGTAGTGGCTAAAATCATCCTTGTCTTTCGCACGCTCGTACGCATACTTCGCAACACGGTACGCCCAATCATCCGTGGTCTGCTTGAGGGACTCGTCTTCGTCATCAACGAAAACCGGTAGCTTTCTGTCTGCAGGATAATCCACTTCGATCAATCCGCGCAGGGATCTGTCGAGCTCGCGATGTGCAGTGCGCTCCTTGACGAGCTCGATGATCAGCTCCTCCTTGGACAGCTTCTCCAGCTCCTCCCATTCGCTTGCCATTCTCTTCTCACCTCCCTTTATCCTTTCACCGGACATGAGGAAGGGAGTTCTTATCGTTGATTCACTGTTGCTCGGAATCGTTGTCATGACGGAACCTCCAGGCATCTGATCCTCTCGTCCGGGGGGACGAGACGGTCGATCACGCAGCATCTTGCAAGGAAATAGGCGGAATTGCAGTCCGGCACACGCTGGTGCCGGACGTGAGGGGAGGATATATGGTGATTATTCTGACAGGATGCGGAATCCTCCCCTGAAAGCGTGATGATTGCATCGGCGAAACCGCACGATGCAGAATAGTTCGGAGCCACAAACATCGGTGTGACCTCCCAGAACGTAGACTCTTGAAGATTTCCACCATTCCACTGACAGTGGTAGAGGCTCTCTTACCTCCACGATTGATCTTGTTGATACGCCGCCCCTCGATGGTAACCTTCGAATCCTTGCCTTTAGCCTTGAGAGTGGTACCCGGTTCTGGACGGATATCTTTGTCCTTGCTTCCCGGGTGCTGCTTCCTAATATCTATCTCGACATCCCCTTTTGCAACGATTCTGTTTGCCCCATCGGTTTTGGACTTGGGGAAATAATCGGGATCTGTGATCGAGTCCGCTCTGACAGCGACTTCGACAGCTTCATGGTCGGGTTTACGCCGAGATTTCATCAGAAATCGTCCTCCAGTCTTGTTCCGCTAGGAAGCTTCAGACGGCCTTCTTCCAATAGCGTCTTGCATACCGAATACGCCTGATCGTCGGTAAGACCGTAGTCCATGAGATCGCAGTAGCTGAAAACATCGTCTTTCGGGTGCATCGCTCCATATAGGGCTATGCGCTCTGCCCACTCGTCTGTGGTTTCTTCACCATCCACGTAGTTCTCGCCCTCCCCCGTGTGTTTGCGTTCCATGTAGGGGATCAGCGGATTGTCCTTGTCACGGTCTTCGCGCAACATACCGTAGAGATTCCTCATACGGACGAGCTCGATGATCAGCTCCTCCTTGGACAGCTTCTCCAGCTCCTCCCATTCGCTTGCCATTCTCTTCTCACCTCCCTTTATCCTTTCACCGGACATGAGGAAGGGAGTTCTTATCGTTGATTCACTGTTGCTCGGAATCGTTGTCATGACGGAACCTCCAGGCATCTGATCCTCTCGTCCGGGGGGACGAGACGGTCGATCACGC
>ERZ1034878.243-NODE-243-length-29751-cov-87.546909_pt1 | contig 29751 bp, 30 predicted proteins | sample MGYA00520593_ERZ1034878 | MGnify/ENA primary metagenome ERZ1034878 (study PRJEB33766, sample SAMN09781724) | gut metagenome | biome: gut microbiome | host: Homo sapiens | place: Madagascar | study: EMG produced TPA metagenomics assembly of the PRJNA485056 data...
ACTAAAAATCAAAGTAGGAAATTTTTCATTAACAAATTTAAAAAATAGGTAGGAAATAATTGTAAAACAAAATTAATCATATTCACGCTTTAGCACTCGCCCCCATAGACTGCTAATATCTTTAAGTGTCAAGTAAAAATACTTGACAGCCAATATGGTTAGTTAGTCATTGCTAACTAAATGCAACAAAATTGTAAGAAAAATAAAAAAAATCTTTTAAAGTTTACTATTACTAAACTTTCCCTTTACTTTTAGTAAACCGCTTAGCACTTCAACTAGATTTTAAGAAGTTTGAAATAAAAACTAAAAATAGTATATATAATTTGATATTATATATATTATACGGGGGTATATTTTGAAATTAAAACTATTTTTTCCGCTCCAAAAACATAGTCAGCACTTCTCTTTTTCTCCCATTTTTCCCCTCTTCCTTCTCCTTCCTTTTCCTCTCCTTTCCCTTATTTTTCCTATTCATTTAGGGTTTACTTTGGCTTTACTTTATCTCACTTTTATACCTATTTATACATCACTTTAGTTTTCACTTTTGTTATTAGATAGTTCAAGAAATCGCTAGTAAATTAAAGATTTCTCTTTCATTTTTATTGGGTAATCTTCGAGAAATAAAGAAACAAAGTAGAAAATAAATATAAGATATGTTATATATACTATTTTGGCTTATGTAAGACTTTCTTAAATTTTTCTTTAGTTCTAGGTAAAAGACTAACTTAAGAACTCTTTAAAAACTAGACAAGATACTAATCAAAGAACTTTATAAAAACTTTCCGAAATCTAACTTAAGAACTTTCCAAAAGAAGATTAGAGAACTTTTCAAAGAACTTTATAAAGACTAGGTTAAGAACTTTGTAAAGGACAAGATGAAAGATAAAAGTTAAGATTTTAGAAAATTTATTTTTGAACTTTTTCTTTTATAGAAAAGATTTAAAAAAGTTCCTAGAACATCTTGTAAAAATAAATTTGTCTAGTAAATTCCAAGATATTTACAAGAATGATTAATTTATAGAAGAACATCAAGATATAATTTTCTTTTTTCTTGTAAAAGTTTTTAAAAGTAATATATTCTTTGTATTATTTGTTTTGTTAGATTTCATTTAATATCTTTTAATTTAATATATAAATAGAATATAATAAGAAGGAGAGAATAAATATTGATTGGAAAAGTAAAGTTCTTCCCCTAGTAGCCGAATGGCTACGTTCAGGGGGAAGAAGAGAGCCTCTCTGGCTCTGGAAGAGAGCCTTAGCGGCTTGAGCGGGTATACAACCAAAAAAGAAGAAAGTTTACAATTAACAAAGAGAAAAGAAATAACTAACCATTTCTTTTGTATAAGCAAAAATTCTATACGTAACTAAGTTTAACCGATACAAAGAAAAGTAGGCTTCCACTTTACCTCTAATATATAAATATATAGGTAAGAAATTAAGTAAAATTTAGACAAGAAGAGAAGAAAATAAAGGGCTTATGCAAGGGCTTATGTGGTGCAAAAAAACAACATAATTATATATATAAGATTTTGTCTTTTTTCTTCACCATTTTTTATCAGCTAAGACTCTTTTTTAGCGGTGAGTTAGCAGGGGCGGTTGCAAAAAACTCCCTGTGTATCAAATAAAAAAAAGAGTATTTATAGAACAATATTTATTTGTTTATACTATAATTCTTTTGTAGAAAATAACTATTCTATCAAATATTATTATTTGTCTAATCTTAATAATTACAATAAGAATAGATGGAAAGGAGTTGATAAGATGAATAATAATATAAACAAGATTCAAAGCAATCTCTATATTAGTGATGTTATTAGTATTGAAGATATAGAGAGTTGGAAACCAGAACAGTTAGTATTAATCAATGCATCGACTGGTTGTGGTAAAACTTATTTTATAATGCATTCATTTGGTAAATGGTGCAAGAAACACGGAAAGAAGATTTTGATATTAACTAATAGAAATATATTAAAATCACAAATGGTAAATGATGTTCCTGAAGATTTAGTTGATGTTGTTAAAATTTTAAACTACCAATTTGTTAGTGCTCAAGTTATGCAAACAAAGGGCAATGAGTCTTTATCGGTATTGAAGAATTATGATTATATTGTTTGTGATGAATGTCATTACTTTTTTACAGATAGCACATTCAATAATGAAACGGACATTGCAATTGATAAAGTTTTAAAAGCTAAGCACGCTGTTAGAATTTTCTTATCAGCTACATCTGTTGTTATTGGACAATATTTTGAACAATTAGAAGAAGAAAAGAAAATAGCACCTATTAAGAAATATTCAGTGTTAAAACCTTTACAATATGAAAATTTATATAGATATAAGAACAATGAATCTATATTAACATATTTAAGAATGATACCAGCTAATGAAAAGGTTATAATGTTTTGTAAGAGTGCAGAGGAAGCTTATGAGAATGCTAAGGCTTTTGAGGGGCGTAGTGCTTTCATTTGTAGTAAATATAACACTAATGATAAATTTAGAAAGAAGTCAAATGATATAATTCAAAAAGAAGTTGAAACAACATCTAAGTTTAGTTGTCAATTTTTATTTGTAACTACGGCTTTAGATAATGGCGTAAATGTTATCGACCGTGATGTTAAACATATTATTTGTGATGTAACTGACCTTGATACAATTCAACAATGTATTGGACGTAAAAGATTTATTGATGAAAGTGATAAGGTAAATGTATATATTAAACAAATGTATAAGAAGGGTGCTAGATGTCATTTACAAAAAATAGCACGTGCAAATGTTATTGTTGATGATTTTGAAACGATGAATATAGAAGACTTCGTTATGAAGTATGGGCGTAATATAAAGAATGGTGCTATCTACACACAAATAGATGAAAATGGACATTTACATTACAAGGTTAATCAAATACTAAAATTTAAACGTTATTGGGATAAAATATATTATAAGGCGATGATACTTTATAATTGTGCATTTCCTAATGTAATTGCATTATCAAGACTAATGCATATTGATGAAACTGCCTGGAAGAGTTTAGAAGATGATATGGATATTAAAAGCTTAGACAGTTATATTAGAAAGCTTGTTGGAAAGAAATTATTTAGTGAAGGTAAAAAGAATTTTATTGACTACTTACAACAAACTACTATTTACTTTGCTGATAAGCGTAAGACATTAGGAATGAAAACTATTAATGGATTCTTTGAAGACCAAAACTACCCTTACTATGTGTTATCTATGAGAGAAACACAAAGAACTGAAAATCATTGCAAAAAATATTGGGTAATCTTAGCGAAAGATGAGAGTGAAATGCCCAAGAAAAGAAAGAAAAAGAATGAGAGTTGATAAATAAAATGGAAAGCAGAAGGAAAGAAGAATACAATCGTCACGACCCATTTGAAGATTTTGAGTGGTTTATCGAAACAGACTTTGATGAAGATGATTGGTATGAAGAAGATAGGAATCTTAATGATGATGAGATTTTAGAGTTAGATGAAACTCAGGGTCTATATTATGAAGACCAAGAAGGCGAGGATTGATATGTTTGTTAAAGTTACAACAGTTCAACATTTTATCTCTTACTTACGAGAGATTGGCTAAGTGTGATTTTCATTTAGATATTACATTAGATGAAGCAGTGTATAATGATGAAATTATACAACTTGCTGATAATGAAGTGTTAAGAGCAATTAGAAGAGTTACTAAACACCCTTACGACGAACATAAGTTTAAAGATTTATGGAAGTCCAGAGAGATTGTAATTAAACAAAAGAGTGGTAAAGAAAATAAGAGATTAGTTAAAGAACTCACTCGCTCAATTGAAAAGATGTTGTATATTCCAGAATATGTGTGCGTTTATACTGAGAAGAAAGCCAAGTATGGAAAGATAGGAAGAAGTGGCTTTTGGATAAATGGAGTTAAATATAGAAGGTTGTTATGTAGTGCGGGACAAGCAAGAACGAACCGAACTATGTTTGTAAGTGAAAAGATTTATAAGGAACTCCATAACATTTTAAAGAACGGGTGCCACGATGTTAAGATTGAACTTGCTAAGTGGAATGCCTATTATAGTTTAACATCATCTGCAACTTTTAGAGTTTCTGAACCAAGAGTTTGTGTTGTAAAAGATTGTGAGGTTGAAAGACTAACTGATGTTGAATGGGTTACTGAATATCCTTCTAACGAACAAGAAGATGACATAGACACTAGAGAGGTAAATTTAAAGTTCAACTTATTTGATGGAATGGGGTTAATTAGTCCTGATAAAGCGATAGAGTGGGCTGGGGAATTAGAATTAGACCATACACCAAGTGCATTTATTATAAGAAGTGCATTTGTTAAGGGGTTAGTTGCTACGTTTGATTTTCATAAGTTTGCTAGAAAGTTAGAAGAGCAGACTGGAGAAATTCCAATGCTAACTGATATTTATGGAAATCGATATAATCCTTATGAAGTCGACATAGTATTATCAGAAAGTCAATTCAAACTTTGGAGGGGTTATAAATCTTGGGAAGAATATTGTGAGTGTTTGAAGAAAAGTAAAATCCATTGGGGAGTAAGTAAGTTTACTCCTAAGATTGAAAAGGATTATATTAGAACTAACTACCAATTCTTGCAAGTTCTTAATTTAAGCGATGAAGATATTGCAGATTTATGCCAACCTACTATTGATTGGCTAAATGGAATTAAGGGTGGAGATGTAGACCAAATGCAATTATATTTGTTGGGTAAGGCTGTAAAAGAGCAAAACCCTGAAAAGTTATGGCAAGGAATACAAGACCATTTTGTAAGAGCGTTGCTTTTAGATAAAAGATTAATTGCTGACCCCTATATTCAAAGTAGAATAGTTAATTCTCTAAATAAGAGAGTCGAAGAAAGTTATTTTGGAAAAATTTTAATTGCTGGAAATTATCAAATAATGGTAAGCGACCCATATGCTTTTTGTGAACATATGTTTGGGTTAGAAGTTAAGGGGCTGCTTAATAGAAATGAACATTTTTCACACTATTGGAACCAAAGGGGTGTAAAGGAAGTAGCAGCAATGCGTGCTCCTTTGACCTGGAGAAGTGAAGTTAATTTACTTAATTTACAAAATAATGAAGAAACTAAAGAGTGGTATAAATATCAAACCGATACAATAGTTTATAATGTATTTGGAGTTGACTTAGTAAAATAGGTCGCGTTTATAGAAATATAGATGGAAAACATCTTCCTGAATTGCTGGGACGTCTTAAAGCTTCTACGCCTATATGGAGCGTGAGCAGAAACAAGGTAGAAGATGGTAAGAAGAGTTTAAATGAAAGGGTTGGAAAACCTACTCTTCGCCTTAACAATAGATAATCAGCAGCGAAGCCTTATTGTAAAATAAGGAACGTTCAACGACTATCTCGCAAGAGAGTAGGCTACAAGCGTAGCCGAAGTGGGAAGATACCTGACTGTATAAAAATAATAATGCAAAAATAGAATACAAAATAAATTTTTACGTTATAATTATTTATGCAAAGGTAAAGAGATAGCCTACGCTCATATGAAAGTATGAGGTGCGAAAGCACAGTACGGGAGTAGCGTCCCGAATGACTAAATTTACCTTCCTTTATAAGAAAGGAGGTGCAACGAAATGATTAAGTCTTATAAAGTAAGAATATTTCCAACCAAAGACCAAGAACAACTAATCTATAAGCATATAGGTTGTTGCAGATTTATTTGGAATTATATGTTAGATTTACAAAACACTAGATATAAAAATAAAGAAAAATATCTTTCTGCTTTTGATATGATAAAATTACTTACTCCACTTAAAAAACAAGAAGAATATAAGTGGTTAAACGAAGTTAGTAATATGAGTCTTTGTAATATATGTAGAGATTTAGATAAGGCATTCCAAAGTTTATTTAAGAAAATTAGTAAATACCCTAAATTCAAAAGTAAAAAGACAAGTAGATTAGCGTATCCTTTACGCTATAATGGTGTTTATTTTAAATCTAGTGATACTTTACAAATTGAAAAAATAGGTAAAGTAAAATGTAAAACTGATTTTAATTTTCCACTAGGAAGAGATATTAAAATTACAGACCCTAGATTAATAAATCAAAATGGTAAGTGGTTAGTTTGTTTTGGAATGGAAAGCGAGAACCAAGCAAGTACATTAACTGACAAACCAATGGGAATAGACTTAGGAATAAAAGAGTTAATGGTAGTAGCATATGGAGATGAAGAAATTATCTTTCATAATATTAATAAAAGTAAGAAAATGCGTTTATTAGAAAAGCGTAGAAAACATACTGAGCGTAGTATTGCACGTAAGTATAGAACGAATAATTCTTATGAAAAAACTAATAATATTATAAAAGAAGAAAACAAACTTCGTAAATTATATGCTAAGCAAACTAACATTCGTAATAATTATATTCATCAGTCAACACACAAATTAGTTTCCTTATTACCCTCAAAGGTAGTAATGGAAGATTTAAATATAAGTGGTATGATGAAGAATAAGCATTTATCTAAAGCGATAATGGAAGCAAAGTTCTATGAAATAATTAGACAAATGCAATATAAATGCGAGTGGTTAGGAATACCATTTTTACAAGTAAATAAATTTTATCCTAGTAGTAAAACCTGTTCTTGTTGTGGAACAGTTAAGCATAATTTAAAACTAAAAGATAGAATGTTTACTTGTGAAAGTTGTGGTCTTACAATAGATAGAGATTACAACGCAGCACTTAATCTACAAAGATATAAAATTCAATAGAAGAATTTTAGTCTTGGGGTGTCGTTGCACCCTTAAATTGTGGAGTGTTATACAAACTCAAGTAGCTTCGGTGAAAGAGGACACTGTGAAGCAATAAATTTAGTCTTACTAAATACAACGGGTATGCTTCACGCGGGGTCAGATTTTGACGGCGACGTAGTATGTACAACCTCTAACTCTTATATTATCAATGGAAGATATGGGGGCAATCCAGTTTCTTATGCTGTAAAGAAAGCAGAAAAAGTAGAACTAGATGAAAAACAACTTTATAAAATGGACAAACTAGCCTATAATACTAAAATAGGATTTATCACAAACATTTCAACATCTCTTTACGAAATCCAATCTCAATATAAAATTGGTTCTTTAGAGTTTGAAGAAATTAATAAGCGTTTAAAACTTTGTTGTAAACAGCAATCAGCAACTATTGATAATGCTAAGGGGGTTAAAACAAAAGAATTTCCTAAGTGGTGGTATAAATATAATAACCCAGAAAGATGTACTGAAAATATTAACACTGTTAATTTTAACAATAGTATCCTAGCAGATAAAAGACCCTACTTTATGAAGTATTTATATCCTAGTTATAAATTAGAATATCGTAAGTTTAGAAAGGACTTTGACAATTATGGTCTTATTGTATTTGGTAAAACTTACGAAGAAATAAAAGCCGAATATAAAAATTGTCCAACTACTGAGTATAAAGAATATTTAGATTATTATAAACAAAAGAATCCACTATTAGAAACTAATGGAACTATGAATCGCATTTGTTATTATATGGAAAATCAATTAAAAGATTTTACAAAACTTAATATTGATAAAACAATCTCTAGTCAAAACATATTCACAATTTTGTTTAATCCTGAATATGAAATTGAAGAAGGTAGTGCCAAGTTTAATCAAATGTTAGACTTGCTTCGACAATATAATAATTTTAAAGTTAATAAAGCACTTGCTTCTAGTGAGTATAACACTTACGAACAATTTTACAAAAGTTTAAGAAAGCAAGCATTAGAACAAATATCTTCTAATATAGAAGAACTTGCAAATTACGCTGTGTATATTTGTTATAGTTACTATCCTAATAAACCGAAAGATTTTTTGTGGGACGTCTTTGGGAAAGGAATAGTAAAATATTTAATTAGTAAAAATCCACAAGTAGAACTCTTTAAATTAAAGATTGACCCAGAAGAGTTCAATTCTGATGATGTTGAATATTTGTATCAGCATTTTGAAAGAACCACTTTAAATCTTACACAAAAGGAGGAGTTAGTAAATGAGTTATAGTATAATTACATCTAACATCTTATGGCTAACTATGACCGAAAGTGAAGCTGTTAAATATTCAACAGCGTTGCAACAAAAGGTTTTAGATTATGCTCAAAAAATTAAAGGCGATGGGTGGGAAATATTCGCTTCGCCACTTACTCCCTATTTTGTAAAAAGAAAGGGACAAACAATCCAGTACGATAGATTTGAAAACTGGCTAAACAAATTAAAGAAAAAGAAATAGGAAGGAGTTGTTTATGTGCTTATTTTTAATGAAGAAGAACAATACAAAGAAATATTAAAGAACGGCTTTGCTAAGTTTATTAACATAAGAGACTTAACAATTCTTTCCAAATTCTTTTTAAAATCGGAAGTTTCTGCAGTTGATTGCAAAAAAGTTGAGAATTCAGAAGTTTTTGCAACAGACTGTATACAAAGGGTAAAGAACAAACTAATTGCGTTTTGTACTAATTGGGACAAAGATTTTAGACCTATTAAATATGACGACCGATTAAATAAGGCTATTCAATTAGCAATAGAGAATAAACAAATTTATCAAGATACAATTTCTTTCACATCACACGAACTAGATTTCATTCGTGATAGTAATTTAACTCTATGGGAACAAAAGTTATTATTTATACTATTTACGTTAGCAAAATGGCAACAACACAGATGGATATATTTGAACAGTGATAGTGCTATTCAGATTCGTGATTTAAAGCTCATTTTGGGGCTAAATTTGAAAGATAGCGATACCCTTGACTTATTACACTCACTATATAAAAAACGCAAAATAATAGTGCTTTTAAAGCCCATTTTAAAGGTTGAAATTAATTATCACGAAGAACAAAAATATCTTAACCCTATGTCTTATAAACCTTGGCAAGAATTTGGTCAAGAAGATAATAAGGTTTTAGAGTTTAGAATTGGCAGTGATATGAGTTTGTATTTTGATAAAATTATTGGTGAAAAGATTTTTCAATGTGAATGCTGTGGAAAATTGTTCAAACCTGCTGCTAAGGCACGTTATGCTAAGCGATGTCCAAAATGTGCAAAATAATTCTAATTTTCCATCTTAAATCATCACTTTTTCTCGATGATTATGCAACAAAATATTTTTTCACACTATAGGATAAGAAAGAGAACAATGTTTTCGCTCTATCTTATCTTAAATTTATTATAGAAGGGACTGATTATATGATGAAGGAAAACAAAACAAAGAAGGTGTCCTTTAAAGACCTTTATCGCGAAGTTGCTCGATTAACGAATGTAAGTATTACAGACAGTCGAATTGTATGTGAAACTTTATTCAATCTTTTAGTACAAAATCTTTTAGATTTTAATATGATAGTAGCAAGTGGTTACTTTTCACTAGAGCCTACTGTCCATAAATCTAGACCAGTAGTTCAATGGGGAACTAGTAAGATAGTTAATTCTTGTGAAGCCCCACAAATTAAGTTTATACCTTGTAAACGACTTAAACAAAGTTTAAGAGATAGTTGGAAGGCTAAAAAAACTCAATTAACAGCAATAGCAACAGATGACGATAATGAAGAGGAGGACGAATAAGATGATTGCGGTTACGGTAGAAGAATTTAGATATTTAGAAAAGAATGAATTGCTTGGCACTTATATAGTTACAAGAAGACAAGGAAAGAGCAAACATAAGAAACACTATGTTGGTGGGGAAAATGCATATATTGTAAATTGGTTACGTAATAATGCTCACAGAACCAAAAACTATAGATTAGCACCACCTGCATACATTAAGGAAAAACCGCAAGTTGTAAAGGCTCGAAACATTCGTAGTTATTCAATGAATACAATAAACGCCTATATGGAGGATTAATAAGATATGAACGAATTAACTCGCCGAGAAGGTGAATCTGAATACGAGTTTTTCAAGAGAATCATCAAAGGCAAACTTGTAGATAAGACTATAACAGCCGATTGGGAAGACCTTTCTGAACTCCTTTTCGGCGAGGGAAATTGTTTTAACTCCAGCGAAGTTCGTAAAAGAGCTTATGGAGCGAATAGAGCAATTGACCTTATAGACAAAGAAGGTCTTGAAAAAGTCCTTTCTGATAGGGTAGAAATTCTAGATGAACTAACCCTAAAAACACAGGAGCTACAAAAGGAACGTATAAAACTACAAGATACAAAAACGGCTCTCACATCGTTACTCCGTACTGAAGCGAGGAAAGAAGCCGTACACGAAGCGGTGAAAGAAGCAGTAGATAAGTTACCACCATTTGAAACACCAGTAGCTCGTTTTATACCCCATAATGCAAAAGCAGGTGTACTATGCCTAGCAGACATTCACTTTGGGAAAGAGTTTATATTGTATGGTCTTAATGGAGAAGTTATTAATCAATACAATCCTGAAATTGTATATCAACGCTTATGGAAAGTGCGTGATTACGTTTTAGATATTTGTGAAAAAGAAGAATTAGATGTAATTGACATTGTTGAGTTAGGGGACACTATTCAAGGTGTTTTAAGAATGAGTGACCTTAATAAAGTTAAATATGGAATAGTAGATGCAGCAATAACTATTGCAAGATTTTTGGCAGGTTGGCTGAACGATATTTCCAAATATGTCAATATTAGATTCACAAAGATTTCAGGAAATCACGAAGAGATTAGACCACTTGGAACCAAAAGAGGGGAATTAGAAGAAGAGAATATTAGCAAGATAATTCTAGAAATGATAAGAATATCGTTGGAAAATAACCCTAACGTTACATTTACCGAAAATGTAATGTCCGATATATCCTTGCTAAAAGTTGCGGGACTCAATATAGTAGCTACTCACGCCGTAGACAGAGACCGCTTTAAGACAATTACAAGCTACGAGGAACAGTACGGAGTAAACATCGATTATATCATAGCGGGGCACGAACACTATGATAATAGTTCTAATGTCGGGAAAGGAAAATATGTAATCGGTGTTAGGAGCTTGATAGGTACCGACGATTATTCACGAAAGATAAAGAAATCGGCAGATGCTGGTGCTTTATTCTTAGTGTTTAAAGAAAATTATGGGAAGTATGCCACATATGATATCATAGTGTGAGTGAAAATTTTTGCAAGTTTTTTAAGAAATTTTCATAAAACATTTGATTTTATTTTATAAACGGCATATAATTAAGTGTAACTAAAAAATAAAAAAGAAAAACAAATGGTAACCTCTATTTTCTATTCATTTCTAATTTTTATTATCTAATTTGAGTTACCATTAAATTTTCTAGAGTTACAAGTTTTACTCTCTAAGTATTGGGAACACTTAGTGAGGTGGGGCGAGTATCGCACATTACGGCAAAAGCGAGAATCGTGTGGAACGTTCGTGTAGCTAAGACCTATTCGGGCGTTCTTTTTTACCTACATAGAGTAATGTCTGTGTAGGTAATTTTTATTTTGGAGAGATGTAAAATGAAAAAATTTAAAAATATATTATTAAAAAATTTTATTATTTTTAGTTAACATTTCTTGGTGTTTGCCACAAAACATAGTTGGGTTGGCGGTTTGGCTTTACTTAAAAGTTACTGGTCGAATTAAATTTGTAGAATTTGTTGATTATCCTGATGGAAGCACTATCAAGTCTTACACCTGGACAATACAAAGTGGTAGTATGTCAGTTGGTGAATTTAGATTTATGTATGACTATAGAGCAGAATCAACTTATAAAACAGTTCTAGCACATGAATATGGTCATACCTTGCAATCTTATTTGCTTGGTTGGTTATATTTACCAGTAATTGCTATACCTAGTATTTTGTGGTGTAGTTGGATAAGTAATTGGAAATGTAATATTGGAAAAGAATATGATACTTTTTATACTGAAAAATGGGCGACTGCTCTAGGAGAATCATATTTATATCCAAAAGGTGAATAATAAAGTTTTATTGTAGAATTATTATTATAGAAAGGAGGGAGTTATGGGACGTTCAATTATTAGAAAACCTGCTGCTCCAGTTATTAAAACTCCTAAAGAACCTAAAGAGACTTATAGATGTATTAAGTGTCAAAAGGATTTAGCGGCGAGTAAGTTTTATACATTTACGCCAGATGGTAGAATAACACCTTATTGTAAAGAATGTTTAATTCGAATGTGTTTAAATACAAAAGGAGAGTTTGACTATTCTTTATTAAAAGAAGCAATGCAATTAGTTAATAAGCCAGTTCTTTATTCTAAGTTTATAGAACTTAAAAGTGATAAAGATTTAACCGAAGTAGAAAAAGCTCAAAGATATTTCCATTTTCTTACTTTAAAAATTAATCAAAACTTAACTTGGCTAGACAGTAAAGATGAAACTTATATTGATTCTATTCAAGTTGCTAAGATAAAAGCAGGCGTAGAAGAAGCACCTGCGGCTCTTTGTGTTGATGATGAATTAACTTATAAATGGCACACTAGCGATAAAGAAAAAATTAATTGGTTAGAGCACGAATTTACAGAGTGGGCAACTTCTTATGTAGTAGAAGGTAAAGCACAAAGAGAATTAGTACAACAAATATGTTTGTTAAAATGGGATATTGCTTCTTATCAACGTCGTGGTTTAGAAGTGCCAGATTCTTTATATAAGAATTTATCAAAACTACTTGGGGACGCTGGTCTTAAACCTATTCAAGAAACCGAAAACGGAGCCGATACAGGTCAAAGTTTTGGTATGATGATAAAGATGATAGAAGAAAATGAACCTATTTTACCTTTAACTACTCCTGATTGGTTTGACGAACTTCAATTAACTATTACAGGGCAAATTGCTAAGATGATGGGTCTTCATAATAGCGTTACGCAAAAATATGAGGAATATTTATCTGGTTACTCTGTAAAAGAAATTGAAGCGTTATTTAATGACACTGAAGATGAAAGTGATATAATGCTTGAAGAAGAACTTGAAGAGAAACTTGCTGGAGAACAATAATTATGAGTATAGCGAATTACCGTTCTCCTAGTGATTATTACAAGGCTCTTTTGCAATTATTACCTATAAAAGAATTTAAGGGTAATGTAGGTTTAAACAAACAAGATAAACAGTATAAGGCTGTATATAGATGGACACAGTATTTTAGGCGTTATCCAGCACAACTTGCTAAGTTATATGGGTTACACTTACACCCATTTCAAGAGTATATCTTGACAATGTGGTTTAGAAATAACTATGGAATGTATATTGCAGCGAGAGGTCAAGGAAAAACGTATCTTATGGCTGTGTTCTGTTTGTTAAAAATGATTCTGTATCCTAACATTAAAATTGTTGTAGCAGGTGGTGTAAAATCACAGGCTGCTAAAATTGTTACAGAAAAAATACCACAAATTTTATTACAAGCACCATTATTTAATAATGAAATTGCTGAAATTAAAAACAACTTAAATACAGTAGACTATAACTTAAGAATGCATAATGGTTCTTTATTGCATATTGTAGCAGCGACTGATAATGCTCGTTCTGGTCGTGCTCAAATTTTAATATGTGATGAATTCCGTATGATAAAGAAAGAAGTATATTCAACCGTATTAAAGAGATTTTTAACCGACTCACGCTTAGTGGGTTATAGATTTAAGCCTGAGTGGAAAGATTATCCACTTGAAAGAAACCAAGAATTTTTCCTATCATCTGCTTATTTAAAGTCTAATTGGTCTTGGGAGAAATTACAAGCCCATTTAAAGCAAATGGTGAGAGGAAAGAAATATTCTTTAGTTGCTTTTCCTTATCAAATCTCAATTAAATATAAGTTGTTAAACCCAGAACAAATATTAGATGAAGCAGAAGAATCAGACTTTAATCCGTTGTTATTCCAGATGGAAATGGAATGTCAATTTTATGGTCAGTCTGATAAAGCGTTTTTTAAAGATAAAGAACTTTACGAGAGTCGTAGGATACCTTATCCTGTTTATCCTAGGGCATATTATGAAAAGCCTTTGATAAAAGATAAGAAGTTTAGACCTGATTTAAGAAAGAATGGAGAAATTCGTTTGTTGTGTGTTGATATAGCGACTATGGCAGGCAAAGCGAATGACGCCAGTGCTTTTATTTTGCTTAGACTAATTCCAGATAAACGGGGTTACTTAAGGCAAGTTTCATATATTGAAACAATGGAAGGTGGACATACTCAAACACAAGCGTTAAATATTAATAGGTTGTATTATGGTCTTGATTGCGATTTTATTGTACTTGACCGACAAAATGCAGGTATAGGTGTATATGATACACTTGTATTGCCTTTATATGACCCAGAATTAGGTATTACGTACGACCCTTTATGTTCTATCAACGATGAAGAAATGGTCGCTCGTTGCCCTTATAATGACGCTGAGAGAGTAATTTACACTATTGCTGCCTCTGAGTCTTTCAATGATAAGATAGCGAGAGAATTAAAAGATGCATTAATGCGACATAGAATTGAATTATTAGGAGATTCTGAAGTTGCACAAACTTATTTTGATTCCTTCCCTAACTATTTTGAATTACCAGCAGAGGTAAAAAACACATTAAAATCACCTTATGATGAAACTGAAAGTCTAATTCTTGAAATGGTACAACTAGAAAAATCTTTTGGTAATACTTCGCAAGCTTATTTAAGATTAAAGACAGTAGGAAAAAATCGTAAGGACAGATATACTGCTTTAGCATATGGCAATTATATTGCTAATGAACTAGAGCGTAATAACTTTAAACCAAGTGATAATTTAACACTTGTCGAAGGTTTTGCAAGATTAAATGGTTCTTCGTCTATTGGAGGACAAAGAACAAATTTAAGAAACAAATTTATTATTTAAAGGAAGGAGGATATATGGCACAAAAAAAGAATAAACCAGCCACACCAGAACAAATAAAGATAATTGAAGATACGCTAGGCGAGAGTCTTCAAGAATTTGCTGTGAAAATGAGTGATAAAGCATATAGAGAAGTGTTTGCCCGTAATTTACATAAAGATTTACGAAGAATAGAAACTATTGCAAAAGATAGTGCTGCAAAAGGAATGTATCAACCTATTCTATCTAATGATTATGTTAACAACATCAACTATTCTCCACTTCCAGCTACAAGTGATACGCTTAGTCGTTGGTTATGTAATCCAAGACAATACGATGCTAACTTACGTAGTCTTAGTCAATATTTATCATATGTTGTAGGGCAATATAAAAATTTCCTTGATTACAAATGTGCTTTACCAGCATATAATTATGTGCTTACTTCCTTAGCTCCAGAAATTATACCTGGAGAAGAAAAGGTGTTTAAAGAAGATTTAGCCAAAGTATATGATTTATTACGTAGATTGAACATCAAATATCAAAGTTCAAGAATTAGAAAAGCGTGTGCTTATGATGGTGTATATTATTGTTATATAAATAGAACTAATGAAAGCAACTATTTAATACAACTTCCTTCCGCTGCTTGTTATATTACAGCACCTTGGGGATACGGTTGGCGTTTTTGCGTTGACTTAGCGTATTTTGATAAATATCTTGGATTAAAAGATGTTATCCCAGAATTAAGTGCTGCCTATGAGGCTTTTATTCAAGCAAGAGAAGCCGCTATCAAGGGAGAAGATGTTGTTCCGCAACAATATTATTTAATGCCAGTAGAAAAATCTTGGTGCTTTACATCAGACATTTTACACGCTGATGTAGTTCCAGAAGGTGCTAGTACAATGGGTGCTGCCTTAGATATTTTGTCTTACAAGAATGTTTTAAAAAATAAACTTATTTATGAACTATATAAGATTATTGCTTTAAAAATTCCTATGAAGAAGAGTGGCGACCAATTGGCTATTACGTTTCAAGAAGCACAACAAATGATAGAAGCAATTAAAGCCGAACTTCCAGAAAACGTTACTGCTTACGCTTCTCCATTTGATAGTTTAGCAATTCCAACAGACCAAGTAGATAATCTATCTTCTTATGTTAATTTAGGAACTGATAGTTTTTCATCTTCTAGTGGTATTCCACAAGCATTTTTAGGTGGCGATGATGAACTTCATCAAGGAAGTGCCTTAACAGTCGTTAATAATATTGAATTTGTAAAAACTTCCAAAGATTTTTACAGCCAAATTGAAAATTTTGTTAACTTCCAATTACAAATATTACCAACAAGATATAAATTTGCTATTCATATGTTTGGTAATGCAACAGAAAAAGAAAAAGAAATTAGTCTTTATGCGGGTTTAATTACAACTATGAATTTAAGTCCAGAGTGGGCATTAGCCGCTATGGGGTTAGAGCCATATGAGATTAAGTCAACATTACAAATGAGTGATATGCTTGGCACAAGAGATTTATTAAAACCAATTGTAACAGCATATAATGGAGCAGCAGCACAAAAATCAGCAGGACGTCCTCAAGAAAGCGAAGATGGTTCTACAAGTGATGGGGCTTCCATTCATAGAGACTATCAAGAGTAGGGAAGAAAGGAGGAAACGAAGTGCAATTTGTAAACGAAAATACTAGACAGTATTTATCAAAGTTATTTTTACACGAATTTAGAAACGCATACATTTATTCTTATGTTTCTTCTTATCTTGCAACTATTGGACTAGCTCATTTTTCTGAATTCTTTAAAATTCGCTCTCACGAAGAATTTAAACATTCTGAATGGGTTAGAGAGTTTTGTGAAGAAAAGAATATAATGCTAGATTTTGGCAGTCCAATTGAAGGTTTTGATTACGACCTTAGTTTGCAACCTATTTCTTATTTTACTCAATTAGCATATGATGTAGAAATGAATACAAACCGTTTATGGGATTCTTTCTTTGACGCTGTTTATGTAGAAGGAAATTCCAGATTACTTATTAGTTTAGCCATTAAGTTCCAAGATGAACAAAATGAAGAGACTAAATGGGCAACTGATTTAATGGACTTAGCGGAGAATCTTGGTGATGACAAAGCCAATTGGCAAAAGTTTGATGAAAAATTTGACCCTTATAAGTACGGTGGAAAGTAATTGCTCTGGAGAAATTATATGAAAATAGTAGGTTTGACAAAAGAACAATTACAAGACAAAGAACAATTTTACCAATGTGGTAGTAGAAAACTATGTCATTGGTTAATGACCTCAAAACAAACATTTCCAGTTTATTCTTATGTACACACTAATGGTAAGACTATTAGTGTTTTTGTAATGAATAAAGAATTAAGTGAATATTTGCACGAGTGGTCAAATGCTAAAAACACAAAATTTGTAAAATAATAGAAAGGAGAAAACAGTGGACGAAAATCAATTATTAGAACCTACACCAACACAAAGTGTATTTCTTAATTTAGATAAGATTAAACTTCTAGAAGAAGATGATGACATTATGTTAGTTGACCTTTGGTTACTTCACGAAGGTCGCAATCGCAACAAATGTGATTTGAAAAAAGAAGTTATTGAAGAAGCTATTCCTTCTTTCTATAATAAGTTTATCGTATATAAGTTCGATAATTCTTATTATCCAACAGATGTGGCAGAACATAACAAAAGCCTTAATGACACATCAATGAATATCGCTGGAATTATTCTTAAAGATACAGGATATAAATGGGTTAAGAAAAATGGCAAAAATTATTTAGTAATGTGCGGAGCAATAAGCAAAGTATATCAACCTATTCTTGCTAATATCATCAAGAAACGTGGTGGCAATATGAAAATTTCTATTGAAATATTACTACCAGAAGATGACGTTAAGAATAAAGATGAAGATGGATATATAGTACCTTCTTTTATTAGACTAAGAGGGGTTGCTTTATTAGGACAAAATATCCAAGAGGGAATTGAAGGTTCACATTTAGATGTAACTAAATTTGCTCTAGTAACTAATTCATTCTTAGATAATGATAACGTGCAAATTATTGAAAATAAATATAATCCATTATTGAAAGGTACAGTTATGTCCCATATTGAAGATAATTCTAAGAAATTTATAAAAGATGATAGCTCTGAAGGAAAGGAGGAAGGAACAATGCAAACAGTTAACAATTCTCTAAGTGCAAGAACTATTGAAGAAAAGATTTGGGTATTTTTAAAAGATTATAAATATAGTGATGGCGATTGGGAAGGTCGTAAATATTATATCGAAGATATTTATCCAGATGAACATTTTGCAATTATTCGTGATAATGAAACTGGTAAAATCTATAAACTTCCTTATGAACTAGATGTTGATGGTGAAGAAGTTAGTATTGAACGTGATAAGATGTCTGCTTTAAAAGAAGTAGTTAAAAAAGAACATTACGTTGAAAAAGACCACGAAGACCACGTTATTCATAATGTTTATAATTTATTATGTAACGCTGAAGATTTTGGAACTGGCAGTGAAATTAAGATTGATGAATCTGAAGAAGCTGTTAGTGATACTCCTTGGGGAGAAGTAGACAAAACTGATTTAAGAAATAAGGTTTTAGAAGCTTCAAACTATAAAGAGCTTGTACATAAGGTATATGCCTTAGTAGAAGAAGGTTGGGAGGAAGCTCCTAGCGAAAAATTAAAATATCCTATTATGGAAATCAAAGGCGGAAAAGCAGTTTACAACAAAGGCGGACTTGCTAGTGCTTTAGGTTATGCTAAGAAAGAAAATGAAGAGGAAGTAATCTCTAAAGTTGAGAAAATTCGTGAAGATTTAGACCTTGACGAAGATTCAGAAGATAAGAAAGCTGTTAAAGAAAACAGTTTAGAACCAGATGACTTAGGTGCTCCTGACGAATTTGCAACACGTATGGCTGAACTTCAAGAAGCTTTAGCAAAATCAGAAGAAGAATGTGCTTCACTACGTGCTTCTCTAGATGATAAGTGTAAAGAATTTGAAGAAGTAAAAGCAAAATGTGATGTATTCGAAAGAGAAAAAGAAGTTATCTCTATGAGAGAGTTCCTTGACAAGTATTCACAATGCTTTGATGAAGAAACTATAGAAGAACTTAACAAAAAGACAGAAGAAATGTCTTATTGTGATTTTGAAAAATTAGTTAAAGACAAAGTATGTGAATATGTTGCAAAATCACAAGATGGTAAAAAACAAGGAAAGGTACAAGAAGACGAAGATGACCTAACTGCTGGTCAAGAAGATAAGGCTAAAAAGGCTATTCAAGGCGGTTATGGTTTTGAACCACTACCATTCTCTTATACTTTACCTCAATCAAACAATGGTAATGATACTATAACTAAAGAATCATTATACGAGCGTTATGCTCACATATTTGACAAATAAAAGTGAAACATATAGTTACAAAATGATAACTATAATTTAACAAAAAATCTAAAAGGAGAAAAATAATTATGGCAAATTATGTTGCTTATCCTGTAAAACGTGTTCCTGATTATTTAATTTTTAACGCCGTAGTTCCTGCTGGCGATGATAAATTTCACATCGGCACTGTTGTTGAATTAGAATCTATGACAGGTGCTGGAAACTGTAATGTATGGACAGTTAGTAAACCTGCTGCTGCTGCTAAGCACGTTGGTTTAATCATTGCTGCTGATTTTGAAACATTAGCAGATGGTAGACGTCCTGCTGGTAATCCAGACTTCACAACTTATGAAATTCCTGCTGGTTCAGTTGTTACTGTTGTAATGCTTGAAAAGTTTATGGAATTTGAAATTTCTAAAGACATTTTAGCTGACCAAACTAATGTTGCTGCTGGCAACTTCTTAGTATGCAATGGCTCTTATTCACTTGCAACTGCTGCAGTTTCTGGCGGCAATCCTGTTGAATTAAAGATTTTCGCTGATGGATACTTCCGTAACGGTGGAAACGCTGGTGCTGGCTTTATCCCTACACTATTCGTACGTGTTGAATAATTTAAGAAAGGTTAGAAGGAAGGAGAAAACTCTATGAAAAACACTAATATTAATGTTTTAACATTTTCTGGCGAAGAATATGCAGCACCTCTAGCACTTGCTAATGGATTAAAAGACATTATCAAAGCTGCTGCTTATACTCGTTATGGATATACTAATATGGTTCAAAAATTCTCTCTTGACAATTACAATGAAGAGATGAATAAAAATAAAAAAGCAATTCTTGGCTATTGTAAAGAAGTATCTCACGTTATTGCTGATTTCTCAACAAAAACTGGATTAGCTGCTGCTTTTGATAACTCAAATTTCACAACAATGTTCAACTCTATTATAGCAACAGCATTAAGAGGCGTTATGGTTGAAGCCGTATCTCCACAATTAAATGCTTTATGTAATATCGTAACAGTTGACCTTGGTGATTCTCATACTTGGGAAATCGATACTAAAGGTTTACCAATTGCTCAAAGAGCTTCTTATAATGACAACGTAGCAATTTTAAGAGGACACGCTGCTGGTAGTATCACTGTTAAACCAAGACCTTATAGCCTTGGCACAACTATTGACTACATCAGAATTTTAGCTAATGACTATGACCTAGGTGCTGAACTTGCACGTGTACAATTAGGTATGTTATATGCTCAATATAAACTAGTTGTTAACACAATCTTTAATAGTGCTAATATCGTTGATACTGCTCTAGTAAGTGCTGCTTGGAATGCTACTACATTCGTTCAATTAGCAAGCGATATTAAGATGTTAAATGGTGGTGCTGGTGTTACTGCTTATGGTACACTTACTGCATTTAACAAGATTAGTGCTTTAGCTACAACTGGCGGATATGGTTTCGTATCACAAGATGAAATCATCAGAAATGGATACCTTGGCAAGATTTATGGTGTAGATTGTGTTGTTATTGACCAAGCTACTGACTTCTCTGCTCCATTTACAACTGCTAACGCTGCTAATTTACGTTTAGTTCCAGATAACTATATCGTTTTATTAAGCACAGTTGGAGACAAACCAGTTAAACTTGTTCGTGAAAACTATGTACGTGTTAGAATGATTGAAGCTATCGACAACTCTCTAAACCGTATTGAATACAACTACTTTATGAACTTCGACGCTGGTTACGCTACTCAATGCCATTACGGCTTACAAGCTACTAACTAATAAGTAGTTTATAACTTAGACAACCCGTTATAACATAAAATAGAAATAGGTCTTCGTCATATGGCGTCGTATGATGTTTTAGGCGAAGACCTATTTTTTACTAATAGAAAGGAAATTTATAGAAGTATGCAAAATACAAATCCAATTATAGAACAAAAACCAAAACGTAAATCTAGTGCTAAAGATGAAAAAATCCGTCAACTCGAAGAGATGATAGAAAATAATAATAAAACTATTCAAGCCTTACAACAAATGTTACTAAATATGCAAGCAGGTTCAATGGCTCAACCTACAGCATCAGGATATACTGATGAAGAAGTTGAAATGATTGGACATTCTGTCTACCCAGTTCGTTTAGGCACACCAGATAAAAGAATCGATTATGAATTCCCTAATGGCGATGTTAAAAATGTTAGTGTAGCAGATTTAAAAGAGTTATTAAAGGGCAATGTTTGTAACTTAAAAGGTTTATTAGAACGAGGCGTTATTTCTTTTATTGACGAAGAAAACTATGAAAAATTCCATATCAGAAAGTATACTATACTATCTGAAGATTATTTTAAACATTGGTTATTAGAAGAAACCCCAGAAAAAGCAATTGAAGAATTTAATAGATTCACTAATAATAAGACTGATTTTATTGCACTTCATCAACTTGTTTATGGACTAGGATATATTCTAATGACAACTACGACATTTAACAATTGGAACTATAATTCAAGAGTTAAAATTGAAGAGTTCTTCGGTCGTAAAATGGAAGATGTTATTTCATCTATAAAAGCCTATGAGAATCGCCCACAATAATATTGTGAGATAAGAAAGGAGAGTGACAGTTTTGGGAACAACTTTTGATGATATATACTGTCAGTCAAGATTATTAAAACTTGAGAAGGTTCTCTCTTCGCTCCCAAAACCTATGTATTATTCTCTAAATTTTAGATGGCTTAGATATGCAATTTCATTATTTGAATTTGATATTATACCACAATCTAAACTTACAGAATATACTCCTTTTTGGGAAAAAGATTTCAACTATGTGGGAGATGGAACTGATACAGAATTTGCTGTTCCTTATTATGATGTACCTAATTCATTACAGATTGGGGACAATGTAAAAGGAAAAACAATATACTTTAATACATCTTTAACATCTACAAACTTTGGAACTGTTTTTAAAAATGATTTATTAACTTTTGTAGGTCAAAAAGATGGAACTGTATATTCAATATATGAATTTAATGCTGATGGCGAATTACAAGTGACAAAAATGCAAAATGGAAATGAAGAAACACTAATATCTTTATATCAACCTACAGTAGGTTGGATTAATGATTCTTTTACTTTACCAAGCGACCAAGATTACATTGTAACTAATGCTAGTAAGAACAATATTGCTCAACGCATTTTTGGTATGCTAGCTTCTTATAAGCCATACGTATTATCTACATATGTAGGCGTGAGAGAACATCAAGATAATTCTGTGTATGTAGAATCTACTAATTACAGTTATACACTTCAACAAGACTACATTCTTTATACGTTTAATACAGCACCAAGTAACTTGAGTGATATTTGGATTTCTCCATATATTTCTGGTCAATTTGACAATGTATTAACTGAAAGAGAAATTACAATTCTTGCTGAAGGTATGGTAGTTCCATTCCTTGAAGAAAACAAAAATAATGCTAAATTATCTCGTACATTCATTTATGGTGGCTCAACTAAAATGTATAGTACAGCTAATTTACTTGACAAGAATATTGCTAGTGCTGACGACCAACGTAATTGGGTACAAAGTTTAATTAGTGAATATTCTTATAAAATGCAATACAACACACAAAACCGTTTAAAACCTCTAGGAACCACTTGGCACGGCAGGGGTAGGGGGTGTTAGGTGAAATATCCAACATCTCATAATTTACAACCTTGTAGAGAAAGAATAAATTATATAAAAAATATTGATTCCACGGCTGAAGATAATTTAGTAGATGAAATCAAAGATAGTTTTAAAGATAGTTTATCTTATAGACAAGTTTATAAAAATGAAATACCTGAAGTGAAATATGACACGTGGATATATAATGGTAATAAACCAGACCAGATTGTTGGTTGGAAATATTTAGTTTCCTATCCTTATGATAATGTACAATTTGAAATAGGAGATATGATTTATTGGAATTATAAAGACCACGATAGCACATATTATCCTTGGTTAATGGTTTCTTTAGACACACAACATTATTATGATGTAAAAGGACATATTGTTCTTTGTAATAATGTATTGGAGAGATACAAAGATGGAGTACTCATTTGGTCTTATCCGTGTGTCTTTAATAATAATATGAGTAGCACTGGACTTGCTCAAAGTTCTGAGGGTGTCCCACAGGCTCAGGCTAACGCAGTAGTACAGGCTAGAAGAAACGAGTATACTTCTACTATAGACATCAATGACCGTTTTGTGTTTAATGGTGGCACTTTCCAAGTAACACAAATTAACGACCATATTGCTCCAAATTATTTAGAGTTCTACTTTAAATACGTTCCTTCTATGGAAGAAGCCGTTGTCACACAAGAAAGTAAAGTATTAATAACACCACAAGTTCTTAATGTACCGATTGATGTTGAACAAACATATGAGGTTTATAACTATATCAATGGTGAGAAGGCTGCTGATTCGTTTGAAATAGTTATGGATATGAGAGGACAAGACGACAGTGATATTACTTTCGCTACTACGGACAATTCTTTCACAATTAAAACTACTCGTAAATATCCGTTACCAATTACAATTACTTGTTCAGACAAAACCACTGCTGGTGTTAAGCCAGTTACAATAACAATTACACTAGGAAATAAATGGTAGGTGAGAATATGAATGATACAATTTATAACATTCCGTCTAATTTGTATAATCAATTTGCACAAGCTGAAAATATTTGCGAATGTATTGTAAACTTCTTGTTCGACAGTCCTAACGCAAAGAATTTTTGGAAACTACTCTATTATCCAAGCCGTGATTGTTTATATAAACCTGACTTAACTGATGAACAAAAGCAATCGATGATTTGTGTCGACCCAACTATCGATGGTTCTACAGCCGAAAAGAACATAATCTTTCAAAAAGACATTGATGATGGGTTAACACTTAACATACCACAAGTGAGAATTTATACTGGAGATTTAATTCCTATTAATGATTATTCAGGAGCAATTGAAATCCTTATGGAAATTGTTGTTCCAAATAAACTTAGTTCAGGAATTATTACAGATAAGACTCAAGTGGGAGATAGAGCTTATTTAATTGGTAGAGAGATTCAGCGTAATATTACACATACTATAATACCTGGTAGTGGAACTAACTCTAAAATCTTTATGAATAGAGAAGCTCCTGCAAGTGTAGGAAGACAGAACGGTTGGTGGAGAAATACTGCTAATAAAAACTATTCTGGCTATTTCTTATGCTTTACTGTACTTTGTTAATCATAAAGGAAAGGGTATTATAGAATGCTTGATATTATAGAAACACCTGAATACAAAGACTTTGTACAAGTTGCACAATATTTCTACGGAACTAAAGAATATTATAGTTTTTTCTATGCTAATAACTATCCAATTGCTTATATGAAGCAAACAGGTATAAAGACAATTGAAGAAGATGATGGCGTAGGAGGAACTAGGCAGGTACAAGTTCCAGAGTTTAAAACTTATTATATTTATCCAATTCCTATAAGTCTATATGAAGTCTTAGGTGGACTTATACCAATGGTACTAAATCTTGATGAAGAAAAAATGCAAGGGAGCAATCCTGAAACTATTAAAATGTCATATTTAGATTTTCTATTGTATAAGACTATTAAAGACAATAATCAAACTTTATTCTTCTTATTATGGGAAGTTCTTAGTCAATGTTTACATTTGGCAAAAGATAAGATTGATATGAATACAGACGATAGTGGGAAACTGCATTTTTATTTAGATGATGTAGAAATTGAACCTGAAGAGTTTGACGAAATAAGAAATATAATTCTTGAACAGAATAATATTGAAAAGGTAGATTTATCTATCCACCCTTCTATTCGTCAAAAACTTAAAGAGGTTGAGGAATTTAAGCGTTCGCATAACAAGAATAAGATGTGTTCGTTTGAAGACCTAAAGTATCGAATTATGGCAAAAACTGGCATTTCTTTTGAAGAAATAAATAAGATGAGCATAAGACAATTCACTAAGTTATTAGAGAGTTGTGAAGTTCTATCTAATTATGAATTAGAGATGATATTATCTCCTAACCTAGAAAAGAAAGACCAGCAAAACATAAAACATTGGCTTTCAGATATTTCTAAGAGCAAGAAAGAAACTATTGAAGAGAATAGTATCGAGTTTGCAGAAATGAAAGCTAAATTATCAATATAGTAAAATACTATATATAATAATGCATTATATTACATATTTAAGAAAGGAAAACAAAATGAAGAAATTTTTAATTGGTGTTGCCGATGTCAGACTTTATGCCGATGAACAATGCACTTCTTTAGTAGCAAGTTCAAAGACAATGTTAAACAACACAGTTGATATTACAAACTCTGCTGTTGACATTCAAGGTGGTAAAGGTAACAAATTACAAAAACGTTTCTTTACATCAGCTATGATGAACTTAACTCTTACTGACTGTCGTTTTGACTTAGGTATGATTGCTGCTAACGTAGGTAGTGAAATTGCTTCAAGTTTTACAGTTCGTAAAGAAATGAACGTTACATTAAATAATTATGTTGGCACATTAACTGGTGTAACTCCAGTAGGTGTAAACGGTGGTGCTGCTGTTGGTTACGTTGAATATGATGGAGAAATCTTCGGTGAGGGTATTGCTCTTGCTACCGTTGGTGGTGATTATACTATCACAGTTCCTCAAGGCTGGGGTATTCCAGCAAATGCTTCTGTTTGTGTATCATTTAACGCAATCGATGATTCAGCACGTTATATTACAGTTCCTGCAAACATTATTCCAAAGGTTGTTTATGCTGTATTAGAAGCAGACCTTGCAAGTGATGAAGCAGGCGAAGGTGTTATTGGTCGTGCTACAGTTGTAGTTCCACGTTTACAATTAAGTGGTACTCAAAGTCTTGCTTTAACAAGTGATGGATATGCACAACAAGAACTTACTGGTTCTGCATTAGCATTCACTCCAAGTGGAACTGCTCAACCTTGTGGAAGCAAAGAAATTTATGGATATATCGTTGAAGAATTAAAGAACGCTGCTTGGTATAGCGATGTTAAGGCTCTTATAGTTTCTGACTTAAAAGGTGCTTCTGGCGACGCTATTCCAGTTGTTGTTTATGCATTTAATGGTCAATATTCATTCCTTTTAACTAGCAAGCAATTAGATGATTTAACTGTTACTGGTAGTGATGGTGTTACTTACACTAAGGCTACTCATACAGTAAGTGCAACTAAAGCAGGAACAATTACTGCTAAAGTTACATCTAAGCCTGAACTAGTTGGCGTTGGAAATATTACAATAGGATAATTAATAATGTAGGATTAGATATTTTAACTAATCCTATGTTTTTTAGGTTTATTTATTTTAAGGTACTTGCTTTCAGTAAATAAACGTACAAAGCATAGGATTGGAACATTTAGAAAAATATCTAATAGGCAGAAATTGACAAAATAATTTTAGATTATATAGTCACAAACTTGCAATTAATTTTTCTGAAAGGAAATTATAAAAATGTTAAGAAATGTAAAATTTGCTACAACTACTGCAAATCAAGATATATTAGCAATTCCTGCGGTTAAGGCTTCTATCTGTGAAAGAATGGGCTGGAAGAATTTAAGCGTGGCTGAAAGGGACGCAAGATATGTTAATCTACTTTTAAGTGGAATGAAAATATCTTTTACTCTTTTATTTTCTGCAGATAACACTGTTTCTGTAAACGGCGGAATTCCTAATGCTTTGATTGAAGCGGTTGCTTATGATAGTGGAAGTTATATTCCTGTTACTAAGTCAATTGTAATAGGTACTCCTGACGCTAATATTGTATTTAGTTACGATATTCAATAAGTAGGAGGTCTATTATATGGCTAACAATTTAAGTTTAGGTATGGTCATAGCCCTAATTAAAAAATTAGGTGGAGGCGGTGGAGATATTGATAAGGCGATCGCTGATTACATTGCTGCCCATACCAATATTGCTGATGGAATTGCTGGGTTAGATGCTGCTGGGCAAGTGGCTCCTGCACAATTACCAGACCGAAACCATCAATTAGTTTTACCTTATGTTGTAGAATTAACTAGCGAAGAAATGGCAAACGCAATAGATGACAAAACTGAAGACTATGGAACTATTGCTATTGGTCAAATCGCAACCCCTACTACTAATGATGTATTTGTAGTAGGACATTTATATCAATATGTATCTGAAGAAGGCGTATATAATTGGAATGATTTAAGTGATAGTTTTCAAGCAAAGAACTTATCATTTACTAATACATCAGTTGCCGCTTCTTTATTTGCTGATGATACAACTTATGCTGATTTAGGTTTTAGTTTTAAAGCCACAGTTCCTCTTACAGGAGTTACGCAAGCAATGTATCCTATTGCTTCTTTTAGTTTAGTGGATGCTATGAGTGGAAACTATGCTCCAACAGTAGAGTCTTATAATGGCGGTATATACATTTGGGCAAAGACTAAGCCAGATACAGCCTTAGTTATACCTAGAATAGAGGTGATTAAATAATGGCAGTCGGAATTACTAATGCTCAAATTGGGTCAATCGCTAACCCTTATATAGCAACTACTGACGCACAGATGTCTAACTATTTAGCCGATACTGCTAAGAAGGGAAGTTTTGTTTTATTTTCTGGTTCTAGTGAAAGTGGTTCTTATGTTTCTGGACAAATATATAGAATTCTAGATAGTGGAGATATAGAGCAATACGTACCAATTGGCTCATTATCGCAAGTAGTAACTGTAGAAATCGTTGCACCTGCGGCTGCTGTAAATGGAACTATCACAGCAGACCAACTTGCTATTTTACAAGCAAGTGATAATAATAATATTATGTTTAATCACGAAAAGTTTTATTTAATGGATAAAGGTCATACAGAGGGTTTCCTTACTTATACTCATACAGGAATAGAAAATGACCTTATTTATATTAAAACTTTTACTATTACAATAAATACTCTTACTTGGGTATTGAATATTCGTTCAGTTCCAGAAATGTCTTATGACGCAGATACAAAGACTTTAACTATTACTGAATAGGAGGTAAAATTATGCCTTTAAAATTTGGTAATAATGAAGTTGAAAAAGTGCATTATAGTAGCCAAGAGAAAAGTTTAACTAATGTTCAAATTAATATAGTTAAATATATTAATCGTTCTAGTAGCGTTAATGAAATAGTTTTTCAAGGTAATCTAATTAAGGCGGGAACCTATACAGGAAATCCTACTATTAGTGCTTTGGCTACTGCAAAAACTTGCAATATTAATTTTAGTTCCAACAATGAAAATTTTACATCTTTTGTCTTTGCTTCGGACTACTTTAAGTATGGAGATACATCGGTATATTCTTATGCTAATAATAGTTGGGCAAATGCTTATAAGGTTATTGTAGTGGCAGAAGATACTTATGTAGATGAAGATGTAGCCGATTGGTTTGGAATTAATTATATTAAGTCATAGGAGGAAATATGAGCGTTTTTGTTCAATATGGAAAAGTAGGAAAACCTATTGTATATAATACTTTACCTACTGCTTCTGAAGATTTAAAAGGCGTTTGTGGACAAGTTAAAGATAAGATTTATATTTGTGATGGAAATAATTGGAATTTATTTTCTAATACAACTTTAAAGAAATTATTAGATGCTACACGCAATGCAGGTTATTTATTCTCCAGTTATCCAGAAGCTTCTGTAGATGATTTAATTGCTTATGATGATACTGAAAATGTTATAGCTACAAATAATATGTTTTATTACTGTGTTAACTTAACGACTATACCTCAATTAAATACAAGTAATTTAATTAATATGAATTTGATGTTCTTTGAGTGTAAACATTTAAAATCAATTCCACAACTTAATACAAGTAATGTAACTAACATGTCACAGACATTCTATGATTGTCAGAATTTAACTACAATTCCACCACTCGATGTAAGTAATGTCACTACAATGCATGATACATTTTTATATTGTTCTTCTCTTAAAACCATTTTAATGACAGGGATGAAAGTATCATTTAATATAAATTCTTCAACTAAATTTGAGAGAGCTGATTTAGTAACTATTTTGAATAACTTAGCAACAGTAACTACTACTAAAACTTTAACTATGGGAGCAACTAACTTAGCAAAACTTACTGATGAAGAAAAAGCAATTGCCACTAACAAAGGTTGGACTTTAGCATAGGAGGTAAAGTATGATAAATAAAATAGAAAGTAAAAAAGGTTATGTCTTTGCCTTAAAAGACAAATCGGCAGTCTATGATAATGTAATTTATTTAGGCATTTATGACAGTGCTGATAATTACATTCAAATTACTAAAAAAGAAGCCGAACAAATTAAAAAAGAACTTGAAGAAAAATCACTTCAAGAAATGCAAAAAAACGAACAAAAATAGCAAAAATTAATATAAGAAAAAGTTATATCAACTTTTTATATTAGGTTTTGTTATATATTATAATTAAGAAAGTAGGGGAAACCAATGTATTTATTGCTCGGATTTTTATTCGTTCTAACATTATCTCTCTACTATTTTTTCACATTTATTGACCAATTAATG
>ERZ1034878.244-NODE-244-length-29725-cov-5.416717_pt1 | contig 29725 bp, 15 predicted proteins | sample MGYA00520593_ERZ1034878 | MGnify/ENA primary metagenome ERZ1034878 (study PRJEB33766, sample SAMN09781724) | gut metagenome | biome: gut microbiome | host: Homo sapiens | place: Madagascar | study: EMG produced TPA metagenomics assembly of the PRJNA485056 data set...
CGGCACCTTGCCGGACGCAGGGGGTGCGGGGGGCGGCGGATACGCCCCCCGCATCCGGCCATGTAAGGCCATTCACCCTGATTGAGCTGCTCGTGGTAATAGCGATCATCGCGATTTTAGCCGGGATGCTGTTGCCTGCGCTGAACCGGGCGCGGGAGAAGGGCAGGGCGATCTCCTGTGTCAACAACCTGAAGCAGTTCGGGCTGGCGAACGCTTTTTACAGTCAGGACAGCAATGTGTTTCCGCCGGTATGGTATCAACCGGCGGGAGCGACCTACCGCTGGGCGCGGCTGTTGATGCCGTATCTGGGCGGTGTCAGCTACGGCGATTCCAATGCGGCGGATTACATTAAAAACGTCAAATACTTCCGGTGTCCCGGCGATTCGCTCAAGCGCAATCAGGCGAATGTCGCGCCGTGCACCTATGCGCTGACCTACATGGTGCAGGCAACCGATCTGAGCAACATCACGCCCGGCGGCGGTGCGACCGGCGGAACCAATCCGAGCGTCGCATTCAGCCGGGTGGCCAGCCCGTCGGATACGATCATTCTGGCGGAGCGCCCCCGTCCCGACAACGATGTGAACAACGCGCTCGGCAGCGATCCCAGCCGGGTGGCGGGCGCGAACAACGTGCTGACTGAGGAGGTTCACAGCCAACGCAGCAATTACCTGATGGGAGACGGGCACGTCAGCTCTTACCGCTGGGGGGAAACCTATCTCGACAACGGCCGCATGTGGAAATTCAAGAAATAGGAAACAAGATGAAATCATTGATCGGAACCATTCTCTCCGCCGGAATCTTGAGCTCCGGCGTGTTCTCCGCAAATGGTGTGGAAACCGAACCGGCCGCCGCCGTTTCCTGCTTCCCGTTCCAGCCGGGCGGGGCGGAGGTCGTCAGCGGCGAACCGCTGCTGAAGGCGGAGGTCCGGCCGGGAGCCAGCAACACCCGCGGCCCGCTCTTTTTCTTTCAGCCGGCCCGCAGCGGCAAGACCCAGAGCATCCTGCTCAAAAGCGACCTGCCGCTGCCGGAATCGGTCCGCCGCATCGGCTACTGGATTCTGTCGCGCGGCTCCGGCTGGTGCGAGGTGAACGTACTGGTGCAGGAACCGGATGGAAACATCTACGCCTATCGCGCCCCGGCCAGCGGCGACAGCCCGTGGACCTTCTACGAGTGGGAGATGCAATCCCCGTCCGAAGCGGTGAAGAAGTTCGCGGTTCAGCCCAATCCGGGAAAACTCCGCAGATTCAGGGGGCTGCTGGTCAACCTGCAGCCGTTCTCCGGCGGCGGCTACCGGTTCGGAGACGTGGTGCTGGACAGCGCCGAGCGTCCCGCGCCGCGCACCTGGGCCTGGACGCTGCGCGATGTGGCCGAGGACATCAGCTACCAGTCCGCGTTCACCGGCTTCAGGCTTGCCTATGCCGGAGTCGAAGCAAAGGCGCGCCTGCCGCTGGTACTGTTCTTCAACACCCCGGACGTGCGGCGCCTCCGCGGGATGATCTACGATTCGGCGGGGCGGGTGTACGACAACTTCGAGCTGGAATCGGACGATGTCGCCAAGCTGAGGAGTACCGATCTGATCCTCCCGGCTCTGCCGCGCGGCAATTACTGGATCGACCTCCACCGCTTCGGAGCCGGGGGAGAGCTGCTGAACCGGCAGAAGCTCTCCTATCTGGTGCAGTTTTCGCCGGTCACGGAACTGCCTCCTGCCGTGGAGCCGGAGATTTCGGCGATCTTCCCGGATCAGGCGCTGCCGATGGCGGAAGTTTCGCCGGGAAATGGAAAACTCAGGCTGAAGATCGCTTCGCAACCCGGCGATATCGTCAAATACAGCTGGTTCGACCAGTACAAACAGCCGTGCGGCTCCGGCATTGCCCGTGAAAACGAACTCGATGTGCCGCAAGGCATCGCCACCCCGGCGCTTGTCCGGCTGGAGCTGGAACTGGAGCGGGCCGGGAAAACGGTTGACCGGCGCGTGGTCCGGGTGAAACTGCCGGGCGGAAAGCCGCCGGTCGCCGATGTGCCCGCGGTTCCGCAGCAGTTTTTCCCGCTGGACGAAACCGAAACCATTTCGATCACCCAGCCGCTGCTGAAAGAGAGTTTCAGCGACCATCTGCCCGCGAACGGCAGCAATTGGAGCATTTCGCTGTACTGGGACGAAATCGAACCGGTTCGCGGCGAAATCCAGTATCCGGTCATCGACCGTTACCTGAAACTGGCGCGGGAAAAGAAGATTCCGGTGAACCTCACCTTCTTCATCCACCTCGACCACCTGCCGGAGTGGGTCTGGTATGACCAGCTGCTCGACCAGAACGGGCAGAATATGCACTACAGCGCGAGTTTCACGCGCAAGTTCAGTCCCTGCTCCGCCCGGACGGTGGATGCGCTCTGCAATATGATTTCGCAGGTGGTGAAAACTTACAAGGATTGCCCGGAGATCGTCGGCTGGAATTTTTCGCAGGGAGTCGAGAGTTTCTGGAGCGACGCTTCGCGAAACCGGCTCGTGGTCGGCTATGACGCGGCGACCGTGGAAGCCTTCCGCAATTACCTGAAGGAACGCAAATTCCCGCTTGCCGGAACCGGCGCGGCTTCCTATGACGAGGTACAGCCTCCGGTTCCGGTCTTCGACGGCAGGCTCGACCTGCGTGCGCTCTATCTGGCGTGGGAGGAGTTCCGGCAGCAGGTGGTGAACTCCTATTTTGAACGGATTTTTTCCACAATCCGCGCGGCAGGAGCCACCCAGCCGATCAAGAGCTATGCTGGCATGGGGGTCGGCGACATCACCCGGATGCTGCCGGTCTACCGGAAGTACGGCGCGGAACTCTGCTTCGGCGGCGGGGATTCCCCGGTCCATGCCTTTCTTCAGTCACAGGCGCGCAACGCCGGGGTGCCGCTGATCGGGGAGAGTTTCGCGCTACCGCCTTTCAGCCCCACTTTGCAATTCGTGATGTTCACAGAAATCGCCTACGGCGCGATGACCGGCGGGACCAATATCATGTGGGGACGCCACTTCTCCCCGGGCGAAGTGCGCACCGAGGCGCTGGAGGCTTCGGCCGCCGCCGCTTCTCTGGCGAAGAAAATCCGTTCCCTCGGCCGCAGCGAACTTGTGACCGCCAACGGCGCGGTGATGTTCGGCATGCTGAGCATGGTCAACCGCTCGCGTTCCTCGATGTGGATCGACTGGACGAACCTGAACACCAACGGCTTTTCGGATGCGTTGAACGCGGTGATCGGCAACAACCTGCAAATGACGTTCCTGACTGACGCCACCCCGCTGGAGATTCTGCGGCGCAACAGGCTGATCGTGTTGAACGACTCCCCGCTGCTCCGCGACGAGTCGGCGCTCCGCCTCGCGGAATATGTGAAAACCGGCGGCACCCTGATCCTGATGGGCGAAGCCGGGCGTTTCAACCAGGACGGAAAAGAGTGCTGGACCCTGAAGAAAAGCCTGGGCGAAGAGGCCGCTCCCGGAAAAACATTCCGGTTCGGACAAGGCAAGGTCGTGTGGCTCGCCAGGCCGTTGGACTGGAATCGGGAATTGATGCCTCTGATCGGAGCGAACGGCTTCACGCGTCCGGTACGCCCCTCCGGCGGCGCAATGCGCGCCGCCCTGCGCCGAAACGAAACCGACGGCAGCTATCAGCTCTTTTTATTTGGTAAGACCTGGAACGGCGGCAATCCCCATGCCCGCGAAATCGCCGGAAAAACCGTCGCCGCCAAAGTCGAAATCCGCCTCCCCGCCGGCACCTGGCTCCTGACCGACGTGTTCGACGGCAAACCTCTGGGAAGTTATACGGCTCAGGAGCTGTCCGGAGGAATCGAGCTCTCCGCAGACGCCGGCAAACTGAAAATGATCGAATTGAAACGGCGAAAATAACCCTTCCCGCCGCAAGCGGCGGGGAATCCGAGATTTCGCCTTCGGCGACCAGGGCACTTCGTCCCTGGACCTCGACCGGCAAGGTGCCGGCGCCGTATACGAAATTGTTTTTCGCATTGCGAAAAACAATTTCGGAACTTTTAAAGGTCGCCCCAAGGGGCGAGGTGGGTTATTTCGTCGGCAGGGGCGCGCAATAGCGGTCGGGGCCGCCGCGTTTTTTCCAGCCGCGGTACAGGACCGCGAAAGAAAGCAGCGCCCCGATCGTGAACAGGAAGTCCCAGGCGTAGATGTACTGGTAATCCTTCAGCCGGTCGAACAGCATGCCGCCGCCTGCGCCGCACGCTGCCATGAACGCGGCCCGCAGCAGCGCATTGGCCGAACTGAACTGGCCGTAGTACGCCTTGGGCAGGATCGCGACGAAGCACGGCAGCGTCGCGGCCCCCTGAATCGTGTAGACCACCGCCAGCAGCAAGCTGGAGATGTAGAAGCTCGTGAAATCCCGTACCTGGAAAAAACTGACCGCATTCACGATCACCACTAGGAGCAGTCCCGCAGCGTAGACCCGCAGCGCGTGAAATTTATCCACCAGCAGCCCCACCGGCAAACTCAACGCCACCCCGATCACGCCGCCCCAGCTCATCACCGCGCCGAATTCGGCGTAGGTCAGGCCGAGGTTTTTCTGGGCATACAGGAAATTGAACATCATCCGGCACACCGTCGACACGTCGCTCAGCGCCATCATGATGAAAAAACTGTAATAGAACGGGATGCTGTAGCACTCCCGGAAGTAGCTCCGCACCATCCCGGCCGGTGAGAACGATTCACCGGAACGGTCCGCCGGGTAACTCCCCTCGCGCACCGCCCGGCACATGAAGACGATCGTGACCAGGTAGAACAGCGCGACTCCGGTGAAGAGCCAGTTCACATGCCGTTCCCCGAGCGGCAGCAGATAGCGGGGGAACAGGAAACCGACCAGCGAGCCGGTCAGGTTGAAGACCGCCATGAACCGCCCGATGAACTTTTCCGGGATCACATCCGGGAACAGGTAGTAGATCACCGAGCCGACGATCAGGAAGAAGATCTGATATCCCACCGACAGCCCTCCCAGCAGCGCCAGCGGCAGCCAGTGCGGCAGCGCGGCGCGGGCGCAAACCGCCGGCGTCCAGCCGATCAGCACCAGAAACAGCGACACGAACGGCGCCGACCACAGGATGTACGGAATCCGCCGTCCCAGCGCCGTCCTCAGCCGGTCGCTGCGGAAGCTGACGACCGGCGTGATGATCATATTCAGGATATACGGGATCGAAGTGATGAAGACCGCGATCAACGTATTGGAGGCCCCCAGCTTCTCCATCTCCACCGGCAGCAGCGCCCCGACCAGCGAAGACATCAGGAAGAATCCGAACGCCCCGACCGTGATGAAAAAGACCGTCAGCAGCAGCCCGCGCCCGGTGTACAGCAGCGAGCCGGCCCGGTATTCCGGATCGCGGTTCTCCGCCGGGACGGTGCGGTAACCGCGTCCGTCGCGCATCAGCAATGTTTCCGATTCCATCTTTCTGTCCTTAACTGTCATGGCCGGCCGGGAAACCGGCACGGACCGCGGCGGTTATTTCTGTTTTTTCAGATGTTCCAGCACGTTGTCGAGCGTTGTGAAGGCCAGGCCCGTACAGGTGTCGGCGCAACCGTAGTAGATCGCGATACGCCCGGTCGGTGCGTCGGCGAGCGCCGCACACGGGAACACCACATTCGGGGTGTCTCCGACACATTCATACAGGGTTTGCGGCGACATCAGGTAATGTCGGTCGCGGGCGATCACCTTCCACGGTTCTTCCGGGTCAAGCAGTGCCGCTCCGAAGCTGTAGGTCATGCCGTTGCAGCTGGTCAGTACGCCGTGGTAAAAAAGCAGCCAGCCTTCGCTCGTTTCGATCGGCGTCGGGCCGGCTCCGATTTTGGTTCTCTGCCAGCCGCCGCCGGTCTTCATCACCAGCCGGTGCTCGCCCCAGAAGGTCAGGTCGGGACTGCGGCTCAGGAAGATGTCGCCGAATCCGGTATGGTTGTTGTCGCTCGGACGGCTCAGCATCAGGTACTTCCCGCCGATCCTCCTCGGAAACAGCACGCCGTTGCGGTTGAACGGCAGGAAAGCGTTTTCCAACTGGCGGAAGGTTTTGAAATCGGCGGTTTCCGCAATGCCGATGGTCGGATAGTCGGCGTAGCCGTTACACCAGGTCACGATATATTCGCCGTCGATGCGGCACACGCGCGGGTCGTAACCGTATTCGAAGGAGAGCCCGCCGGTGAATTCGATCGGCTCCGGGGACAACTCCCATTGGACGCCGTCGCGTGAAAAGCCGGTGTGCAGCGCACAGCGGCGCGCCCGGTCATCGCAGCGGAACACTCCGGCATAGCCGGCGCCGAAGGGGACGACCGCACTGTTGAAAATGCTGTTGGAATCCGGCAGCGCATCGCGCCGGATGATCGGGTTGCCGGTGTGCCGCCAGACGGCATCGGAGCAGTCGGCGGGGCGCTCCTGCCACGGCATGTCCGGCAGGGCCGGGCCGGTGATGGTTGCCATGATGGTTACTCTTTCGCGGGTTCGAGTTGAATGCGCATGCCGTCATAGGATGGCTCCATGCCGAGCGGCATCAGTATTTGTTCGAGTTCGGAGTGCAGCCGCGCCCCCTTACCGTGCGCGAAGTGGACCGGCACGATCCGGGTGCGTCCGTCGGCTGCGCCGACGGAACGCAGCCGCTTTGCGAGTTCGACGACGTTCGGGATGCCGAGATGGCTTTCATGGCGGTCCTCCATGCCCCAGGTTGCATCGACGGTGACCGCGGTCAGCTTGAAATCCTTCAGGAATTTCCAGCTCGCTTCCGGGAATACGTCGGTGTCGCCGGTGACCAGCAGCTTCCAGCGGGGAGCCTCGAAGGCATACATCAGTGACTGCTCCGGGGAGGTGTGGTTCGCGGCCAGCGGCGTCACCCGAAGGTTTTCGCCGGGGAGCTCGATGGTTTTGCCGGGTTCGGCGAGCACCGGGGTCAGGCGGTTCTTTTTCCAGTCGCCGCCGATCATGCGGCCGATTGCGGCCAGCACCTGCCGGTTGCCGTAGACGGTCACCCAGCTCTCCTCCGGGAGTTGGGATACACCGCGCACCCAGAAATCCATCGGGAAAAGATGGTCCTCGTGGCTGTGGGTGATGAAGACATGGCGCAGCTTCCACGGTTCGAGCCGGAACCGGAACGCCTGCGCGACCGCGTCCGGTCCCCAGTCGATCCGGATGGTTTCGCCGAGCTGGAACGCGGTGCGGAACCGGTAGTTCCTGCCCCCCTCCGTCCGCGCCCTCCGGCAGAAGCCGCACACACAGTACTGCGACGGCATCCCTTCGGAAGCGCCGGAGCCGAGCACCAGCAGTTCCGATGGCGGCGCGGCGGCGGCTCCGGCGGCCAGCAATGCGGACGCAAGCAGAGTGGATCGCTTCATTTCAGTTCACCTTCCAGTCGATTGCATTGCCTTTGACGGTCTTGTCGGGATAACGAATCTCCCAATCGCCGCTGTCCTGGTCGACAGTCACGATGGTGCCGTCGGCGTAAGTCGAACGCTGTTTGCGCCCATCGGCGGAAAGCATCTCATGGTTGGTCATTTCCTGCAGCCCGACTCGCTTATGGAGTTCGGCGACGAGCCCGACCGCTTCCATATCCTGCGCATTCGCGTCTATGGAAAGGTAGGGCATTCCGGCGGAAATCAATGCATGAAGAAACGGTATTTCAGTTTTGGCGTAGTAGTAGGAACCGCGTTCCCGGGTGGTTTCAAACGGCACGACGATCGCGTCGTGATAAACCAGCGTGAACAGTGGCAGCGGAATGCCGAAGTTGTTGCGTTCGCCATCAACAGCCCAGACGGTATGATGCACCAGGTGAAGGGTGCGGACCGCCCAGTCCACCGGCTCCTCGGAACTGACGATTCCGAGGTTGTTTTTGATATAGTCGAAGCAGCGGCGGCGCTGCTCGTAGCATTGGGTGCGGCTCATCCGGTGGTCCGGATGATAGCACTCGTCGCCCGGCACGACCGCGAACACATCCAGGTAACAGCCGTCGGATTGTGCGCCGATTCTGCGCAGGTAGGTGTTGTTGCGCCGGACGTAATCCAGCGCCCGGGTCGCGCAGACCAGCGCGTTGGCTCCGCCCGCCCAGGTGTCCTCGACGTGGTGGGTGCCGTCCTCGCGGGTGACCAGCAGCTCCTTGTTGTAGCTCGGTGCGTCCAGATACATGTCGCGGTACTGCTGATGGTAGACCACGAGATAGTTGTTCCGGTGTGCGAAATCGAGGAATTTCCGCAGGCCCTCCTTGCCGCCCGCCTTTTTTCCGACCGGAAGCTGGTCGGGTTCGAGGTTGTCGTAGCCGCGGTAACCGATCCCGTCAATGTGGATGTAGGCCTGCGGCAGGCTGAACTCCTTTTGGAGACGTTCGATCTTGCGGGTCAGTTCGACATAGGGGGTGAACAGCGCGTCGACTTTGTTGCGCGCGTCATACTGCCGGGCGGTCACGTGCAGGATCGGCGAACCGATCAGTTTGGCATAAGAAGGGGTTTCCGCAATTTTTTCGGTAATGGAGCGGAACGTGCCGTTCTCCTTGGCCGTTCCGCGGTACGCCTTGGCCATCGCGACGTAGCCGCCGTCGATGAATTTCAGCCGCGCCCGGCGGGTGTATCCCATCCGGCCGAGCGTATGCAGCCATTTGGGCGTGACGGAGGTGCCCTCTTCCGGAGAGTGGAAGAGCCGGATTCCGGCGTCATCCGGAGTTTCGATCAGGAACATCGCCGACTTGTCCTTGCTGGTGACTCCCCACCACGGCATATAGAGTGAACGTCCGTAGACGAGGCCGATCTTGCCCTGGTCGGTGTATGGCGCATCGATCACCTTCGGCCAGTTGCGCGGGATCAGGATACCCTGCGTGTGCGGCATTACCGTCGCGTCGACATCCCGGCCGTCAAGCGCGCCCGGCCAGGTTGCTAGGCGCAGCGTGGTCTCTTTTTCTTCCGGACGCAGCTCGAAAACCGCATCCCCGGTCGCATAGTCCACTCCGGCGAAGAGGCGGACCTTCAGGTCCAGGGGCTTGCCGTCGGCCTTGAAGCCGGAGAGTGCCAGAGCGATGCCGCGGATCCCGGCCCACTGTTCGGGAACGGCGATGACCGACTGCGCATCCTGCAGCTGCAGGCTTTTTTCGCTGCCATCCTGCAGCCTGACCAACGCTTCTTCGGGAGCGCGGAACGTAAACGACGCGCCCTTCCCGCTCACCGTGATTTCAAAGCTTCGGGGATTGAGCTGAAGCACGGTATCGCCGCAGATAAGCTCAAGCATCCCGGAATCCGCCTTTCGGAACGCGACGAAGCGGTCGGCCTTCAGTTCTTCCGGGGTCACGGCTGCCGTCATCTGTTCCGTCCACGGCAGTCCGGCGGCGGCAGGCAGGATCGGCAGGGCGCAGAGTGCAAATGTCACAATCAGTTTTTTCATTGCGGAATGCTCCTTAACTCAGTATGTACCGGGCATGACCGGACTGCCGCTGCTCTGCCATGCGCCGGCTGTGGCGTTGTATGCGCCGACGATTCCGGGCGCCGCCGGCAATTCTTCGGGATAGAACGCTTCCCATTTGTCGTAGATATCCTGACGGCTGCGGGTTTCCACATGGCCGTCGACGAAGGAGACGTTCGCTTTTCCGGCATGGCGGATTTCGAGGTCATGGGCGACGAGAAATGATGGCGACATCCACCCCTCCGCCGTCAGCATCACACTCGACGCGCTTTTGACGCGGGGGGCCGGAACTCCATAGTAGAAGAATGCGGCGGAAAACGGATAATCATTCTGGATCCGCGAGCAGAGCGGATAATCCGCCCGCGCTCCGGACAGCGGGCAGGTGAAGGTTTTCGGGGAATGGACATACGCGTTGACCAGCGGTTGGAGTCCGCCGCCCCAATCATTGCGCCAGGACCACTGTGAAGCGTCTTCGGTAAATCCGGCAAGCTCCCACAAATAGATATTGACCATATTCGCACCGCCCTTGATTCCGGGGTAGAGGCCCTGATTGTCGTCGCTGTACATGTTCATTCCGAGCGCGACCTGTTTCTGGTTTCCGGCGCAGGTGATCGTGCGGGCCCGGTCGCGCGCTCCGTTCAGCGCCGGCAGCAGCATCGCGGCCAGAATCGCTATAATGGCTATCACAACGAGCAGCTCAATTAATGTAAATCTTTTCAACATAATCAGTTGGCTCCTTTTGCATCATTTTGTGTTTCTGACCTTCTCTGGCCGGGAGTCGGTCGTCAGTGTTTATTATACCAAACTCCCGGCGCAAAAGCAAGAGCGGCAGCCGTTCCGCCGGTACGATTCGAGCGGAAAATGAAAAAACAACACAGAAAACTGTGCCGTTTTCAACAAAACAGCACAGCATAAAAATAAATCATGCACAGATTTGCAAATCGTTGAAAACGTGTTATGATAAAAAAGAAAACGAAAAGGACGAATCGATGAACGCCAACGGAATCCGCACCCAGAAGCAGCTTCAGGCTGACCGCTTCCTGCGCAACAAGGTGATGCTGCTGCATGAGGGAGAGGCGCTTCCATCCATCCGCAAGTTAATGGAACAAAGCGGCTTGAAGCGTGTGGTTCTGGAAAATTCCCTGCAGGATTTCTGCCGGAACCGATTGCTGCGGGCAGAGCCGAGGCGGGGGTATTTCCGAACCGGCCACCGCGAACTTGAACTTTACCGTGACACCGTCGACATCATCGCCGGAAGCGAGATCAATTATATGGAGAGCCGCAATTCGTTTCAGAACGACCTGACCCAGCAATTGTTCAAAATCGGCACAGAGTATCACATCAATATGCGTATTCACCGGGTCAAGAACCATGAGCCTGTGACCGCTTATGACACGCTGATCAAAAAGCAGCAGTTCCGCGCCGCATTCCTGCTCGCTCCGGCCAGCATCGAAATTGAAAAACTGATCCGGGACGCCGGAGTGCGCTGTGTGGTGGTCTGTCCGCGCTATCCGGCGGTGGACGGTCCCGCCGTGACCGACGGCGACGATATGATGGAATTGCAGTTGAACCATCTGTTCCGCAACGGCCACCGCCGGATCGCCTACCTGCACGGGGTGGAACGCGAGATACCGCAGTTCACGCCGCTGCTGCGCCGGGAGTGCTTCTACCGGATGATGTGCGAACGGGGCTACCGGGTGCCGCCGGAATTCGTGATTTCGGTGTGGACCTCCGAGGAGGAGCTGCGGCACAATCTGGAGCGGATGTTCAACCGCGGGGAACCGCCGACCGCGCTGATTTCGGACTGCATGCACCTCGCACAGGTCTACTCCTTTTTCAAAAGCCGCCGGCTGGTGCTTGGCCGCGATGTGTCGCTGATCGCCGAAGGAGAGGAGTTCGATCTGCGCCCCCGGCCGACCGCCGTGCTGAATTCACACTCCGCGATGGCGAAACTGGCCTGGGAGATGATGGAAAACCTGCTCGCGGGCCGGAACGAGGTCCGCATCGCCTCCGCGCCGTTGTCACTGCTCGACGGCGATACCGTCGCCAACCTTTCGCGCTGGAACTCCTGACCGTTCAAAGGAATTGTTTTTTCGCCGGCGGCGGCAAGTTGAAGGTGATCCAACTGAAGCAACCGCAATAAACCTCTACGGGCGGGATTTCGCTCCAAAGGAGCGAAAGCTCATTGCCGGGTCAGGCGATACACGCGGGTCTGGCAGAGCCGGAACGGCGTCACAAGGCCCGAGGCGATTTCCGATGCGGAACGGATTGCGGGGGATGTGCCCGGAGCGGTCAGCTCCTCGATCCGCCAGTTTCCGGCGGGAAGCCCCCTGATGTGCCATTTCGCGGAAAGTTCCGGCTGTCTGGCCAGCTCCTCGCGGTCGAGCTTCGGAGCGTGGGGGCGGAAGCTGTCCGGGAGCCGGTGTACGATCGCGTAGTGCACCTCCCCCTTGACCAGATGGTTCACCATCACGCTCGGCGTATCGGTGCCGGCGGCGCGGCTGCTTCCCGCCCATTCGGCGACCGTCCGCAGGAATCCGGGTACACGCGCCCAGTCGGGATGGCCGGCGATGAACAGCACCTCGCCTCTGCCGTAATTCCAGCGCAATGCGGCGGCGGAGCCGTCCGGGAATTTTCCCAGCACCTCCGTTCCCGCCGTCGCCTGCGTCACCGGGGCGGGATTGTTGACCCGCAGCTTCTTCAACGCGGCGAACGGGGCGGCGGAGAAAACCAGTTCCGCCGCTTCCGGGCGCATCGCGGAAAAGCCGCTGTTGCCGTTTTCGGTTTCGACGCGGCTCAGCGGCGCCGGGGCCATCCCCTGCCAGCCGAGGCGGCGGAGCAGGCCGAATTCCCGTTCCGGCTCCTCGACGATCCAGCGCCCCGAATCCGGGAAGAGCAACACCTTGCCGCCGTCCTGCACGAACTTGCGGATCAGCTCCGCCGTCGCCTGCGGCAGCACCTGCCCGCCGGAAGCGGGGACGATCAGAAGTTTTTTGCCGTCCAGCACGGTCCCGGGCGCATTTTCCGAGAACCAGTCCGGCCAGAGCTGGTCGCGGTAGAGCGCCGCCGCCAGCCGGGTCACGAAGTCGTCCTGACGCATCGTGAAAAAGCTGCGTTCGAGGTACTGCATCGTGCTCCACGCCGAAAGTACCGCGATATCCGACGGTTCCGCCGGGGCCGCGTCGCGCAGTTCGCGCCACAGCGGCCGCCAGAGTTTCCGGAACTCCTCCAGTCCGGCGTTGCGGTCGGGAGTCCACTGGCCGGTGCGGATCGTGTCGCGCCAGTAGTAGTTCCAGTGCAGTCCGTCGCCGCCGGCGGAGGTGATCTGGAAGGTGGCCTGCTCCAGTTCCGCCGGAACCGGGGTCATCAGGTGAACCTCCTGCGGGAAGCTGTAACCGGTGTCCGAAACCGAACGGCGGCCGTACACCTGCATCTGGTAGTAGAGCGCGCAGCCGCCGGAGTGGCGCCGCCAACGGTCTTTCCGGGCGGACTCCGCCAGCCGGGGCGACGCGAAGTCGAGGCCGAAGTAGCAGACGATCGAACGGCGCTTATCCAGCTCGCGCAGCGGCTTGACCACGTAATCGATCATGTAGTCCTCCAGCGCGGTGCGCCGGAACTCCACCCAACAGCGCCAGGTTTCGGAGAGGTCGGGGCGGGAGAAATCATCGCTCGAATGCGGAATCCCCGGCACTTTGTCTTTGTACCTGCGGTGGAACGCCTCCAGCGCGGTCGCGGAAAAATCCACCTGCTTGCCGAGCCACGGCCGGTCGAGGTTGGTCCAGTCCAGCGAACCGGGCAGCCCCCAGATGTGGTAGCCGGCGATGCCCGGATTGTCCCGGTAGCGCCCGGCGGCGACCCGGGTGAAGCTGCGGATCGCGTCGAGCATGCCGGGCGTCTGGATCGCCGGAATGCGCCCGACCTTGTTGCTGCGCCAGATGTCGGCGCGGCCGTAACCGTCGAGCTGCGGATCGAAGTCGAGCCACGCAGGCGCTTCGTAACGCAGTTCGAGGATCGCTTTGCCGCCCTGCCGGATCACCTCGTCGAACGCCCGGTCGACCAGCGTGAAATCATAGACGCCCGGCCGCGGTTCTATCCAGTTCCAGTCGAGGCGGATGCGAAAGAGGTCGAAACCCGCTTTGCGGCCGTCCGCCACCCACGCCTTGATCCGTTCGAGGTGGTCCGGCTCGTCGGGGTGGTTCTCGTAGACCGCCCAGGTGAAATAGTTTTTCCCGGGGCCGAACAGGTCGGCTTCCGCCGGAATCTCTCCCTCCCCCTGCCGGGTCAGCGGCTTCGCGGGAAGCGTCCCCTGCACGCCGAGCTGCAGCTCCTTGCGGTCGAGTTCAAGGTCGCCGTTCTTCAGGATCGCGGCAAATCGGTAGACGCCGGGCTGGTGCGGAGCCTGCCACTTCAGTTCCCGGCCGTCGAGCCTGCCCGAATCGATCACTTTGCCGTCCGGCCCGGTGATCTCCCATACCCTGCCGCCGCTGCGTTCATTCCAATCCGGCAACGGAATGGTCAGAGTGCCGCCGGGTTTCACCGTCGACGCGAAACGCGGGTACGGCGGCAATTGCGAGGTGGAAGCGATCACGAAAAGCGGCATGCGGAGCTGCTTCAGCACCGCCCCTTTTTCCGCGTTGCCGTTCGGCAGCACATTCTGTCCGCCGAGGTTCAGCTCGACATTGTCGAACTCGGCTTCGCCCGGCTTCATCGCCATCAGATAGACATAGACCTGATCGGTTTCCGGCGGCAGCGCGACCGGCGCTTCCAGCGTCTGCCAGTCGGCGGAGTTTTTGAACCGCAGCGGAATCGACGGCCCGATCGAATTGCGGTCGCGCCCCAGCGGCACCACCCACGCTTCGGGAGCGCCGTCGCCGCGCGCGCTGGCCCTGAACACGCCGGAGCCGGGCTGCGGAATCCGCCGCGTCAGCCGCCATCCCGCATACCCCTGGCCGGATTTCTTCCTGCCGATGAAACTGCGGGAACCGCCGACGCCGGACTCCTGTCCCCACACCGCTTCGCCGTCGGCACGCCAGACCAGTTTGTTCCAGTCGGCGGGGCCGGATTTGCTCAAGTCCTGCGGAACGAGGCTCGCAACCACGGTGTAACTGCCCGCCGGGAGTTCGCCGAGATCGATTTTCCGCTCGCGCGCCCGGTAGTCGCCCGGCGTGAAATCGAGAAGCGCCTCGCCGCAGCGGATCGCTGGGCCCTGTTCTCCGCGCACCAGCTCCCAATTCAGCCTGACCGCGCCGTCGTCCATATTCATCCAGTCGGCGGGCAGATACGGCGCGATGCCGCTCTGGATCAGCGCGGTGGTCATCCAGTACCGTTCGCCGGGCAGGTTCAGCGCCCAGTGGTCGGTCGCGGAGCCGAGCCGGTACGCGTCGCTGCGCACCTCATCCAGCAGCCAACTTCCCGCGGCATCCGCCGGAGCCTCGATCCGCACCCCGGCGAACTTCAGCGGCCTGACCGGCAGCGGGCTGCCCGGCTTGTCCGCTTTGCCGACCAGCGGGTGCATCCGTCCCATCTCGTTGGCGTCGAAGGCGTAGGTGTCGATATAACGCCAGTTGCGCGCCCACTTCTCCAGTTCGGGCAGCGGATAGGTGAACCGGGTGCCTTCGCGGTCGGTGAATACCAGCGAGAGCTTGTTCCGGTCCATCGGGGTTTCCACGAAAAGTTTGAGTCCGGCGCGCTGCGCCTCCGGTTGGACTGGAACCGGTTCCTTGAGGTTCAGCTCCACCACGGAGGGCTTGTCCGCCTTTTTCCAATCCAGCCGGAGCAGGCCGTCAGGGCGGAACGAGACGGAAACCTGTGCCGGCGCTTTCACCTCCCACCGTTCCGGCGTGCGGAAATCCGCGACGGTGCGGACCGGCGAAGCCGCCAGCGTGCCGAACAGCAACAGCAGCAAAGAACAGGACAACGTTGTTTTCTGCATATTCAAAAACCTTTCAGTAACTTTTGCCGAGCGGCAGATTCGCCATTTTCGTATCGGGATTATGGCCTTTGGAAAAATAACCGAAATCCATGCGCCCCGATTCGGAGTGACCGTCGTAAAACAGCACGTTCCCCTTATCCATGTGATTCAGCCCGAAGCTGTAGTGGCGGGCGTGGCCGAGCTGGTAGTAGTTTTCAAAGGAATCATGAGTGGTCACAAACTGCGACGGACCGTATTTCTCCTTCTGGTCGCTGTTGTCGGGATTCTCGGTTACAACCGAAAAACGGCCTCCGGCGTATTTCCAGAACGCATCGTCATTGGAGCCGCCCTTGCGGTAGCCGCGTTTCCCGTAGGTACGTTCCCGGTGGTCCGCCACAAAGGGAAAAGCGGAGGGGCAGATTCCGACATGTTTTTTGCCCTTCGTCCATTGCGGCAGGTAACCGAGGTTCCCCATGCTGGAAACCCAATATTTGTTTTCGGTTCCGTCCGGGTTGTTCACTGCGAGCTTCGGCCCGTACAGCCAGCCGTCATAATCATTCATATACTGGGCGTCGGCAAGGCCGATCTGCTTGAGCTGGCTGGTGCAGGTCACCTGTCTGGCCCGGTCCCGCGCCTTGTTCAGCGCCGGCAGCAGCATTGAGGCGAGAATCGCGATGATCGCTATAGAGAAGCTGAGAAATTGACAGGATAAATGTGGATATGGTATTGAAAACAAATAGCTTACGTGACAAATAAATTTTGCGGTTGATAAATTTAATTTTTACAACGTAAACTGATTTTAAGCTCAGTTTTGTTTTTTATACCAATGTGCTGATACAAAAAATGCAAAAAATTGCAAAAGGGTTTTGGACAGACTCCAATTCTGCAAATGATGTCAATAAAACGCGAAGTTGAAGATGCCGCTAAAAAGTTTCTTCACGAGCGACAGCATATCTAGGGAATCGAAACTCAGGGAGAATATCTGGTTCGACTGAAAGCTATGCAGAAATTGAAAGCGAAACCGTTGGTCACTCTGAATAATACTATTTGATTTGGCCAATCTAAACCGCACGTCCGGGAAGCCTGCGACGATTCAAGACGGTTTCCCGCAAGTATTGGTTAGACTTCGTAAGTTACGTCAAAGAAAATTTTTTACCAGAAGACCTTGGACGAGGTGAATAGTACTCATGCGGATTCTTATATTGCATATATCCAGAGCAATAGACGCTGGAGTAAGACAATTTATACCATTCAGAGAAAGATCCGATAAGAAAAAACAGAGGACACGAGGTAATCCTTATTACGTCTGCCGCAAGGAGCTGAAACACACCCGAACGGAATGTCCGTTGAAGTGGGTTCCAACGGCGGAACCTGAGAAGTTGCTGATGCGTGAAATCGCCGCGATGCCGGCGATGCCGACCATGGCCGCACACATCCAATGCGTGGCCAAGAGCTGTCGGTCAACAGCAAGCAACTAAACCGCAGCAAGTCAACGAGGCGTTCCTTGTCTGAAAACGGCCAGAGACGTGATGTTTCCCGGCAAACGTTACAAATTCATCCACGCCATTGTCAGAGAAATTACCATTATCCTCAATTCGGTGTGGATGGAATACAACGTATTGGGACCGGAATAAATCTTAAAGGAGGAGGAACTGAAATCGATGGATAAACGTAAATTGGAAAACTGGTCAACGCCAACATCGCCGTAACCATCCCGATCAGACAGAAATACGACGGTAACAAAACCGTCCTTCTGAAGCCGGACGATTCCTCCATCAAGAACCCTAACAGCTTTCTCCATTACAAAAAGCGGTCGTCCAAAGGCGCCAATGTTGCGATCAGTTGGAGTCCGGGCAAGTCTGTACTGTAACCATACTCGCCCGCAAAGAAAACGTCGAACGCGCCCTTCTCTTCCGCTCTCTCGTTGGTCAACCTGTCCCCCGACCTTCTCAAAGCGGTCATGAACGGTACTGAGTCATCGAGCTTAACGCTTATCAAACTCAGACGCGGTTTCCCCAAACACCGGCAAGACCAACGCCTGCTCTTCGATTCCGGTTTGCCGTAATTGCAATCTCCGCTCAAATGCCGGTCTGTCCAGGCATCTTACCGGCATTTTTGCTTATTGGCGGTCAATCTCGATAAATATCGGCAAAAACGATATAAACCGATTTGAAAAATGAAGGGATAAGCAATATCTTTCCGGTATACGTTTGTCACAGAAGGATAACGGATTGAGCGATGAAAAAGGCAACCTCTGAAAAATACGAAGCCTACATGACGGCGGAAGATGTCTGCGTCTATTTGGCTGCCACGAAAGAGACAGTCTACCGTTGGATCAAGAAGAACGGCCTTCCCGCTCACCGGGTAGGCAAACGCTGGCTTTTTCAACGTTCCGCCATTGATGCATGGGTTCAATCCGGGAAAGCCGCTGAGTGACGATGATGATTACACCATATCATGCCAAATACTTTTCTTATGAACTGACCAAAACCGGCGGGCAGGGAATTGACCGCCTCGCTCAATCGCTGTTCAATGCTTCAGTCGACCTGAATCCGCATCAGGTGGAAGCGGCACTGTTCGCTCTGCGTTCTCCGCTTTCCAAGGGGGTGTTGCTGGCGGATGAGGTGGGGCTGGGTAAAACGATCGAAGCCGGATTGGTTCTATGTCAATTTCGGGCGGAACGGAAACGAAGTCTGCTGGTAATCTGCCCGGCCGCGCTACGCAAGCAGTGGCAGATCGAGTTGGAAGAAAAGTTTAACCTGCCCTCCATTATCCTGGATGCGAAAGCATATCGCGAGTGTCAGAAGGCGGGGAAAGCCAATCCGTTTCAATCCGGCTCCATTATCATCACCTCTTATCACTATGCCGGTAAAATGGCCGAGGACATACGCAAAATCCAATGGGATCTGGCGGTTATCGATGAAGCGCACAAATTGCGGAACGCCCATCAATCCAGCAACAGAATCGGGCAAAGCATCCGCTGGGCGCTGGAGGACCGGCGGAAGATTCTGCTGACCGCCACGCCTCTGCAGAATTCTCTGACAGAACTGTACGGGCTTTCCACCCTGATCGACGACCAGATGTTCGGCGACCTGCCGACCTTTAAAAGCTTGTATGCCAATGTGGATGGAGACCTTGACGATTTGCGTAAGCGTCTTTCCGGCTTTTGCCGTCGCACATTGAGAAAGGATGTTCGGGAATTCGTCCGTTATACTGCGCGACGCCTGATGACAATTCCATTTCTGCCGACCAATGACGAGCAGGGGCTTTATGAAGCAGTTTCGCGTTTTCTGCAACGTGATGATACTTATGCCTTTCCCAAGCGACAGCGTCATTTGATGATTCTGATCGTTCGCAAGCTGCTGGCTTCAAGCCCGGTGGCCTTACAGGGAACGCTGGAGGCAATCCGGGAACGTTTGCTCAAGTTGCGCGATGAGAAAAAAGAATTGGCCGGTCGGCTATTGGATTCGGATTGGCTGGAGGAAGAAGTTTTCGAGGAATATCTGGATGATCTTCTGATGGTGGCGGAAGAACATGCGGAATATCGCGCTTGCGGCTCGGAAGACGAAGAGGAAGACGAAGACGAACCTCCCGCGACTGATGAACCGCCGGAAATCGATCTGCGGAAACTGCAAGCTGAAATCGATGAAGTAGACCGTTTTATCGCATGGTCGCGCGGCATGGGAACAGACACCAAGACCACTCATCTTCTGACCGCCCTGAAACAAGGTTGGAATAAAATGCGGGAACTCGGGGCGGATGAAAAGGCTGTTATTTTTACAGAATCGCGCCGCTCGATGGAATATCTGAGAAGCTTTCTGGAACAAAATGGATATGCCGGTGAAGTGGTCTGCTTCTCCGGCGGTGGCAAACGCGATCCGGAAGCGGAGAAAATTTATGCCGAGTATATGGCGCAAAACAAGTATGACTCCCAAGTTAATACCGCCGGCAGCAAAGCGATAATGTTGCGTCACGCCCTGATCGGCCGTTTTCGCGACAAGGCCAAAATCATGATTGCCACCGAAGCAGGCGCGGAAGGCATCAACTTGCAGTTCTGCTCTCTGGTGGTCAACTATGATCTGCCCTGGAATCCGCAGCGTATCGAACAGCGCATCGGCCGTTGCCATCGCTACGGGCAGAAACATGACGTGGTGGTCATCAATTTTCTGAATGAACGCAACGCGGCGGACAAGCGGGTTTATGAGCTTCTGACCCACAAGTTTCAGCTCTTTGACGGCATCTTCGGCGCATCGGACGATGTGTTGGGGCAGATCGACAATTCCACCGGGCTGGAGATCAAAATCCTGCAACTTTATCAGCAATGCCGCACGGAAGCGGAAATTAAAGAGCATTTCGACAGACTTCAGGCTGAACTTGAAGAGTCGATTTCAGAAAAATTGATCGATGTCCGCAAACAGATCCTTGAAAACTTTGACGAAGAAGTCCACCGCCTGCTGAAAATCGATTACGGCGACACTTTGCAGTTACTGGATGAAGTCGGCTTGAAATTCTGGCGTCTGACCAAGGCCGCATTGGGAGAATGGGCGGATTTTAATGATTCGGTCCATTCCTTTCGTTTGAAATGCGCGCCGTTTCCCGATGCGGAATTGGCCGATTATTATTTGAAACCCAAGACGGATATCCGGCGGACCAATGATTCCGGCGTGGAGTATACCGCCGACGGCAATATTATCTACCGCCTGAACACGCCCCTGGGAGAATGGTGTCTGAACTGGGCCAAAGAGCTGGACGTCCCCTGTCATGAAGTCACCTTCAATTTGTCCGGTTATCCGTCGAAAATCTCGGTTTTGGAAACCTTGAAAGGCAAATCCGGGTATATGCTGTTGAACAAACTCGAAGTCAACAGCCTGGACAAAGAGGAGTTTCTGCTCTTTTCCGGTTTTACCGACGACGGCAGGAAAATTCCTCATGACGTGCTGGCGCTATTTTTCAAGCTGGATGGCGAGGTTGGTCCTTTCCATTATATTGTGAAGGATACCGATCATTCGCTTCAGGCGGATATGGAGCTTCTGGCCAATTCGACGGTACAGAAGTTGATGGAAAACAACAATACATTATTCAAAGAACGCCAGGAACAGCTGACCCGCTGGGTGGATGACCAGGTGGCGGTGGCGGAACGGGCGTTGAAAAAAGTAAAGCTGGAACTCCGGGCGGCCAATCACGAGATGGAGCTGGCGCAAAATCAGGAAGAGTTGCAGCAGGCCGTAGAGAGGATCGACGCGCTGGAGCGCAAAAAACGGCGGGCGCGTCGGGAAATCGACGACGTTGAAGAAGAATACTCGGAGAAGCGAAAGGTGATTCTTGAAACCATCCGCAAAAAAATGGTGCATAGCATCGGCAATACCCCGTTGTTTACGATTTATTGGAGAATGATTTGAAATGAATAAAAATACGATGATAAAATTAACCGGAGCCTTTGATGCTCTCGGCAAAAGTGTTCCCGGCGATGATATTCGCTTTTGGTTCGCCAGGGATTTGCAGGAACCATTGGGATATGCCCGCTGGGAGAATTTTACAACGGCGATTCAACGCGCCATGGAGTCTTGCGAATCGGCCGGATTTAATACCGGCGATCATTTTCGTGGCGTCACGAAAATGATCGTAATCGGCAAAGGCGGTCAACGCGAAGTTGACGACTTCATGCTGACCCGCTATGCCTGTTATCTGGTTGCAATGAATGGCGACCCCCGGAAAGAGGAGATTGCTTTCGCGCAAAGTTATTTTGCCTTGCAAACCAGAAAGCAGGAACTGCTGGAGGAACGGATTCAAAACTATGCCAGATTAAACGCGCGGGACAGATTAAAAGAATCCGAAAAGATGCTGTCGCAAAATATCTATGAACGCGGCGTGGACGATGCCGGTTTCGCCAGAATCCGTTCCGCAGGCGATGCGGCACTGTTCGGCAAATGTACCAGGGCGATGAAGGAGCTGTATGGCATCAGGGCTTCTTCGCCGTTGGCCGATTTTTTGCCGACGCTGACGATTGCGGCCAAAAATCTGGCGACGGAGATGACCAATTTCAATGTCCGGGAAAACGATCTGCACGGTGAGCGTGCCATCACCGGCGAACACGTGGCCAACAATTCCAGCGTGCGCGGCATGCTCGGACAACGTGGGATTCGTCCGGAAACACTTCCCCCGGCGGAAGATATCAAAAAACTGGAACGCAGAGTAAAACGTGAAGAGAAGCTTCTGGCCGAAAACGAAAAACTCCCATTAAACACTCCGATTCCGCCGAAAGATGAAGTCAACGAAACAAAAACGGAGGCATAAAATGGCTGCCGCTCAGGATATTCGCAGAAAATTGCTGGACAAGCTCAAAGAGCTGTTTCAGCTGGACCGGCCGGATCTGGATTTCGGCTTCTATAAAATCATGCATGCCCGCGCCAGGGAAGTGACCGAGTTCATTGATCACCAGCTGCTGGCGGAAGTGGAACGCGCTTTCAGTTCGCTGGGGGCCTCGGCGGCGCAAGCCGAATACTCTGTGTTCTACCATCTGTACCGCTTTTTCAGCCGCTATTACGACAACGGCGATTTCGTCTCCATGCGTTATCATACCCGGGAAACCGAAGGCAAGGCGAAACCTTATGCCATCCCCTACGGCGGTGAGGAAGTGATGCTTCATTGGGCCAATGCCGACCAGTATTATATCAAAACTTCGGAGTACTTCAATAATTTCACCTTTGATCCGACAAGCTCTGCCGAGGCGCAGGAATCACTGGAGACGCGCGACCTGTCGCAAGACCGGTACAAAGTGCGCTTCGCCATCGTCGAAGCGGCGGAGGGCGAACACGGCAATATCAAGGAAGACGACAGGAAGAAGCGCCAATTTTTCCTCGCCGCTGAAAACGCGGTGGCGAAAAATGCCGCCGGAGAACTGGAAATCCGATTTGAATACCGGGTACAGCAGGAAACGGACAAGCTTCCCGAAGAACGCGAAGAGGCATTGAGAACACGATTCGAGGCGAAGAACAAAGGGGATTTTCCGCTCCTCCATATCGCCGCCAAGGTTCTCGACGCACTGCCGCATCTGGATCTGCCCGGGGAATATATCGCCTTGTTGAATCTCGCCGCCCCGACCGAGGCGGTCAAGAAACGTCCGTTGCTGGCGAAGTATCTGGCGAAATACACCGCGCGCAACACCTCCGATTATTTCATCCACAAGAACCTGCGGCAATTTCTGCGGCGTGAGTTGGATTTCTACATCAAAAATGAGATCATGAACCTCGATGACCTCGACTCCGCCGAAGCCCTCCGCGAAGACATTTCGGTCATCGTCGAAATCCGCAAAATCGCGCACAAACTGATCGACTTCCTCGGCCAGCTCGAAGATTTCCAGAAAAAACTCTGGCTCAAAAAGAAGTTCGTAGTGCAATGTGATTACTGCATCACCCTCGACCGTGTCCCGGAGACATTCTATCCGGAGATCATCCGCAATCTGGAGCAATGGAAAGAGTGGGAAAGGTTGGGCTTCTTCCGATTATCAGAGTCCACTCCCGGACAATTGGTGATCTACTTTGATCAGCCTCAATTCAATAATTGGCTGGTGCATATAGATAATGCCCGTATTGAAGAAATAATCACGGTGAAAGACGGTTCTGAATTACCGACATACGTATTCAAACCCGTGTCGTTAAAAACGTTTCCCCACATGATGGTCGATACCAAATTTTTTGATGACGGTTTTAAGAATCGTCTATTGGCCACTATTGAGGATTTCGATGAAAATTGCGATGGGGTGTTGTTGCACAGCGAAAACTTCCAGGCGCTGAATTTATTACAGGAACGTTACAAAGAACAAGTAAAGTGTATTTACATCGATCCTCCGTATAATACTGGAAATGATGGATTTGCATACAAAGATTGCTATAAGGACTCTAGTTGGCTGACTGCGATGAAATCATCACTGTCTCTATTAAAGAGTACGTTAAAAAATACTGGTGTCTTTTTTGCGAGTATGGGTTATCAAGAAATATCTAATTATTGGCAATTATTGGATTTTTTCTGGGGAAAAGAATCCAATATCGCTAGTTTGGTTTGGAAAGCTCGCGTCAAACCGGTAAATATTGGAGAGGCAAGATTACGTCCGCAAAAAGAAAATGAATTTGTACTTGGGTATGAAAAAAGCACCAGTGAAGGACTTTTTTTCCCAATGTTTTCTGGTGAATCCAGAAACTATCCAAATGAGTTGAATGGTCGAAAATATCGTTTAGCAACAATTTTAAAATCAAATCGAGGAACAAATTATAGATCAACTATGTCATTTGAAATAAATGGCTTTACACCTCCTGAGGGGCAGCGTTGGCAAGGAGGATATGATTTTATAAAAGACCTATTCGACACTGAACATCTTGAATTCTCCGATGGAACTCCATCCAGAAGATATTTTGAAGACGAGGAAGATGATGAAAGAGATCCTTTTTATTGTTATATCTCTTCAAAAAATTCAGGCACAGCAGAAAGTGGTAAGAACCGGTTGAATGACGTAGTAGGAAAGTTTCATGATTTTGATACCGTCAAACCATGCGAGCTGATAGAATATATCATCAAGGGAAGTTCTTCAAAGAATGAGCTCATTCTCGATTCATATTCCGGATCGGGAACAACTGGAGAAGTTGTTATTTCCCTGAATAAAAATGATGCCTGGGCACGGAAATATCTCCTCATTGAAATGGGCGATCATTTCGACACTGTTTTAAAACCCCGTTTGCAAAAGATTGTTTTTTCTGAAAACTGGAAGGATGGCAAGCCGCAACCGATTTCTCCGGCCAATTTGAAGCAGACGATCCATCACAATGAAGTCGTCGAAAGAGGTTCTAACGGAAAAGAGCTTACCCTGAGTTTCGATGTCGGGCTGGATAAGCAGGAGCTCGAAGTCAATGAAAACTTCGATCAACATAATCCATTCAACGGCATTTCTCATTGCATCAAATATATGCGGCTGGAATCCTATGAGGACGCGCTGAACAATCTGGTGATGCCCGAAAAGGACGCGAAACTTGCGAAAATGCCGCCCGCGCTGAAAGAGGATTATCTGCTGCATTATATGCTCGACGTCGAAGCGGAGGACAGTCTGCTCAATGTTTCGGACTTTTCCAATCCTTTCGGCGGCTATAAATTGAAGGTGAAACGCCCCGGCAGCGACGCCGTCGATGAAACGGCGGTGGATTTGATGGAGACCTTCAACTATCTGATCGGCTTGCGGGTGGAACAATATTACCGGTTGCAAAGCTATGACGCCGCGTTCAAGCGGGAAACCGATCCCGAACTGCCGGATCATTACGATACCAGGTTGGGATTCGCGCAATCACCGGAACTGAAAGAGGATGGAAAATGGAAATTCCGCAAGATCGAAGGCTGGATTCCCGCTAATCCCCTCAACCCCAATGACGGGCAGAAAAAGAACGTCCTCATTCTCTGGCGCACCCTCACGGGAAAGCCGGAAGAAGATAACCTGATGCTCGACTGGTATCTCGGCGATTCGATCAACCTGAATGAAAAACAAGCCGAGTACAATCTCATCTATGTGAACGGCTCCAACAATCTCGGCGCCGACCGTAAAGAAGAAGATCATTACCAAGTGCGCCTGATCGAGGAAGAATTCCTCCGCCGGATGTGGGCAACGGAGGAGGAGTGAAATGGCGCGAATTTCCAATAAAGAGAAAAAGAAGAAAATAGGGTTTCAGGATAAGCTTGTCCTGAATCTGTTTCTGATCAGCCTGTTCGGTATTGATCCGCTGCTGGATCAATATTCCGGCAGCGGTTCTACCCGGAGAAAGGTGCGCCCGTTCCGCAAATTATCCGAAAAGCTGGACGACTGCCGCACAGAGGGACTGGCGGACGACGGGTTGCATCATTTTTATCATCAACTGAGCGATGGCGATTTTTTCGCGGCGGAGTCCTGCCGCATTTCTCGAGATCAGTTGCGGGAATACGAGGAAAATCTTGTTCGCCATACAGCAAAAATCAACGGCAATCGGCAACAGCCGATCCATTGGAAATATTACCAATGGCTCAGTCTGCTCTTCGTCGAAATTTACCTTGACCGCTATTTCGGCAACCGGAAAAAACTGCTGGGTGACTTGAATGAGTTTGTGGCTGATTTCAACCGTTGCCACTCCGATGAGCTTCCGATGGAGGGTTATCAGGAAGAGGATCTCAATAAACTCTGTCTCCAGAACGCCACCGGCTCTGGAAAAACACTGTTGATGGTGGTCAACTACCTGCAATTCAAGTATTACGAAGCCAAATACGGCAAATTGACGCAGGATAATGGTCTGACGCTGCTCATCTCTCCCAATGAGCGTCTCAGCGGACAGGATGCCGAGGAGTTCAACCGCTCCGGTTTTTTCGCTGCGCCGTACAGCAGGAACGCCGGGGATCAGAATATCATTTATACGCTGGAAGTTCAAAAACTCAAAGAAAAAGACGGTGACAAAAGCGTCAACACCGCATCGCTTGGCAACCAGAATTTATTGTTGATTGACGAAGGACATGCCGGTCTGTCCTCCGACAAAGAGGAAAGCGCCTGGTTCGACCGCCGCTCCATGCTGTGTGAGCGGGGGTTCGTCTTTGAATATTCCGCCACATTCAAGCAGGCGGCGGAAGGAACCAGACATGAAGATAATTATGCCAGGGCCGTTCTTTTCGACTATTCCTATCGTTGGTTCTACGAAGACGGTTACGGCAAGGATTATCAGATTTTCAATATTCCCAAAGAGCAGAACAAAGGAATTCTTGATCTTTACCTGAGCGGCGGCTTACTGAAATTTTATCAGCAGCTCCTGATTTACGAGGATAAAAAGTCCGCATTATACCCTTTCAATATCGAAAAACCGTTATGGGTCTGGGTCGGACATTCCGTCGGCGGCAAGGGAAAAGAAGAGAAGGCCGCCATGTCCGACATCGGCAGGATCCTGCTTTTCATCGCCGAATTTCTGAAAGAACCGGAAATCAGCCGGAAGCGGATCACCGATCTGTTGACTAAGAGTGGAGCCGAAACCGGGCTGATGGACAGCAAGGAGAACGATCTCTTCGCCGCATCCTTCGCTCAATTAAAGCGGCAAAAGGAAAAAATCGGCGACACGGACGGGACGCATCTGTATGCAGAAATTTTAGAGAAGCTGTTTCAGTCCCCGCGCAAAGGGCATCTGGTATTGGAGCGGGTCAAAGGAGATTCCGGCGAGATATTGCTCCGGGTCTCTTCCGCCCGGCAATATTTCGGCTTGATCAACGTATCGGGGGCCAAAGAGCTTTGTGATTATCTGGAGCAGCATGCCGAATTCAAGGAGTTGATCGAAGTCCGCTCCGATTCCGATTATGCCGTACCGATGTTTGACGATGTCAAACGCTCCGACTCCACCATAAATCTCCTGATCGGCGCGAAGAAATTTATCGAAGGCTGGGATTGCTGGCGCGTCAGCACCCTCGGCATGCTGAATGTCGGCAAGAGTGAAGGAGCGCAGATTATTCAGCTCTTCGGACGCGGCGTCCGCCTCAAAGGATACCGGTGGAGCCTGAAACGCAGCAGCTACGTCTCTTTGCCCAAGCTGCCGCCGGACGGCATTCTGGAGTTGGAATTGCTGAATGTGTTCGGAGTCTCCGCCGATGCGATGGAAAAATTAAAAAACGACCTCACCGCCGAAGGCCTCCCCGGCAACGAGAGCCGCCAGGTTATTACCGTTCCGCTGACGATTTGTGATCTCAATAATAAGAAACTGAAAGTCCCATGTGCAAAAAAGCGGAGAGATAACGGCAGGGCATATGAGTTTAAAACAGACGGTCCGGTTCCTTGTCTTGGTGGAGATATTCCGGAATCGCTTATAAAAAACAAAGTGGAACTGGACTGGTACCCCCGGATTCAGTCACTGACTTCCGACGGCTCCAATGCACAGCTATATCAGGGACCGTCCGGGAAATACGCGGACGGAAATTTGTGCCATCTTGCCGAATTCCTGGATTTTGAAGAACTTTACTTTGAAGTGGAACATTGGAAACGGCAACAGGCAAAATACAATTTGAATTGCACGGTCGACGGATTGCGGGAGCTGTTTTCCACGCACAGCTGGTATACTTTGCTTATGCCCCGGGAACGGTTGACGCCGCAGAGTTTCCGGGAACTTCGCGAGCTGCGGGATGTAGCAAAGATTCTGCTGCGAAAATATACAGAAAAATTCTATGCGCATTGCAATGAAGCCTATATGAAGCAGAGAACAGAACTTCGCATTGTCGACTATTCCGACGGTAATATTCCGATGGAACAGGAATATCAGATCATTTTCGACAACAGCGACGAAGCGCTGAGAAGTTCGGTCAACCAGATGCTGCAATCTCTGCGAACGCAACCGGAGGCTTTTTCCATATTTAACAATATGTGCGGTTTCGAGTTCGGCGGGCATCTCTTCAATCCGCTGTTTTTCTCGGAAAACAGTAAAATAAAAATCGAACCGTGCCGCCTGAACACCACTGAATTCCGTTTTGTCAGACATCTGGCGGAGTACACAAAGGCACATCAGGATGAGTTGAAGCGGAATTGGGGGGATATCTATCTCTTGCGCAATCAGGGACGCGGCAAAGGGCTTGGTTTCTTCGAGGCCTCCAACTTCTATCCGGACTTTATTCTCTGGTGTGTAAAAGGGGAAAAGCAGTTCATCACTTTCGTCGAGCCGCACGGATTGAAACACGAAGGCCCCGCCAGCCCCAAAGTTTGTTTTGCCGAAACCGTCAAAGATATTCAGACCCGCTTGGGCGATCCGAATGTCATCCTGAACAGTTTTATCTTATCCAAAACAACAATAAATGATTTGTCGTGGGGTTTGGATGCGTCACAGATGAGTGAGCACCACATCCTGTTTCAGGAAGAACATAACGGCGATATCTATCTCGAACAACTCTTCCAAAAATTGTCGAAGGATAACGCAGTTAAAATTCCCAATGAAAAACGAAAAACAAAAAAGCTGATAGACTATGGCTGTCAACTATTTGTTGCGACAATACAGCAGGCCAATGGAAGTGTCTCGCTCGACATGATGTCTGATGTCTTTGCCGCCATAGGCAGCGTTAAGGAAATGGCCGCGATGATTCCCGAGAGTTCCATGAAACGGGAATGGATGGAATGCTTGCCTGATTTCCCTGTAAATGAAAGTCTATTACGGGAGATTATAGATTATTTGATTAAATGTGGATTGGTTGATTTCCAGGTCATAAACGGCGAGAAGCTTCTTTCAATGAAATCGGCATTGCCGACAATGGACAAATGGGTGGATGTTGATGCTTACTTTGCGGGAATAGCAATCAGCAACTGGACAGCGCGGCTTAAGATTCCGGAATTCATAGCTTTCAGAAGAGTATTCCATGAAGCGTTTGCTGCATAGAGGAGAAAATGATGAAACAGATGCAAATAAAGTTACAACATGAGCAATATAAGCTCACTCCCAGTTCCTCCGAACCAGAACCATTTATATGGATCAAGGAGATTCGCTTTTACGGAGATGGTTTTACTAATTTGCGTCGGGCGATCAAGTTGCGGAAGGGATTGAATATTCTATGGTCCACCTCTACATCTTCCTCTGGCGAAAAAAGTAAAGCCTCCGGGCATGCAGCGGGAAAAAGCCTTTTCTGTCGGATGATTCGCTACATTATTGGAGAACCGACATTTGCCAATAAGCACACCACAGAAGAAATTCAAGAAAACTTCATCAATGGGATAATTGCCGCCGAAATAGGCTTGGCCGGCAAAACATGGCTCATTGTCCGCCCGATAGGATTATGGCAGAAACACTCTGCATATTTCAACACAACTTTTGATATGCTGCAGGCCGGAACAATGCCAGAGCCGATACCTTATAAGGAATTTCAGGAGCAATTGAATCGTTTGTTTATGGCGAAATATCCTTTGCAAAAGTTTCCCAATACTCTGGAAGATATTTCGTGGAATTATATTTATCCCATGTTGACCAAAGACCAGGAATGCCGCTTCAACCATCCCCTTAATTGGCGAGAACCAGAAAGCGAATCCGAGGCGAAAAACCCTTCTTATGAAAAAAACAGCTATATTATCCGAGGGTTCATCAGTGATATTTCCACGCCGGAGCAGGATTTAATTCAAAAAGAGGAAAAATTAGAGTCTGAAATAAACAGACTGAAGCATGACGCCCCGATACGTAAATATCATTATGATGCGTTTAAGCGATACTGGGAAAATAATCTTGATTCCACGCTCTTAGCATTTGAAGATCAGCTTTTTTTTGACACGGCCGCACAACTTCTCTCCACACAAATTGCCAAACAAACAGAGATGCTGGAAGCTTTAAAGCCATCCTCGAAAAACAATGAAGCTTTAAACAGGTTCACCGAAGCAAAAGGCGAAGAAACCAAAATTCAGGCGGAATACGAT
>ERZ1034878.245-NODE-245-length-29572-cov-38.259884_pt1 | contig 29572 bp, 49 predicted proteins | sample MGYA00520593_ERZ1034878 | MGnify/ENA primary metagenome ERZ1034878 (study PRJEB33766, sample SAMN09781724) | gut metagenome | biome: gut microbiome | host: Homo sapiens | place: Madagascar | study: EMG produced TPA metagenomics assembly of the PRJNA485056 data...
GCAACAAGTACAAACCATAGCACATAAACATACAGAGAGGTGGTGTGAGTGAATCCAGATATGACAAAGATTATACAGGAGCTGATCTCTTTGCTGGAAGAACAGGAGAAAGTGAAGATAGATTATGAGCTGGAGGAAACCGCCTGAGGCGGTAGAAAGGAGAGACAAGCATGAAAGCAGAAACATTGAAGTGGATCGGCACGGCGCTGATCGTGATCGGACTGGCTGGGGCGTACTATACCATAGCGACCATGAACAACCGTGGAGGAGTGATGCTGATCGATTTCGTAAGAGAAGCAATCTGGTGTGTGGTGATGACCGCCGGAGCACATTTAAGAGGAAGGGGTGAGATAGATGGAGAATAAGCAGAAGATATTGGACTTGCTGTTACCAGCATTACAGGAGACACGCAACTTGCATGATCTGGTGGAGTTAGAGTACCGATCAGACCGGGGACTGGTGTATGCGAAGTTCGCAAGTGGAAATTACAAGATTGCAAATGTTGCGCTGGATTCCGGGACAGCAATGATTACGGATGTGATCAAACAGATCGTATAAGAAAAGAGTGCTCTCATAAGCCCGGCAAGGCGAGAAGCACTCAGAAAATTAATCAACTTTATTATAGGGAAAAAGAAAGGATTAGTCAAATGCTTAAAGCAAATATTAATAACGGCAGAATTGATACCAGCACAGAAGGAAGCGCAGGGGATATGCTGGCTGAACTTTCAACGATAATTGCTGTTTTACACAGCCAATTCTCTGCAAGAGTTGGGGTGGTTAAATCGCTTCGCTGGTTGGATGCTGCAATGAAAACAGGAATTGACATTGCACATCAAAATATGATGGAGGAACAATGATGGACCGTTATGATTGGGCTGATCAGGAGCGCTTAGTCCAACAGGACATTGAAGAGTTGGACAGGCTGGATCGGATGCGTAAGCACAGGAAACGTCTGGCAGAAGAATATAGGGAAAGGGAATTTAAGGATGAGGACGAAAACGCTTAAGATTACCACGGATGACAAGATTTCCGTCATCGAAGTGGACGTAAATAATATCAAAGATCTCCAGAATGCTATTGGCGGAGGTCTGGTGGAACCGGTTAAAACACAGAAGCTATGGGATTACTTCAAAGCGCCAGTACTTATGCTGGTGGATGAGGAAGGACTACTTAAGGATCTGCCATTGAATTTCTTCGGCAGCATAATGTATGGAACATTGGTACATGGATGTCCGATTGTAGGTGATCTGATCTTGGTATTGGAAGTCGGTGAGCAGTGGACAGGACTTGGAGATGTAGATTCTGAACAGTGGAAGCAGAAGATTCTGAGAGATTACTCCACGACAATGAAGGATGGAGATAAGGAGGAATAGGGAATGAACGAACTGACATTAGCTATTAAACAGAATCCAGGAACGATAGAAATGAATTTCAATGCCCTGGAGGAGCAGTTGGATAAAAAATTAGATGAATACAGAGGCGCTGTATTTACCGAGGATACAAAGACTATTGCCAAGGCAGAGATTGCAAGTCTCAGAAGATTGAAGAAGGACATTGAGGACGGTCGGAAGACAGTTAAGAAGAAATGGATGGAGCCTTACGATGCATTTGATAAGAGGATGAAGTCGTTGTCTGCCAAGGTCGATGAACCGATTAATGCGATTAATGAGCAGGTCCAGGCATTTGAAGAAAAGCGCCGGCAGGAAAAGAGGGAAGAAATTCATCAGACGTATGAAGATTGTATTTCAGAATACAAAGGCTGCAGAGAGTTTATCAATCTGGACAAACTGTATGATCCGAAATGGGAGAATGTGTCTGTGTCCATGAAATCAATCAAAAAGGATATGATAGAAAAGATGTCTGCAATCCAGACTGCGGTATCCAGTATTAAGGCAATGAGATCAGACAAGGAATCGGATGCATTGGCTCTGTATAAGAGAACACTGAATCTGAATGATGCGATCCAGATGATCATGACTTATGAGCAGAATAAGGCTGATGCATTGAAACGCGAGGAAGAACGCCGGCAGCGGGAAGAAGAACGTAGAAGACAGGCAGAGATTGAACGTGCAAGAGCTGCGGAACGCGAGGCAATTCGCAGAGAAGAGCAGATTCGCAAAGAGGAACAGGAAAAGACTCAGCAGGTAGTGGAACAGACACCCGTGGTTGCGGATGATGAACTTCCATTTGAACAGCCTTCTACAGTGACTGCTTTTTATAGAGTCGTGGCTACTCCGGCGGAGTTGGAAGAAGTGGAAATGGCATTTAACAGCATTGGCATTTATTTTGAGCGGAGGACGGTTTAATGCAGGGAGATGGAAAGATACATATTCCGGCCAGAAGTAAGCAGCCGGTTGATCAACAGACCGTAGTAAAGCTGAGTCCGGAAGCATATAACGTGTTGGTGGATATTTATAATGAATCGGCATTATCTCTGAAACAGATCGCAAGCATTTTGATTGTGGAGTCTGCTAAGAGAGTCGTTTATGACAAGGAGAGTTAAATGAAAGAGGAAAGAATAATAGAAAACCCAAAGATCTATGCTGCTATTGCCGGTGTTATTGCAGATTGTGGAATCGTAGGGAAAGATAAGGTAAATAAACAGCAGGGATTTAAATATCGTAGTGTGGATGATGTGTTCAATGCACTTCATCCTGCACTGGCAAAGAATAAGGTTGTGATTATTCCTACGGTTGTAGAGCGTCAGTGTGAAGAAGTTGGAAAAACGAAAAATGGTACAGCTATACTTAAAGTTGTTTGTAAAGTGAAATATGATATTTGCGCTGAAGACGGATCACGAGTTACGTCCATCATTTATGGAGAAGGCATGGATATGGGGGATAAAGCAACTAATAAGGCAATGGCTATTGCTTATAAGTATTTATGTTTTCAGGTATTTTGTATTCCAACAGAGGAAATGTCTGATCCGGATGGGGAGAGTTTGGACGGGGAGGTTGGAACCCCGAAGAAGCAGCCGGAAAAGAAATCGGAAAAGCCAAAAGAGCAGCCGGCAATGACAGAGCCGGCTAATGATGAAGCGGAAGATGCGAAGATCAGCCAACCGATGCTTACTACAATCCGGAATGAGCAGAAGAGAACAGGCGTGACCGATAAGCAGATTCTGGCAATGCGTGATGTGAAAGCGAAGAAGATTGAGGATATGACAGTTCTGGAGTACAAAAAAGTTATGAGTAAATTCCAGAAGACGCCAGATCTTCAGAGGGAGGCAGAGCAGGATGAATAGTGTACAGCTTGTAGGAAGACTGACCAGAGATCCGGAAGTCAGATATACAGACGGTGGTTCATCTATTGCGAGATTTGCACTTGCAGTAGACCGGAGATTTAAAAATGAAAATGGGCCAACAGCAGATTTTCCAAATTGCGTTGCTTTTGGAAAGACTGCGGAGTTTATTGAAAAGTATTTTCATAAAGGTATGCGGATGGGATGCCAAGGACGGATCCAGACGGGATCATACACCAACAATGACGGACAAAAAGTGTATACAACAGATGTGGTTGTGGAAAATTGTGAGTTTGTTGAGTCAAAAGGATCACAACAGCAGGCACAGGATAACAGCGGATTCGGACCAGTGGGTGATGATGGGTTCCAGAATATTCCGGATGATATCGATGAAGAACTGTCATTTAACTAGGTGGTGATCAGATGGTAATACAGATAGACAGCCGGGAGAAAGCCAGGGCAATTACTAAGATTGTGGAGACGTTCGATCAGCATGGAATTAAGCATCCGGTGTCTAAGCTTATGGTCGGGGATTACATGAATTACGATAATCCCCGGCTGATTATTGACAGGAAACAGAACTTGTCAGAATTATGCAGTAATGTGTGTCAGGATCATGACCGGTTCCGGAGAGAACTGATCCGGGCGAATGGAAATGATATCCAGATGGTGTTTTTAGTGGAACACGGAAAAGATATTAAGCGCCTGGAGGATGTGATCTGGTGGGAGAATCCCAGACGATGGAAACGCAGGAAGAATCCAGAGACTGGAAAATGGGAAGATGTTGAAACTAAGGCAATGACTGGTGAGACACTGTATAAGGTGCTCTGCACACAAGAGAGGAAGTACGGATGCAAGTTTCTGTTTTGTGACAAAAAAGACACCGGAGAAGAGATCATTCGGATTTTATCGGGGGGGGTGACATCCAGTGACAAGTGATGAAATCCGACAGGAATACAGCATGAGGGATATTCTGAGCAGATGTGGTCTGCCACAGCCTAATAGGGCGGGATTCATCCAGTGTCCATTCCATAAGGGCGACCGGGAGGCATCGATGAAGATATACGACAGGGATTACAATTGCTTCGGCTGCGGAGCTAATGGAGATATATTTAGCTTTATAGAACAATTCTATGGTATTGGCTTCAAAGATGCATTTCTGATGCTGGGCGGAACCTATGAAAAGAAGTCATCCTACGCTTCTAAACTTGCTATTTACCGGGCGAAGAAAGCGCAGGAAATGAAGCGAAAAGAAGCGCAGAGAGAGCAGAACAAGCGCAGATTGAACGATGCTCTGATCACAATTTACAGAAGCTATATGGAACGATCTGAGCCGTTGTCAGAGGTCTGGTGTGATTGCTATAACGCCCTGCAGTATCGACTGTATGTGGGCGGATATTTAGAGAAGTGAGGTGATAGAATGTGGAGCCGTTGATAAAACTGGATAAGAACAGCATTCTGGGGGAAGACATTTTTGTAGAGATATTTGACCAGGAAGATGAGATAGCAAAGGCGCGCATGATTCTGTCACTTACAGATCGCGCATCAGAACTGGGCGTTAAAGGAAAATTTGAGGAGCTACTAAAAGCATACAAGAAAGTTGATCGGGAGAATAAGCGGAAAGAGCGCGAGAAGCCAATCACGATGCTGGAGAGATGGACTAATTTTGATGGACCTTATGACAATATGTTCTGTGGTGCGTGGCTGGCCGGAGAGGATGGAATCTATGCGCAGAATGACAGCCAGATTGACTCCGTAGCTTGTTATCATCCCATTCTGCCAGTAGAACGGATGAAGAACATGGAAACAGGTGAGGAACAGATCAAGATCGCATATAAGCGTAATCGAATCTGGAATGAAATTATCGTGCCAAAAACAATGGTGACATCTGCCAGCAAGATTGTTGCTCTTTCCGGAAGAGGAATATCTGTGACATCTGAAAATGCAAAGCTTTTGGTCCGCTATCTGTCTGACGTGGAAAATATGAACGACAGTCATATCAAGGTGCAGTATTCTACCAGTAAACTTGGATGGATTGGAGAACAGTTTATTCCCTACGATACGGATATTGTATTTGATGGAGACCAGCGATTCCGACAGGCTTATGACAGCGTATCGGCGCATGGGAACTGGAAGTTGTGGCAGACACATATCTTAAAACTGCGCAAGTCCGGCCGGGTAGAAATTAAATTCATGATGGCAGCATCATTTGCGAGTGTGCTGGTCAGCCTCTTGGGAGGACTTCCATTTATCGTAGATCTTTGGGGAGAGACCGAAGGAGGTAAAACAGTATCTCTTATGGTTGCGACATCGATCTGGGCGAATCCGGACGAATCGGCGTACATAGGAGATTTTAAGACTACAGAGGTAGCGTTGGAAGCAAAAGCAGATATGTTGAATCATTTACCGATGGCACTGGACGATACCAGTAAAACCAGCAGCCGGATCCGGGATAATTTTGAAGGCATTGTATACGACCTGTGCTCCGGAAAAGGTAAAAGTAGATCCAATAAAGATCTTGGCATTAACCGGGAGAACCGCTGGAAGAACTGCATTCTGACAAATGGGGAACGTCCGTTGAATTCTTATGTATCGCAGGGCGGAGCCATTAACCGTATTCTGGAAGTGGAATGTGGGGAGCACGTCTTTAAGGATCCGCAGGAGACTGCAGAGACTGTAAAAAAGAATTATGGTCTGGCCGGGAAACGATACATAGAAGCATTGAAGTCTCTGGGGGTGGAGAAAATACGCAGGATTCAGAAAGATTTTCAGGCAAAGTTATACGATGATGAAGCCATGCAGAAACAGAGTATATCCCTGGCTATATTGTTGACCGCAGATAAGATCGCAACAGATTGTCTGTTCAAAGACGGACAGTATATCACCTTGGAAGAAGCGAAGAGCGTTCTGATCAACAAAAATGATTTGAGTGATAACGAACGTTGCTATCACTATCTGCAGGACAAGATCGCCATGAACGGTCAGAGATTTGATATAAGCACCAATGCGGAGCAGTGGGGAACCTTAGAGGACGGGTATGCAATCATTTACAACCAGGCATTCAAGGAGTTATGCAAGAATGGTGGATTTTCCGACAAAGCATTTCTATCGTGGGCGGATCGTAAGAATCTGATTGTAACACAGGGCGGTCGGCTGACGAAAGTAACGAGAGTGAACGGAGACCCGAAGAGATGCGTAGTTTTGAAGTTAAATGAAAATATAGATCAGGATGGTTTTAGGAAGCTGGAAGAGTATGAACAGGAAGAGTTGCCATTCAAATAATGTTACCAAGTGTTGGTAACAGAAGAAAGCTGTCAACCATGGGCTTTAGAAGCATTTTTTGTGAGTGTTACCAAAATTACCAATCAAAAATCAACCCTTATAGAGAAAAGTAAATGTATGAATGTTGTACATATATTTTTCTCCTATATGGGGAAAGTTGTGGTAACACGGTAACAAAATTGAGAAAAGTGCTGTAAACGCAGTAAATACAAGACTTGCGAGTGTTACCCAAGTTTGGTAACAGAACTTGCGAATGGGTAATTTTGTAACAAATGGGAGGTCAATATGAGAATGAATTTAAAAAATGCCCGTAAGAAAGCGGGCATGACACAACAGCAAATGGCTGACGCCTTAACAATTACGTTGGTCTATTATCAAAAAATAGAATCCGGTGAGCGCACAGGAGGTTTTGATATCTGGGATAAGCTGGAAGATATTACTGGAATTCATCAGCGAAAACTCCGTGAGATTTCATGAAATCATCTCGACCAAATAAATAATCCAGAGATACATCAAGAATATCGGCAATACGAATAAGGGTTTCAAATGATGGTGAACGCTCAGCTTGCTCATATTTTTGATAAGCGTTGAGGGAAATGTTTAATAATTCGGACATAAACTGTTGTGTTAAACCTCTTTTCATTCTGCATTGGCGTAGTCTTTTAGGAAACATATATTATCCTCCAAAAAAATAATATTGACATTACATACAAATTGTACTATATTACAAAACAAGAAAATACATACAAATTGTATGTAGAAATAGGAGGAATAAAGATGACTATTAAAGAAATCGCATTTAAAGTTGAGGAATTGCAGGTTCAATCAGAAAAAGTTGATAGCTTAAGTACAGCGTTGTTTTCGGCAATATACGGAGGAGATTTTTCAGCAGATTCTTATGAATGGGCGTTTGTACTGTTGGGAGATGTGACTCACGATCTTGCTGAGCAACTCAATAAAATGACAGAAGAATTGTTTGAAATCATTAAAACGGAAAAGGAGTGTGCGTGATGAGTAAGGTTATTAAAGTATCAGATGGGATATATAAACAGTTATCAGAATTATCTAAGGGAATGGAGATGCCAATATCAGAATTGGCTACAAAGCTTATAGAGAACAGCCTTAAGCAGGCAACGATAAAAGAAGAGACATGTATAAAAAAGACACTTGTATTTGATAAATAAGGACGAATTATGGAAGAGCGTGTAACAAAGATATATAACGCCTGCTGGAAGAATTATAAAGAGTATCTGGCTGATCATGATATGGCAGCATATAACAAACGGTCAGAAGAGTTATTCCGACAGTACGGTGAGCAGTATGATATTCAGAATTTATTATTCTGGTTTGCTCCAATCGTGAACAAGCTTCATGCGGAGTATTTGAAGGAGATGGGCTGATGGGAGAAATGTGGTATACAAATCTTGGATATGATGAACTGAAAAGATTTATTAAAAGCAATATTCAGAGTATGACCAGAGAGTTTGTATCAGTTGGATATTATCTCAAATACATCAGGGATAATGCGATGTATCTGGAGGATGGATACGAAAGCATCTGGGAATTTGCAGAAGATCAATATGGTATCCAGCGGACGACCTGTAGCAGATGGATGGCAATCAATGACAGGTTTTCTGTTAATGGCAATTCGCCAACGCTGGCAGAAGAGTATCGGGAATATGGCAAGAGCCAGTTGCAAGAAATGCTGTATCTGGATGATAAGCAGATGGAAGAGGTAAAGCCAGATATGACGGTAAAGGATATCCGGAAGATTCGAACGCCGGATCCGGTGTTCGAAGAGGTGGAAGAAGAGATTCCAGGACAGATGAATGTGGAGGACTATCCGGAACTTCTGCCAGAGCAGAAAACAACGGTTGAATTGCAGAAGCCGACAGAAGAAGTATATGAATATTTAAATGCATTTGCGAGAAAACTTATAAAGCTTCATCGGAATTGGTTCTTGGAGGACTATCAGAACAGAGTCATGAATGTGACTACGAGTCCGATACTAATCAAACAGGAATTCTGTGAAGGCAGAAGCAGAACTCATTATTTTGAAATTAGAGAAGAATCAGCATTTATTAATCTGTTTGATGATTATGTCCAAGTTTTTTCAGTAAATTGCGACTATCTGGGCGACTACGACTGGTTTTACTTAGCAGCAGCCATTCAGTCCATGTGGAACGTAATTGCGTTGGAAGAGGTTAAACGGAAAGTTGAGGAAGAAAAGACGAGAGCAGATATGTGCGACGTCGCACAAGAGAAAGAACTGACAGATGAGGTTATGGATATTCCGGAAACAGAAGGATTGGACATCGAAGCGGTTGTTCCGACAAAACCTGAGGAAGAGCCAGAGGAATCAGATCTGTATGAAGAAGTATCTGAGAAAACTGATCTCGATATTGCCATAGGAGAGAATGAGAGAAACAAAAGATATTTGAAAATGGCAGAGGAGGCATTTGGTCCAAAAGATATTCGGGTTCGTACATACAAGGTATTGATTGCAGCATTGGCTTGTTATATCTATGAGTTGGATGAAGTTATGAATCCTTCGGAAGAGCCGGAACAGTCGGAACTTCCAAAGCTCAAAAATAATGAACAGCGGAAAGAATGGCTGAATAACTATAAAGAGTGGGGATTGTGGTATCGGGATGAGAACATTGACGTGAATTACTACAAGTACGATTTTGTAGATGGGAGTCGTTTGGTAGTGGCGGAATATCCACAGAGAGAGCAGTTTTGGCATTGTGCGCCGCGTGATGAACATTTCTATCATCTTTTGGAGAAGAATAGAGAGAAATATGCCACTGCGAATGATGTTTACGATCGGCAGTATACGCATGATACAGACAACGAGACGTATCTGGTGGAATTTCTGAAGAAGATACAAAGAGGGGAGAAATAGACGGATGACAGAACAACAACCATCCGAAGTGCTCCAAGCTTTCCTAGATTATATTGATCAGATCAAGGATGAGTATCAATCAGCACGTAAAGCTGTCAGGAAAGAGGATAAGCGTTTACAGGATCTGCTGCATGAATTGGAATTTGCGGAAGACAAGGCAGTCAGGAATAGAGTGGCCACGAAATTCCAGAGAAGCAGGAGAGAACGTAGAAGATACAAGGACGAGGTTCAAAGATTGGAACTTCTGATCGATTTCTTTGACAGCCAGAATCATAAGGCAACGATCAATAAGATGCGGAATTTACTGGGAGCGCAGAGGAAAAGAGAAGAATATATAAACGGAGAAAGACATTACAAACCAAGAGTGGAGGAATGATTGATGTACATAGAAAAATCCTTAAAAGAAGCATTAGAAGACTATATGTTAGGCAGACCGGTCACAGTTTTGTGGACAGGTAGCGACGGCGATTTGAACGCTATGAGATTGTCTGATTTATTAGGAGAGGAAGAGAATCATTATCTGGTAGATGTGCCGGCGGTACAGGAGATGAAAGAATCTGTTCAGCCAGCACCGGAAGAAATCATCCAGGCAGTGCATGACACGCAGAAAGAGCCGGAAGATTGCCCCCCCGAACAGGAACAGTCAAAGAAGGAACTGGAAGAAGAAACGGTAGATCCGGGAGACAATTCGGACAGGCATTTGTGTATGACATGCAAATATCGGGGAAAGAAAAGACCGGGCAGACCGAAGAAGGGAGTAAAGCCGGGATGTGATTATTATGTGATTACAGACCATGAAAGAGGCTGTGATGTGGAGAAATGTGATAAGTGGGAGGAAGAGTAGATTGAAATTAAGAGAAGTAATCAGGACAAGGACAGGCAGATATGTGATGATTGATACGTGTTATACATGGGATCACGGATGGGAGACAATGGTATTTGCATGCAATGAGCGTGGAGAGGTTATTGATTGGAGAAGCTTAGATATGGAGAACTATGAAACTCAAACGGGAGCAGCGATGGGGCATTACGGAATGGTAAAGAAGTGGAGGGAACGCAGATGAGGTTGATTAACGAGGATGATGTAATCAAGGTTATACAAGGTCTTAAATTAAGAACCGCGCAGCAGACCATAAAAGCAATAGGTGCTATTAACAAGATCCCGACAGCTTATGATTTGGATAAGGCTACGAATTGGATTCCGATAAGTGATAGACTGCCGAAACCTAACACACCAGTACTTGTTCAATGGAGAATGTACTGTTCGGATGAAAATTACGTTCATATTTTGTTTAGGAATATATCTGGTGAATGGTGTGGAGATTTAGGATGCCCGAATGGGAAAATTATAGCTTGGATGCCGTTGCCGAAGCCATACAGGGGAGAGTGAGAAGATGAACAGAATCAATAGAGCATTAACCATCCTACTGGCATCCCTGGCGTTAACCGGATGCGCTGAAAAACAGGATCAGCCAGAGCCGACACCGATCACGGTGGAAAAGCCGGATATCACAAAGACAAAAGAATTCAAGCAGGCTGTATCTCAACGAGTAGGTGAGGTGCTGGGCGGCGAAGTCAGTTTAACAATATATCTTGATACGGCAGAGGATTTCAACTACATCGGAGAGTTGGAGATCATCAACGATGGTTCGGACGGAACCAGACCTGTGATATTTATCCACGCTGATCACAAGACCGAAGAAAGCGGGTGGTGGTAGATGCGGAAGAAGAGAGACAAAAAAGAACAGAAGATAGCTCAGAAGAAACATTATGACGGTCTGGAAGCCAAGACAGATGAGAAAGCTCTGGCTGATTTCCGGAAACCGGCATATCAGAGCGTGAGTGTGTCAGAGTATATCAGACGGAAATACGGCAAGGGGAGTGATGTGGATGGACAAGAAATGCCTGAAAAGGTACCGAGCGAATAGAAGAGAGCTGCTGAGTCTGGAGCGAACATTGGAAAGATTGTATGCGCAGTTGGAGGATGTGCCGGAGGTATCTGGTAAGGTGAGCAAGTCATCTGATGACTTCCCGTACATCGAGCAGCATGTGACAGTACAGATGCAGGAACCGAAGAAAGCTTCGGAGATCAAAGATCGGATCCGGAAGAAAGAGAAACGGCATAAAGCTTTGTTAGCTGATATGGCAGAAGCAGAACGGATCATCATGAAGATGCCGGAAGGGCTCAGCAGACAGATCCTGGAGCTGGTGTATCTGGAAGGAATGAGCCAGCAGGAAGTCGGAGAGGTTGTCGGGTATACGCAGGCAAGAGTATCCCAGATCATAAGAATAGCTATGAAAGATTTATAACATTTATAATTTAGGCGTGGTATTATTATACTAGACAAAGAAGAAAACTTCTTCGATGGCATGATGAATTGACTTCCTTATAACTAAAACCTGAGAGGACAGCCTGGCGTAAACTGGGCTGTCTTTTCGTTGCGTAATGTCTATAAATGGGATATTATGGAAGTAGGTTTTAGGTATGGGAGGATTAAGATGAGTAATAATAAAAAGAAAAGCACGGGAAATAAAAATGCAGGAAAACAAAAGACAGACTTGCAATTATTCGGAGAGGGTACACGTGGAGATGGCAGGTCGCTACGACATTCAGCAGATGCGAGAATAAAAAAGGGAAAGCCAACAGGAGGTCCAAAAGAAAGGTAAAGCGAAATAATGTCAGCAGATGATGTTTTAAAGATACTAGATTCAATAGCGAGGTATATTGTTTATTTTTATCCGGGGTATATTACGCTATATGTGTATAGTTTTCTTAAGGCCAAAACATTGAAAGATGAAAAGGGAACTGTTATAAAAGCAGTGGTGCTTAGTTTTTTATATAAAACATGCATAGATAAAATTCAAATATCATCAGAACTTGCATATCATTTTTGGACGATATGCGTATCGGTAGTCGTGCCGTATATAGCAGATGTTCTGCAAAAAACTGAAGCATTAACAGATACTTTGGAATTTCTGGATATCCCGACGAGCTTAGAAGAAAATGAGATTGACATGCTAGAAACCGAGGAGACAAGTCCTTGGCTTAGAGTATATATGCGGGATAGAAAATTTATATATGAAGGCTATCTGGGAAATAGAGAGTTGGAGGAAGGCAAAAGATGTTTTATCTCTTTGAAACAATATGAAAAATACGTTCTGGATCAAAATGGAATACCAGAAAGTTTATGCACAGAAAAGAATGAAACTGACGATGATGTAGTTGTTATTTACTATGAGGATATTATGATCATAGAAAAGAAGAACATTTGTGAAGACAGAGAGGCGGGAAATATGGGACACTGGCTAAGCGAAGAAGAACAGTATAAAGATAGTTTGAATCCGGAGCAAATACGCAGAATAAAAGATGATGAATTAAGAGAAATAAGAAGAAAGCACTGGAATAACAGACATAAATTATTTGTAGACGAAACTATTTCCGATCAAGAAATGGTAAAAATGTCTAATCGGGATCGAGAATTAGAACGTAAAGAAATAGAAGAGTATAAGAAAAGAGCACAGAATAAGTGATTACAGACAGGGCACCCTCCGGGGTGTCTTTTCTAATGCGACAAAACGACGAAGAAGAGAGAGGTGGTGACGTGGCTGATGTAAAAGAGCAGATTAAAAAAGATTATTTGTCTGGTATCCCGCCCAAGAAATTGGCGGAAAAGTATGATACCAGTTTGAATACGATAAAGAGCTGGATCAAGCGGTATGGCTGGTCCAAGCTGAAGAAAGAACGGGGTGCACTCTCAAATATACAGGGTGCACCCTCTGTTGCATCCAGAAAAAGGAAGCAGGGTGGTCAGCCAGGCAACAAGAATGCAACCGGACCGCCAGGGAATAAGAACGCTGAGAAGCACGGATTCTTTTCGAAGTATCTTCCGGAAGAGACATTGTCGATTATTCAGGAGATGCCGAAGAATCCGCTGGATGTCCTGTGGGATCAGATACAGATTGCTTACGCTGCTATTATCCGGGCGCAGAAGATCATGTATGTTAGTGATCAGGATGATAAGACAAAGGAAATGACCTTGGACGGAAGTGAAGCTACCGGATATGATGTACAACAAGCCTGGGACAAGCAGGCGAACTTCCTGTCAGCCCAGGCAAGGGCGCAGAAGACTCTGGAGGGCATGATCAACCGGTATGAAGATCTGCTGCATAAGAACTGGGATCTTGCGACAGAAGAGCAGAAAGCCAGAATCATGCAGTTAAAGGCTAATACTGAACGGATCCAGAATGGCAGCAATGATGATGGAGAGGATGGTGTGACGATTGTCAACGATGCACCAGCAGGTGAAGATATCGGATATAGTGATTCCGAAATACCTGCCGATATTCAACAACAAAAAGATTAAGCACATTATCCTGACTTCCGGACGTGCCGGTACGAAGTCCAGCTATGCTGCTATCAGAACGGATTATCAGATTGTATCAGATCCGCATGGTTCAGCAGTCGTTCTTCGTAAACATCACAATAAGCTTCGGAAGACGGTGTACAAGGAGATGCTTCGCGGGATCAATCGTCTGGGGATTTCTAAGAAGAAGTTCACGATCACGAAATCGCCAATGGAGATCACATATAAGAAGTATGGCACAACCATTTACTTTTCCGGATCAGACGGCATCGATGACACAAAAGGTATTATCGATGAGGATAAGCCGATCAAGTTGGTCGTGTTGGATGAGTTGACGGAGTTCTTCGATGATGGTGAAGGCGATGATGAGTTGAGCAATATTGAGGCGACATTCGTTCGAGGTAATAGCAGCGGATTCCAAATGATCTATTTGTACAACCCGCCGAAGAATCCAAATGCACCGATCAATCAGTGGTGCAAGAAGATGGAAAAGCGTGATGATTGTATCCACATTCACACGGATTACAGAGATGTTCCGGTCAGCTGGCTGGGGCAGGATCTGATTGCATCTGCAGAAGATATGAAGCAGGCTGATGAGAAAATGTATCGCTGGGTATGGCTTGGCGAAGCGGTCGGCGTGGATGAGCTGATTTATTACATGTTTGGGGACAGGCACAGGCAGAAGCCGGATCCAGACAGGAGATATGACAGAATCTACATCGGTGGCGACTATGGACAGCAGAATGCAACGACATTCCAGGCGTTTGGATTGGACAGCTACCGAAAGAAGTTTCCGGGTCTGGGTGAATATTATCACAGCGGCCGGGAGACAGGCAAACAGAAGAGCCCATCAGAATATGCGAAAGACTTGGTTGAGTTCATGAATAATCTGTATGAACTGTATGAAAACCGAGTCTTTTATATTTTCCTTGATCCGTCAGCAAAAGGTCTGGCAGAAGAGGTGCGGCGTGCTACCAGAACTGGACTGAATTATCAGGTGATACTCAGGGATGCGGAGAATGATGTTGCTCTCGGTATCAGCCGGGTGCAGAAGGCATTATGCTTTGACATCATGAGTGTGTCTCCGAAACAGGAGAATGCGGTCAGAGAGTTCGGTACCTATGAGTATGACAAAAAGTCGATAGAAAAGGGCAAGGAAGTACCCGTAAAAGAATCAGATCACTGCATGGATGCTATCCGGTATGTGGTTATGGGTGTCTGGAAGAGACTAAAACACTGGCTTCCAAGAGAAGTGCAGGATGATAAAGCGGATATATTGACCAAGGAGGTGAGAGATGATGAATATCTTTAATTATTTTAAAAGAATTGGCATCGATACGGTAGATGCAGCGTTCTATCGAAAGATAGCAGAATGGATATCTTGGTATCGGGGGAGCGTTCGAGGCTTCTCTTTTTACAGGGTGTATACAGGACGAGGCAAATATAATCGATGCAAGCGAAAGAGTATGGGAATGGCTAAAAAGTTGAGTGAAGATATCGCGGATCTGCTTCTGAATGAGCGAGTCACGATTACACTGAGTGATGAGACGACTCACAATTTTGTGCAGCAGGTGTTGGAAGATAATCGTTTTCTGGTCATGGGGAATGATTACCAGGAGCGTAAAGCATTTACCGGTACAGTGGCATATATTCCATATCTGGATGATATGGAAGTGACAGAAGATGGTGAGATCTTATCGGGAACGATCCAGATTAATTATGTGGATGCGCCAAATATCTATCCTGTAAGCTGGAATAATGCCCGTGTAACAGAGTGCATTTTCACATTTCCACATACAGTTGCCAGAAAGAAATACGTTCAGGTGCAATCGCATTTATTGGAAAATGGGGAATATGTGATCAGGAATGTGGTACTTCGGTGTGAATCTGGAAGTCCGGAAGGAACGGAGCTCAGCGAGGAAGAATGGAAACAGCTTAAGCCATTTAAAACGCTTGCAAAGGAGACGAAAACGGGATCAGCGGATCCGCAGTTTGTTATTGATCGGCTGAACATCACAAATAATGCTGATGAGAGCAATCCAATGGGATTGGCTATTTTTGCAAATTCCATTGATGTACTTAAGAAGTTAGATATTGAATACGATTCTTACTGCAATGAGTTCGAACTTGGCAGAAAGCGTATTTTCGTAAAGCCAGAGTTGTTGACGAATGAAGATGGATCACCTGCTTTTGATCCGAGCGACAGTGTTTTTTACAGTATGCCGGAAGATGATAACAATAAAGAGGGATTGCTTAAAGAAGTCGATATGTCGCTTCGTACAGAGCAGCATAGTAAAGCAATTAATGATGATCTGAACTATTTGTCATTGAAATGCGGATTTGGCACGGATCGATACCAGTTCGGTGGCAGTGGTGTGAAAACAGCTACAGAGATCATATCAGAGAATTCAGATATGTATCGCATGATCAAAAAGCACGAGATTCTTCTGGAAGATGCGATGAAGCAATTGATTCAAATTATCATCCGTCTGGGAATCGTGCTTCGTAACCCGTTAAATCTGGAGACCGACATCGTTATAGATTTCGATGACTCCATCATTGAGGACAAGGAGACGGAGCGAAACAGGGATCGTCAGGATGTCAGCATGGGAGTAATGAGTCATGCAGAATATCGGGCTAAATGGTATGGAGAGACACTGGAGGAAGCAGCAAAGAAATTGCCAGAACAGAATCAGGTGATGGAGTAGTATGCGGGACGAGTACAAGAATAAGGTTGTCAGCAAGATTGCCAGTAGGTATCAGGATCTGGAAGAACGAATCATGCAGGATATTGTCCGGAGAATTCAGAAAGCTGGTGAGATCACCAGTACAGCTGACTGGCAGATTAACAGATTGCGGATTCTCGGGTATTCGTCGGAGGATATTGAAAAAAGCATTAAGGATGCACTGAATGCATCATATCTGGAGATGTTTGAGTTGTATGACAAGGTGATCAACTGGGAATATGTCCGAAATAAGGATGTATACGAGCAGATCAATGTCAAGTACATACCGTTTGAACAGAACAAGCAGCTGCAACAGATCACGGACGCCATTATAGAACAGAGCCTGTCTGATATGGAGAATATCACCAGATCGATGGGATTCTATCTGGATTATGGTGGAAAGAAGGTGCTCACTCCATTATCACAGGTCTATGCCGATTACCTGGACAGTGCTTGTATGGATATTGTATCTGGGGCATTTGATTACAACAGCGTCCTGAGACGGACTGTTACGCAGCTCACGAACAGCGGACTACGGAAGATTGATTATGCTTCAGGAAGAGCTGATCGGGTGGATGTGGCTGTCAGAAGGGCGGTAATGACCGGAGTCAGTCAGATTACCGGAAAGATATCTGAGTACAACGCACAGAAGCTTGGAACAGAGTATTTTGAAGTGGAGTGGCATGCGGGAGCACGTCCGACTCATGCAGTGTGGCAGGGACGTGTCTGGTCGAAAGAGCAGTTGTATTCAGTCTGTGGGCTAGGTACCGTGACCGGACTTCTGGGAGCTAACTGCTACCATACTTATCATTTGTTCTTTCCAGGATTATCCGAACGTAACTGGACAGATGATTGGTTGGAAGAGCAGAACCGAAAAGAAAATGAACCAAGAGAGTTCCTAGGTAAAGAATATACTTTGTATGAAGCCAAGCAGAGACAGCGTCAGATGGAAGTGGCTATGCGTGCTCAGCGCGAGAAGGTGCGGTTGTTGCAAGCCGGTAAAGCTGATCGGGATGAGATCATCCTCCATAAGGCGAAGTATCAGGGGCAGCTGAATGAGTATTCCAGATTCTGCCGGAAGATGGGACTTACAGAAGGGCGTGAGCGTATTTATCTGGATATGCGTGGTCATGTGGCGACAAACACGAAATGGCAGAATGCCATGTTCCCGCCAGAAATGATTGAGAATGCATCTAAAGATATTGCGCAGTATCGGAGATACAAAGAAGTTCTTGGAGATTCCATAGGTTTGCTTGCTAAGTTTGGTCAGGTGAAATATAATGATAGTGAGAAGTGGGAAAAGCTTCAGAATAGGTTTTCCACATATCTTGAAATCAACAAGAAAGATTGGTCTGAAGAATTTAAAAGTAAGTCCAAACAGGCATATGATAGGTTCGCGAAAGAGAATATTATAATGTCTGTACATGCACTTAGTCGAATTCCTCGATTGAATAAGCCTGGATTGCCGGAAGTGTCAGAAGAAATGCTGATAAAAATTATTAAAGGTACACCTAATTATACAGAGGGAGAAGATAAACAAATCTATTTCATTCATGAATTACAGTTATTAGTTGTTAGAAATAAAAAAACTGGAGATATCGTATCCGTTGTAAGAAGAAGGGCTCCAAAGGAGGCATGGGGAAATGTTTGAGAAAGTAATGAATTATATCAAAGATTTTTTGGAAAATACTCCAGAGGATATCTATGATTTTTCTTGTGAACTGGAAGGGCTGTTAATTATTCATTATGACGAAATGTATAAGGAACAGCCAAGGGCTACAAGAATATTGAATGAAGAAACGCCTGATATTTGCGCATCCGGAGAACCGGGAATGAAACCAGAAGAGATTGAAAAATTTAAACGTGAGTTGGAAATTGAATACAACAAAGCGTTAAAAGCAGTTGTGTAGTTACCACCAGTCGTAAATGACCGGTGGTATTTTTGTACCCATTTTTAGAGCGAGGAGGTGAGAAAAGTGAAGAAGAGAGTGACAATAGCATTGACTGCTATTTGTATGGCGGTAGTGTGCTTGACAGGATGCCAGACTGTAACAAAGAATTACGGTGGAGAGATGACAGTAAACCTTGAAGCGAATCAGAAGTTGGAAGAAGTTACATGGAAAGATAATTCACTGTGGTATCTTACGCGACCTATGACTGATGAGGATGTAGCTGAAACGCATTCATTTCAACAGCAGACAGATCTGGGAGTTTTTGAAGGAACTGTAACTATCGTAGAGTCAAAAGAATAAGGACAAAATATGATAATCGTGAAGATAAAAGATAACGGCATTAACATGGTCGGTCATGCTGATCAGAAAGATCAGACTGGCATTGATCGTGTGTGCGCTGCAGTATCAGCTTTGACATGCAATCTGATCAATTCTCTAAGGGATTTGACTGGTGACAGAATTCGGGCAGATACAGGCAGTGGTATGACAGTAATTGAATGGGAGAATCTGTCAGATAGAGGTAAACTTCTGGTGGATTCGTGGTTCCTGGGGCTAGTAGATATTAACCGGGAATACAGCTGTATAGAATTTCAGTAACTAAGCACCCGAGAGGGTGTTTTTATTATGTCCAAAACATGAAGACAGAAAAAGCATTGGAAAACACTCATATTTGGAGGTAAGCATGAAAAAAAGAATGTGTTTACAGCTCTTTGAAGACGGCGGCGGAGCTGGCTCTGGTGGTCAGGGTGGAAACGCCGGAGATGGTAACGGCAGCCTGGGAAATGCCGGTGAATCAGGAAACCAGGGGACATACAGTTATGCGCAGGCAGAAGAGATTGCCAATGCAAGGGCAGAAAGAGCCGAAAAGGCAGCGCTCCGTTCTTATTTTCAGCAACAGGGAATGACAGAACAGCAGGTGAATCAGGCAATTGCTGATTATAAGGATCAGCAGAAAAAGAATCAGCCAAATGTAACGCAGTTGCAGCAGGATCTGGAGAATTCCAGAAATGAAGTGCAGCGGATGAAGAATGAAAAGTTCTTGTCTAGTAAGGGTGTCAAAGCAGACGACCTGGACTATGTGGCTTACAAGGTTTCCAAAATGGTAGATGATAAGACAACATTTGAAAAGACTGCGGAGAAGTATCTGAAAGAAAATCCGAGATATGTAGGAGGCAACACTTACCGTGTGTCTACCTCTTCCGGAAGTTCCTCAGAAGGCTCTGGTGGAAGTGCAAACGCTTCTATCAATGACCGTATTCGTGCTGCAGCAAGACGATAAACGGAGGGTGAAAGCAATGAATAAGAACAGAATGAATTTGAGAATTTTCGATAATGATGTGAACATTATCGATCGTACTGGTGCGGAGTCTCTGATCCCTACTCAGGAAGCGAATGAGATTATCCAGGGCACGATCACACAGTCAGCAGTTCTTTCCAGGGGACGAAAGCTGGCGAACATGACCAGCAGACAGTATAAAATGCCGGTGCTGGATATGCTGCCGATTGCTTATTTTGTAAATGGCGATGCAGGTCAGAAGAAAACTACAAAACAGGCATGGGATAAGAAATACATCACCGCAGAGGAGATTGCAGTAATTGTTCCGATTCCGGAGGCTGTTCTGGATGATTCTGAGTATGATATCTGGGCAGAAGTTAAGCCGAGAGTCGTAGAAGCATTCGGACGTGTTATTGACGGAGCGATTCTGTTTGATGTGGATAAACCATCTACATGGAGAGATGGCGTGGTTGCAACTGCGACAAAAGCCAGCTCTGTAGTTACATTAGGTTCTGCGGATCCATTGTATGACAAGATCATGGCAGAAGATGGCGTGATTGCAAAGGTTGAAAACTCTGGCTATTTTGTAAACGGCCACATGGCAGATATTTCCATGAGAGCTAAGCTTCGTGGATTAAAGAATGAAAATGGTGATCCGCTGTTCAAAACAGATATGCAGGGTTCAACTCAGTATGCGCTGGATGGTTCACCAATGAACTTCCCGAACAATGGAGCATTTGATAAGTCAAAGGCACTTATGATCTCCGGTGATTTTTCACAGTTGGTATATGCTATCAGACAGGATATCACCTTTAAATTGTTTACTGAGGGTGTTGTACAGAATACAGATGGATCTATTGCCTATAACCTGATGCAGAATGACATGGTAGCTCTGAGAGCGACTATGCGTCTTGGATGGGAGATTCCCAACCCAATCAACAGCCTGCAGAAGGATAAGACAAAGAGATGTCCATTTGCGATTCTGAAAGCAGGAGAATAAGGATGTGATGTAAATGTATGTGGATTATGCATATTATGCTTCAGAGTATGGTGGCGAGATAATTCCGGAGAATTTCTTCTCCGGATACGAACGCCGGGCAGAAGCTTACATTCGTAAAATCACATATGTTCGGGGTGATATTTTTTCAATGGAAAGCGATATGGTAAAAGATGCAGTATGCGCTGTAGCAGACGTATACTGCAGTTATGATCAGAAACAGGCATCGGCTGGAATGGTCAAGTCTGAAAACAATGACGGATATAGCGTTACGTATGTTACGGAACAAACAGACGGACAGACAACGGAGGAGGTACTTCGCAAAAAAGCTTATGCGGCTGCATCTGCATATCTGCTTCCAACCGGATGGCTATCGAGAAAGGTGGGATGCTGTTATGTTGGCGAATGCAACGATTACAATCTATAACCGGAAAGCCGGCAGTAAAACCACCTTTGACACCTGGAATCGAACGGTAATCCGGGGCGTGCATGTGTATGTGGACCATAAAGTATCTGCAGGTGATTCCGGACTGAACAGCGCAGAAGTGTACAAGATCCGTATTCCTGCTGATGTGGAGAATGCGGATCAGTATCTTCCGCCGGAAGAGTATGCAGAACTAGAGAATCCGGCTGGATATTGGACAATCCAGAATGATGATCACATTGTTCTGGGTGAATGTAGTAAAGACATTATGAAGCCAGCAGATCTGCTAAAGATGAGCCAGCGGCATTGCAAAGTGTTGTCCTGGTCTGACAATCGGTTCGGTGGACTTCCACATTGGAGGATTGGAGGGGCGTAAGATGGCACAGAAGAAGCAATTTAGTATCACGACTCCCAGAGGCAGTATTACAACCGTGCAGACTGACGGGGGTATTGTGACAGCTAAATTAGAGTGGAATCCGGCATTTGCGAGCCAAAAGGCAGAGTCCTTTTCCAAGGCGCAGGCATTTGTAGATTCCGAATGTCTTAGATATATGAACCCACTCACACCAAGAAGAACCGGCATGATGATCAAGTCCGCAACGCTTGGCACGGTGATTGGATCCGGATATATTGAATACCTGACGCCTTATGCTCGCCGGCAGTATTATGAACACAAATCACGGGCAAGGTGGTTTGAGACCATGAAGGCGAGCAAGAAAGACGTAATCAGAGAGGGGGCTGAGAAGCTTGCCGGACGTTAAGAGACCGATTATTGATAGTATCCGGGAGTACATTGCTACTTGTCCGTACATCGATGATCGAAAGATTAATATTGATTATCTCGGTGATAAAATGGAGTATTCCATTGATCCGATCGGAGCAGATCCCATTTACAGAAGATATACAGATGGGACTTGCCTGAAGCAGTTTCAGTTTGCTCTGACCAGTAAGGAGGCTTATGATGGTGACGCAAGAACGGCGATTGCCAAGAGTGGTTTTTACCAGTCGTTTGAAGAGTGGGCGGAACAGAACAACTTAGAAGATATTCTCCCAGAGCTGGACGGGCACGATGCCATAAAGGTGGAAGTGCTGCAGTCCGGCTATTTGTTTGCACCGGATGTAGACCTGGGACGGTATCAGATGATCTGCAGATTGATTTACAAATAGGAGGTAGAACATGGCAGGAGATACAAATAAAAAGAAATTAGTAGGCAGGCATAAGCGGGTAGCGTTTATGGATGTTGCTGGTGATGGTAAGACATTTACCAGGATGACAGGGTTCACATCAATGTCTGATTCAAAGAACTCTACAGAGTACAGCAGGCGGTATGTGGATGAAGCATCAGAACGATCAGACGTAGTTGGATATGCTCCATCTATGGATTATGAGTTTGACCGTTATACAAATGATGCGGTGCATGCAAAGCTGGCAGAGATTACAGATGATGAGATTCTGGGATCAGATGCACAGGTAACTGTTGTGGTTGTAGATCTTTTTGACGCTACGGCAGAAGATGCTAATACATGTACAGCCAGAAAGCGTGACTGGAGTGTGATTCCGGATTCAGAAGGAGATGGAACGGATGCACTGATCTACAAGGGCAGTCTGAAAGCAGCTGGAGAGATCGTAAAGGGTACTGCGACAACGACAGATAAGTGGCAGACGTGTACGTTCGCAGCAGAGTAAAAAGATAGGAGAGTGAGCCGATGAGCCTTTTTAAATATGGAGATCTTGAAAGAGAGATTGATTTTACGGATGTAGAGTTTCTGGAGAATCTGGATGAAGCAAAGGAACTGATCAAGGAAGAGGCGGCGCAGGTGCCGAAAGTAGGGAAGACTGCTGATATCATCCGCGCGCAGTGCCAGTGCTATTTTAATTTCTTCGATCGTGTGATCGGAGAAGGAGCACATGAGGAGATGTTCGGTGGGAAAACTAGTCTGAACGCGTGCTTGAATGCTACAGATGTACTATTGGCTTTTGAGAATAAAGAAGCCGATAAGCTGAATCAGAAATATGGTAATTACACTGTTCAGCAGCATGGTAATAGACAGCAGAGACGAAAGCATGATAAGAACAATCGCAATAAGAATCGCGGCAATGGAACTTATTACAACGGTAATAGGTAATACGTTATGAATATTCTATTTGAAGAATTTCCGGATTCAGTGTTTGTGAATGGGGAAAACTACCCGATCGAGACGGATTTCAGAGAATGGATCCGTTTCATTCAGTTGGTAGAAGATGATGAAGTTCCTTGGCAGATTAAATGCCAGTTGATGATGCAATGGTATACAGATGGAATGCCAGATGATTTGGAAGGGGCTGTCTATGCGCTGGGAGGATTCCTCGAAATGAGGGTAGATAGATCTGACAGTGAAGAACATTCTGAATCAGTGCCGAAACAGTTGTATTCCTTCGAGCAGGATGCAGACTGTATTTACAGTGCATTCCGGGAGGTATATGGAATCAATCTGCAGTCGGTTCCATACATGCACTGGTGGGAGTTCCAGACGCTGTTTATTGGACTTCCGGAGAAGACGGAGATCAAGCAACGGATCATGTACCGGAATACAGATCTCCGGGATATCAAAGATAAGGATGAGCGTAAGCGGATCCAGAAGATTCAGCGTGCAATTTTGCTGAAGAAGAACAGGAAGATGACAGATTATGAGATAGGGGATATGTTTGCATGATAAAGAAGATTGGCATCCCGACAGAACGGAAGTGGTTTAGATGCCCCTATTGCGGTAAGAAGTTACTGATTTATGATGATACCGCCGAGTGTAATGGCGTGTACCTGAACTGTCGGGAGTGTAGAAAAGAGGTAAAGATTAAGATCTAAGCACATGTGAGCCGTTGAGCCGTGCTATTAGCCTAGAAAGGGTGGTAGTGTGGCAGACGGCTATTTGAATTTTGATACAAAAATTAATGAAAAGGGATTCAACGAAGGAGTTGGCAAGCTAAGTAAACTTGGAAAATCCGGGCTGTCGATAGTATCTAAGGCAATGACTGGAGCTGTGGTTGCAGTTGGAACTGCTGCTGGCGCAATCATAAAGTCATCACTTGGCGTTGTTGCGAATATGGAACAGCAGGTCGGTGGTGTAGAAACCCTATTTAAGGATAGCGCAAATACAGTTATCGATAATGCTAATAGGGCGTATAAAACGGCAGGAATGTCTGCAAACAACTATATGGAAACTGTAACCAGTTTCTCGGCATCGCTGCTACAGAGCCTTGGAGGAGATACTGCGAAAGCAGCGTCTTATGCAGACAGGGCTATCGTGGATATGTCCGACAATGCAAATAAGATGGGTACAAGTATGCGTGACATCCAAAATGCTTATCAGGGTTTTGCGAAGCAGAACTATACCATGCTTGATAACTTAAAGCTTGGTTATGGTGGTACTCAAGAAGAAATGAAGCGACTCGTTTCCGATGCAGCAAAACTTACGGATGTCCAGAAAGAACTCGGTGTTACAGTTGATGCCAACAGTCTATCCTTTGGAAATATTGTAAATGCTATCAGCGTTGTGCAAAAGCAGATGGGAATTACTGGAACTACTTCAAAAGAAGCAGCGACCACGATTGAAGGTTCTGTAAGTTCTGCTAAAGCAGCTTGGGAAAACTTTGAAGCTGGAGTTATAAGTGCAAATGACCTTGTAGAGACATTCTGGACTGCAACACAGAACATTTTTACAAATTTAGGTCAGATCATTCCAAGACTAGGAAAAACAGGGATAGATGTTGTTAGTGCGCTTGCTGGAAAAATTGGTGGCGCTGTTCCTCAGGTAAAAGGCTTCACTGATGCAATTGAGAGTATTGCTGACAAACTTGGCAACATGGATACTGGACAACTTGCGAATCTTGGCAAGATGTCCGCAGTCCTGATTGGTGCCGCACCTGCATTATCTTTAATTGGTAAGGGCGCCGGAACATTTTCTGATGCTCTTAGTGGACTGGGCGATGTCACTGGCGGGGCAATTACTGCTGTTAGTAAGCTTCCTGGTACAGTGAAAAGCGCGTCTGCATCTCTTGGGAAGGCTGGAACAGCATTCAAGAATGTCGGTGATGCTATCGCATTACCATTCCAGGATCTCGCACCAAAGATTGCTCCGGCAATCGGTAAGCTGGGAGGATCGGTTTCCGAAATGTGGAATGCCGGTCCCGGTGGAAAGCTCACAAGTGCTGTCACACAGACAGCCGGAAAAGTAGGAGAGTCGTTTGCGAAGGTAGGTCCTAAATTAGCAGAGAAGTTCCCAACAATTACCGGTAAGGTCGGAGAGCTTGGAAAAAAGGTATCTGCAATCGTTCCGAAGTTTGGAGCAGTTGGGGAAAAGATGGCTAGTTACGGCGGAGTGATCGGAGATTCGTTCAAGCCAATCCTGTCTAAGGCAGCTACGTTTGCACCGGCGTTCCTGAAATGCATGAACATTGCCGGAGGACTCGGTATTGTCGTAGCAGGACTCGGGCTCTTGCAGGGCGCGTTCGGTGATCAGATCGGACAGATCCTTACGATGGTCCAGACAAAAGGGCCAGAGGTAATCACAAATTTCTGCAATGGAATTACAGCAGCACTTCCGAACTTGATTGCGCAGGGAGCTATGTTGCTTAACAATTTGTTACAGGCAATTACAGCAAATCTGCCGGCTATCATTAGTGGTGGAATTTCCATCGTATCAACACTGATTTCTGGAATTGCACAACAGTTACCTACATTGATCCCGACAGCATTAATGATGATTGTTACATTGGTAGGATCGCTACTTTCCAATGTAGGTCAGATCGTGGATGCCGGTATAGACTTGTTGGTTGGTTTGGCGCAGGGACTGGTGAATGCATTGCCGCAGCTGATTAATCAGGCACCGACTATTATCGGTCAGTTGGCGACGGCGATTATTTCGAACCTGCCGAAAATCTTACAAGCCGGAATTAAGATCATCACAATTCTTGCGACCGGACTTGTACAGGCAATTCCACAGCTGATCGGTAAGATTCCGACTATCATTAGCCAGATCAAGAATGCATTTACCAGTGTGAACTGGGGCAGTGTTGGAATGAATATCGTCAAAGGCATTGCCAGTGGATTAACAAATGCGGCGAAGAGCCTGGCAGATGCAGCGGCAAATGCAGCAAGTAATGCATTGGATTGGGTGAAGTCAAAGCTTGGCATCCACTCGCCGTCACGAGTATTCCGTGATCAGGTTGGTAAGATGATGGCTCTTGGTATGGGTATTGGATTTGAAAAGAATATTCCGATCAGATCTATGAGTGCAGGAGTCCAGAAGGCAGTATCCGGATTGCAGAGATCTGTAAACATTGCAATGTCTGGCGGAGTTGATACACCATCAGTAGACAAGTTCAAAAACTCGCCAGGATTCGATGGTAAAGGATCGATTGATTATGACCGTTTGGAGAAAATCCAGATGAGAGCTGCAGAAAAAATGGCGAAGCGTCCAATTTTCCTTGGAACCAAGAGGATAGATGAACCATTGCCGAAAGGAGCGGTGCCGGCATTATGATAAAGGCATATTATAAAAATAGTAAAGGAGAGGTGCTTTGGTTGACCAAGGCGCCTTTTCGTACTGTTGAGGCTGATTGGTTTGACAGTACGTGGGAAGAGACAGAGGACGGCTATGAAAAGGTAGTTACCTTAGATGTCTTTGGAAAGAGAATGGAGTTCGTGCAGAACATGGAAACTCTGTACAGAATCATTTCTGTAGACGCTGAGACGGGAAAATACGGACGTTTGTATGTGAATGATACATTCTTACCATGCCAGATTTACAAGACCAAGAAAACAGGATGGAAGGGGTATGTGTATACAGAAGTGGAGCTCACATTCCTTGCACCGGAGTTGTCGTGGATCACAGTTCTGGAGAAGAGGTTTTATCCGCAAACAGAACCAGTTGCAGTAAGTGGATTAGATTTTCCTACGGATTATCCATTTGAGCTTGTGGAAGAAAAGCGAGGATCTGGAGTATTTGAAATTGATCACATTATTCCATCAGATTTTGAAATGGTGATCTACGGTCCATGTTCAAATCCAAAGGTGTTGATCAATGGGTATCCTTATGAGATTTTAACTACATTGGAGAAAAATGAGTATCTGATATTAAATACGCTGGAAGAGACAATCACAAAATATCTATCCAATGGCATGACGGCGAATCTGTTTGATGTAAGGGGATATGACTATTCCGTATTTGAACAGATACCACCCGGATTAATATCTGTGAATTGGAGCGGAGAGTTTGGAGTGGATCTGTATATCTTTCTGAAGCGGAAGGAGGCAGCATGGTAATACTAGCAACGTATCAAAGAGAGATTGGCAGTAATCCACTGAAGAGAGCCAACTGTACCTTCGACGTGAACGGGGAAATGAAGTTCTCCGTGAAGATTGCCCGGAGCTATTGGACTAAAGATATGACATATGGGAATCTGGTGTACATTCCGGATACGGAGTATGGCGGGATCATCGGCAAGGTTCTTACCAGTACAACACTGGATTACGTGGAACTGAAAGGTTACACCTGGCGCGGAAGATTGGCATACAAAGCCATTGAGCCGCCATCCGGAAGGGATTATAAGGTTGTGTCAGGAGAACTCAACAAGGTACTCAAAGCATTGATAGAGCCGGAATTTGATGGATTATACGTGGTATCCAGTGTAGATACAGGCGTATCTGTAAGTAATTATCAGTTTGATCGGTATTGCACGTTGTTGGAAGGTGTCACGAAGATGCTGACTTCGGTTGGATATCGGCTGGATATTCAGCACAAGCGGGAGAAGGGCGTTCCGGGGTATGTTTTGATCAGAGCAATTCCAATCGTAGATTATTCTGATCAGATTGAATTGTCCAAAGACTGTGGATTGAATTATACGATGGAAGACATCCGAGATGGAGTTAATCATCTGATCGTCACCGGCAAGGGGGAATTGCAGGACAGAAATGTATTTCACCTGTATGCTTGGCCGGATGGGAGTATTAAAAAGACTCAGTATTACACCGGACTGGATGAGATTGTCCAGGTCTACGAGAACACATCCACTGAGACAGATCAACTGGAAGACCAGTCACTTGATAAGTTGACTGAGCTGATGAGTAAGAAGAAATTCAGCATGGATGTGGAGAAGCTTGGCATTGATGTAGGTATCGGAGATATCGTTGGCGGACGAGATTACCTTACTGGTATGTATGGAGCAAAGCCTATCGAGAACATTACCTGCAGCGTAATTGCAGGAGTAACATCGAAAGAATATGAATTGGAAGGAGAAAATGACGATGGAGATAGTTAGTGGAAGAACCGGAAATCCGCATGTGACAAGCCAGCAGTTCAGGCAACTTGTCGAGGGAACAGTTGGTCAGGAGAGTTGTATTCTAACATCCGGCGAAAATTTAGAACCGGAACTTGCGTCGAATAATATATTGAAGATTCGAAGCGGTATGATGTCTCATCATGGAAATATTTCTAGTGTAAAGATTGGAACCTATGATGAGGTTGAACTGACTAACGGTAGTCAGGGAATGAAGCGCATTGACCTGGTGGTGAATCGGTATATAAGGAATGCCGAGACGAATGTTGAAGCAAATAATTGGGTAGTTATTATAGGAACGCCAGTGGCGTCTGATCCGGCTGTACCGGCATATACTGTTGGCAATTTGCAGGAGGGAGATTTGACCGATGATTGTCCAGTGTTTGAAGTGCATTATGACGGATTAAATGTTACAGAGATCAAAAAGCTATTGGATGTAGCTGATAATTTGGGAAAGATGAAAACAGAGCTTGCTGAATTAAATGGCAAATCTGGAAAGCTTATAGAAAATCAAGATGATTATCAGGTGTATACATTACTTGGCGGAAAAGTCAAAGTTATATCCGGCTCTGTGATTAGAACCGGAGTAGGTAAAGACTACATTGCATTATTTACCGCCGAGCAGTTAAAAAGCTACTTTGACGTAACAGTCAATATAACTCGGCTCAGCGTCTACACATTTAACGGAGATGATGTAAGCCAAGCCGTACGATTCTACGCACCGGAAAACTGGCAAGGTTCTATATATCAGTATTTCAGTGCGGTCGTTTCTGGAAGCATTCGTATTAATTATAGAATGGTATATGTGTATGAATGATGGACCTATTTTTTAAGATAGACCGCTGTGTACTCCGGACGAATATTAGCAGCTGATGTCGTCCAGTTCCTCATTGCAACATATACAGTCCCGTCAGATTGTGCTTTGCATGTCGCCCAAGTGCATGAAGAACCGCTAGCATTCGTGGGGATGGCAGCAACCAGCTCGAATCCATCAGGCGGTATCGGTGTACTGTACACGCCAGCTGTTTTAGCCGCCGGAACATTAACTGTTACAGATATAACTTCCGTTCTTATAAAGCTATTGCCATTT
>ERZ1034878.247-NODE-247-length-29502-cov-11.533161_pt1 | contig 29502 bp, 34 predicted proteins | sample MGYA00520593_ERZ1034878 | MGnify/ENA primary metagenome ERZ1034878 (study PRJEB33766, sample SAMN09781724) | gut metagenome | biome: gut microbiome | host: Homo sapiens | place: Madagascar | study: EMG produced TPA metagenomics assembly of the PRJNA485056 data...
ATATTATTATAATTATATTAATTTTATATGTTAGGGGATATTATGAATATTATTAACTTGGAAGAAGTAGATTCTACCAACCTGTATGCTAAACGAAATTTAGCTCTACTTGACGATAAAACAGTAATTATCGCCAAAAGTCAGACGGCAGGACGTGGTAGGTTTGACAGAAAATGGATAGATTTGGGAGATGAAAATCTTTTTATGACAATTGTTCTAAAACCTTCAACATCTTTCGATTGCAAATATTCAAACTTAACCCAATATATGTGTGTAGTTCTTGCGCAAGTTTTGGAAGATTATGGGCTAAAACCTAGTATCAAATGGCCTAATGATGTCATGGTAAACAACAAAAAAATTGCAGGTATTCTATCTGAAACGATGGTTTGTGGACAAAAATTCAACGGGCTGGTTCTTGGAATTGGGGTAAATCTTAATGCAGAAAAAAGAGATTTAAAACAAATAAAAGAACGCGTCGCAACAGCCTTAAACATTGAACTCGGAAGGAATTATGAAGACAAAAAATTATTTGCAGAAAAACTGCTAAACAAATTTTTTGACAACTATCACGAATTCTTAAACAAAGGTTTTCCACTAATAAAAGATGAATATATTAAAAGATGCAATTTTCTCGGCAAAAATATTTCTGTACAAATTTTTAACACCAGAAGATCGGGAGTTGCCAAGTCTGTCAATGATATAGGTGAACTTATTATAGAAGAAAAAAGTAAAGAGTGTATATTAACAATGGGAGATATATTATGAGCGAAAATTTTATGCTTGGGCTTACACTAATGGCTATCGGCATGGGAACAGTACTCACATTCCTATGCATTTTAATCGCATCTATGCGAATTATGTCTAAAATAGTATTGTATTTAAATAAAGTTTTTCCGGAAAAAATTGAAGTTACAAATACTACAAGAAAAACAGCTACAAACTCCGATGAAGAGTCAATAGCTGTTGCATTAGCTGCAATAATGGCAAGAAGATAAGTTTAGGAAGGATAAATATATGGGTAAAAAACAGATTAAAGTAATGGACACATCTTTTAGAGATGGTTTTCAATCGGTTTATGGAGCAAGAGTTTTTGTTGACGATTTTCTACCGGCTTTAAATGCTGCTGTTGATGCAGGTATCAGGCATTTTGAAGTTGCAGGAGGTGCTCGTTTTCAAGCTCCGATTTTTTATTGCAGAGAAAATGCATTTGAAACAATGGACAAAATCAGAGCTGCAGTCGGTCCTGATATTACTTTACAAAGTTTGGCAAGAGGTGTAAACGTTGTAGGGCTTGATTCTCAACCTCGCGATATCATTAACCTACACGCAAAAATGTTCAAAAAACATGGTGTTACAACTGTTAGAAACTTTGACGCTTTGAATGATGTAAACAATTTGATATATTCAGGACAATGCATAAAAGACAACGGCCTAAGACACGAAGTTACAATCACAATGATGGAACTTCCTATCGGCTGTACCGGAGCACATGATGCAGATTTTTATGAAAGAGTTTTGAGAAACATTCTTGATGCCGGAATTCCTTTTGACAGCCTTGCATACAAAGATGCGTCAGGAACTTCCAACCCAAGAAAAGTTTACGAAACAATCAAGCGAGCAAGAGAAATTCTTGGCGCAGATGCCCATATTCGTTTCCACTCACACGAAACAGCAGGAACAGGTTTAGCGGCATACTTGGCAGCACTTGACGGTGGCGCAGATGGAATAGACTTGGCAATGAAACCTGTTTCAGGCGGAACAGCACAACCTGACATCGTTTCAATGTGGCATGCCGTAAAAGGTACAGACTATGATTTGGGCTTGGACATCGAAAAAATTCTTGAAACAGAAGAAATTTTCAAAGAATGTATGAAAGATTACTTCTTACCACCAGAAGCTTTGGCTGTAAATCCGATGATTATCCAATCTCCACTTCCAGGGGGTGCTTTGACAGCTAACACACAAATGCTTCGTGACAACAATTTGATGGACAGATATCCGGAAATCGTTGCCGCAATGAAAGAAGTTGTTGAAAAAGGCGGTTTTGGAACTTCCGTAACTCCGGTTTCTCAATTCTATTTCCAACAAGCATTTAATAATGTAATCCATGGTAACTGGAAAAAAATTGCTGATGGATACGGGAAAATGGTTCTCGGATATTTCGGAAAAACTCCATGCGAACCTGATAGCGAAGTTGTTAAAATTGCAGCGGAACAATTAGGGTTGGAACCTACAACCGAAAAAGTTGTTGATATCAACGACAAAGATGAATCAAAAGGTATTGCAGCAGCGACAAAACGACTAGAAGATGCAGGTTTGCCTGTTAATGACGAAAATATCTTTATTTCAGCAGCTTGTAAAGAAAAAGGAATTTTGTTCCTTCAAGGCAAAGGATCTATTGGCGTAAGAAAGTGCGAAAAAGCAAACAACGAACCATCAGAAGACAACCAAGGAAATGAATTTACCGTAACTGTAAACGGCAAAAAATACGGAATTGCTCTTGACGGCAAAAAAGCAACAGTCAATGGTAAAACTTATGATTTTGATGTTAAAAACGGCATTGACTCTACTCAAGGCGGCAGTGGAGATGGTAAACCCGTTAAAGCAGCACTTCCTGGAAACGTTCTCAGAGTAAACGTTTCTGTCGGTGACAGCGTTGCAGAAGGTGACGTTATTGCAGTTGTAGAAGCAATGAAAATGGAAACAGAAATTAAATCACCGCTTTCTGGAACTGTTACAGAGGTAGATATTGAAGTAGGCGGGAAAGTTAAAACCGGCGACACATTGGTTGTTATCGCATAAGGTTGGAGGTAGAAAATGAACTTAGTAGACAGTTTATATAAATTATGGCAATCAACAGGTATTGCAAACTTTATCCAGCCGGTTGATCCAAATATTACAAACGGCTTTGAGCAATTTTTACACCAATTCGGTTCTCCAATTATGATTTTAGTCTGCCTATTTTTACTATGGCTGGGTATAAAGAAACAATTTGAACCGTTATTACTTGTGCCAATAGCTTTTGGCGGGTTATTGTCAAACATTCCTGTTGCAGGAATTGCCGAACCAACAGGATTTTTAGGAATTATTTACGAATTCGGAATTCATCAAGGATTGTTCCCATTGATAATCTTTATGGGAGTTGGTGCAATGACAGATTTCGGACCGTTAATTGCGAACCCTAAAACCGCATTACTGGGTGGTGCAGCTCAATTCGGGATTTTCGGAGCCTTGCTTTTAGCCTTGTGTGTCTTTGGTTTTACATTGCCACAATCCGGTGCAATCGGGATTATCGGTGGTGCAGATGGACCAACATCTATTTATGTAACCTCAAAACTTGCACCAGAATTATTAGGTGCAATTGCAGTTGCTGCATATTCTTATATGGCTTTGGTGCCTGTAATCCAACCACCTATTATGAAATTTTTCACAACAAAAGAAGAGAGAAAAATTGAAATGACTCAATTAAGAGAAGTTTCAAAACGTGAAAAGATTGTGTTTCCGCTTGTTGTATTGGGTCTTTGCATAATCTTTTTACCAGATGCCTGTCCGTTAATAGGAGCTTTAACTTTCGGAAACTTATGCAAAGAATGCGGTGTTGTCGAAAGACTTTCAGACACAATGCAAAATGCCTTAATTAATATTGTAACAATATTTTTGGGCTTGTCAGTAGGGTCAAAATTGTCAGCAGATCAGTTTTTGACTTTGCAAACTTTGTTCATCTTGATTTTAGGAATTCTTGCATTTTCATTTGCAACAGCTGGTGGCGTAATCTTTGCAAAGGTTATGAATTTATTTTCTAAGACAAAAATCAACCCACTAATCGGTGCTGCCGGTGTTTCTGCTGTTCCGATGGCTGCAAGAGTAGCAAACAAAGTCGGTTTGGAAGCAAATCCGAACAACTACTTGTTGATGCACGCAATGGGACCGAATGTTGCAGGTGTTATCGGCTCAGCCGTTGCAGCAGGCATTTTGCTTGCACTGTGCAATTAATAAGTCTATTTAATTTTAACTTTTGTGAAAAGCTCGTTTTTTAAACGAGCTTTTTGCTATAATAAAAACAAAAATAAGCATGAGGAGGATTATATGAAAAAACTTGCACTACTTGGCTCCAACAATGGTCATGTTTTAGAGGCTATGAAAAAACATTTTGAGGGGAAAGATATTGAAATAACTTGTGTTTCTGATGATGAACACTCTGAATTTTTTCAAAAAGCAAAAGAATTCGGATTTAAAACAAAATTGTTGCCGTTTGAGATGAATTTTGAATATTTTTCATCACATGAGTTTGATTTAATCGCCGTTTGCGATTACAAACATGAGTTACAAAAAGATGTTATAAAAATGGGTAAATTCATAAATATCCACTATTCTTTGTTACCTGCTTTTCGTGGTAATGACGAGCTTTACAGAAGTTTTAATTCCGGCATAAAGGTTTCAGGGATCACAATCCACACACTTGCAGAAGATATTGAAAGCGAAAAAATCATTACTCAATATCCGATTTTAATTGGCAACTTGATGCATTTTGACGAATTTGTAAACGGGATTTATGCAATCGAAGATAGTCTTTACCCGATAGTTGTAGAAAAGTTGCTTAAAGATGAAGTTTTCGACTTCACAGACTTATTAAATTCTCACAGTTGTGGCGGCTCTTGCGGAAGCTGTGGCGGTTGCCATTAATTTGTCGGTTGAACCTGTACTCCTTTATCGTCAAAATACAAAACCGTATTATCAGAAGAGTGCAATACGTAATACTTGTTCCCGTTCGCGTCTGCTTCTAATGCCGGAAATTGAACAGTATTAAAACCACTTTCTGCTCTTTGTAATTTACCGTTTGCAAAATTGTTTCCATTTACATTTTCAGAAACAAATGCCTTATAAAGATCAGTATTTTGCAAAGCTGTCATTGCTAAACCGTATTTACCATCAGCTTGTGATGGTTTTGAAGCTTTATCAAAATTATTTCCAAGCATTTTTTTCAAAATATCAGTCGCAACCGTATCTCTTGCTGATATATTAGCACCCATATTTAACTGTACATCAAGTCTGCTTGAATTTGATTTGTCATTCAACGTTTGTTGCATAAACATATTAACATTATTTTGATAGAAATTAGGTTTCACTGATTCATCAGATACAACTTGCCCGTTTATGTAATAATTACCAACATTTAAAGCTTTATCTTTATTTCCGTTACGAACCAGATTTTCTGGATTTTCAGGAGCTTTTTGAGGAATTCCGCTTGGAATTTCAGGCTCTTTCGAAGCGTCCGCAGAGGAATGATTTGACATAATTATACCATTTTCAAAAGTAACTTGTGTACCCTTATCATCAAAATACAAAACTTCTTTACTTCCATGTAACGTAAAATATTTTGTACCGTTACTGTCAATTTCGACAGCTGGTAATTGTACTCTATTACCGCTTTCACCTCTTGCCAGCAACTTATTATTTTCACCGGTAAAATTGTCACCATTTACATCTTCACTAATAAAAGCTTTATACAAATCTGTATCTTCTAATCTTTTTTGATTTACAATTTTTTTACTACCATCTTCTCCTTGTTGAATTTCACTATTATTGTCAAGATGATCGCCCAAAACTTTATTCAAAATACTGTAAGGAGTGTCATTGTCTTTTCGGGTCATTGTTTTGCCCGATTGAATATCTACAACAACTTTTGTTGCACTATTCCCATCAGCAACAGTTGTATCCGCTAACTTGCCTAAATCGTTCGCAAAAAAATTGCTTTTCAAGGGTTTCCCGTTTATTTGTTCAATTTCTTGCCCGCCAAGACTCACAGAACCAATATTCATGTTATCAGGACTATAATCTTCCTTTTGAACAAACGGCTTATTGTCGGCAATAATTAATTTATGACCTGCATATATTTTATTTGGATCCTTTATTGATGAATTTAATTTCAAAATAGCATCAATTGTTGTTTCATTTGCCTTTGCTATTTTAGTCAAATTATCGCCACGCTTAATTTGATAAATAAAATTGTTACCATTTACACCATCAACCATTATTTTTCCCTTTCTTTTTATTGTATAACGAGCAAAGATAATGAAAACTTTAATAATTATTAAGAAATATAAACATTAAAATAGTTATTTAGGATTAGTGCATTTTATTTGAATTTCTAGTATAATTAGGGGAAAGAAAAGAAAATAGGGAAAGAGGGAAATATGTCTATTGATGATGCATTGGTAATGATTTTAGCAGGTGGCGAAGGTAAAAGACTTTACCCTTTAACAAAGGATAGAGCAAAACCGGCTGTTCCGTTTGGCGGAAGATACAGAATTATTGATTTTGTGTTGAATAATTTTATTAACTCAGGATTTTTTAAGATAAAAGTATTAACGCAATATAAATCGGACTCTTTAAACAAGCACATTACACGAGGTTGGGCTTTATCTCCGTTTTTAAACCAATATGTAGACTTGGCTCCTGCTCAGATGAGAACAGGTTCTGACTGGTATCGAGGAACTGCCGATGCAATTTATCAAAACGTTTTTCATATCACAGATGAAGATCCGGATTATGTTTGCATTTTCGGTGGCGACCATATCTATAAAATGGACGTTTCTCAAATGCTTGATTACCACAAAGAAAAAAATGCAGATTTGACAATTTCTGCAATTCCAATTCCTATTGAAGAAGCTCACGAATTCGGAATTATAGAAGTTGATGACAACTGGAAATTGATTAACTTTGTCGAAAAGCCAAAAGACAAGCCAAAATCAATTCCGGGGAATCCAAATATGTGCCTTGCTTCAATGGGAAATTATATTTTCGATAAAACAAGCTTGCTCAAAGCTCTTGAAGAAGATGAAAAAATTGAAAACTCAAACCACGACTTTGGCAAAAACGTAATTCCTATGATGCTAGAAGAAGGCAAACGAATTTATGTATATAACTTTAACGATAACTCATTCCCGGGAATGACAGATACAGAACGTGGTTATTGGATGGACGTAGGCAGTATTGATGCTTATTGGCAAGCTAATATGGACTTGTTGGACTATGATCCGGAATTAAACTTATATTCAAAAGATTGGCCTTTGAGAACCTTCAACTACAATTACCCACCGGCAAAATTTATTTGGGAAGAAGGTGAAAGAGTTGGTATGGCTACAAACTCAATGGTTTCAGAAGGTTGTATCGTATCTGGAGCAGGGCTTTCGAGGTGTATTTTGTCGCCAAAAGTAAAAGTAAACAGTTTTTCACAAATTTCAGAAAGTATTTTGATGGAAAATGTCGAAATCGGACGTCACTCAAAAATTAAAAAAGCAATTATTGATAAAAATGTAATTGTTCCTCCAAACACAAGAATTGGCTTTAACCGAGAAGAGGACGAGAAACGCGGTTTCCACGTTTCTCCAAACGGTGTAACAGTTGTACCAAAGGGCGCAAAATTATAAATCTTACTTAATTTCGAAAAGCTTAATAAAACTTGATATTATAGCAATTTTTCCGCTTTACCGGTTTTATAGCTTTGGGTGAAAAGATGAAAATTTCTGGTTTAGATACAACTGCATATACCCCGTCATATACAGGTTCTTCAAGCTTTTTACAGAAAGCGCAACAAAGAGCTTTGGATTTGTTGCCGAATGTGACTTGTAAGGAAGAAAAACTTACAAATGGCATCAAAAAAGCCGGAGAAAAAATTTCCTCTGCAGAACAGAGGTTGATTTTGGGTGCTTCTGCTTTGATGTCACAACCGTTTATTGATGCAAAAAACAAAAACGTTGACGAAAAAACCAGAAAAGTTTCCGTTGCAAGAACCATAGCCAAAATCGTCGCCGGAACATTTACAGGCTATATTATTAGAAAAGGTTGTATAAAAGGAATTGAAGCATTATCTCAGATTCCTAAAAAAGGTGCTTCAAAATGGAAGTCAGTTCTTACACCTGACGGAATTCTCAATAACCTGACAGAGGCCTTTTCTCAATACAGAAATGCAATAGGCACAATCGTTGCACTCTTTGTAATGCTATTTACTAACTTCTTGATTGATGCTCCACTAACCAAATTTTTGACAAATACTTTTGTAAAACTAGGGGAGGATAGAAAATCATGAAATCCCCTACAGAATTATTTTCAACATTCAAAACATATATATTCAAAAAATATGGTGAAAACCCCGGAACAATGTTAGTTCACACCGGAGCTTTGGGCTGGATTTTATCTTCAATGGCTCAAGTTAGCGCAGTTGTTGTAAACGATAAAATTTCGCCGGAACAAAAATCTTTTCTTATTCCACAAGAAATTGCCGATGCGTTCATAAACATTGTCTCTTTCTATGTAATCACAAGTTCTTTTAAAAACTTGGCATCTAAACTTGTTTCAAGCGGAAAAATTTCAACCAAACCGATAAAAAACTTCCTTGAAAAACAAGGAGTTGCAGAAAAAGTTGGGAAATTAAACTTCAACATCGAAAAACTTGAAAACTTCAAAGACATAAAAGGCGAATACAAACCATTCAAAAACGGTGTTGATGTTCTTGCAAGTACAGTCGGCTCAATCATTTCCTGCAACTATGTCACGCCAATTTTTAGAAACAGATTTGCAGCACACGAACAAAAATATGCAATTGCAAAAATGAACAGTAAAAATCCAACACAAGCTCCGGCAACACAAAGAACTTCAATGGACGCATTCATTAGCCACTCTGCAACGAGATTTTCATCAGGCTCACTAAAGATATAGAAACGCAATTATTCCACTCAATATGCAAAAAATCATTACCAAAAACACAGCCGTAAGCTGAAAAAATCGTTCTTGGATAAATTGAGTATCGCTTTCTGAACGGATTTTATGAACAATCGTTTTTGAGTAATCCGTTTTCATATCATTTTTAGTACGCTCAAATGCGCCGTGAAGCATACGTTTAAAGGAATAAGTATTTTCCAAATCTTGTCGTGCAAGAGGATTTGAGATAACGATTTTCTTAATTTTAATATTATCTTCAAAATCCAGCTCGTTATCAATGTAAGCAGACAAATTTGACTTAAAATCCTCGTACTGCGAAGTGTTGTAATTAGTTTCAGGCTCCGGTTCGACAACTCCAGAAAATTTATTGACTAAATTTTTCAATTTTGCAAATTTTTCAGAACATTCCGGACAATTTTGTAAGTGTTCTTCAACATACTTTGCCAATTTGTGGCTAAGCGTGCCTTCTGCATAAAATGTCAAGAGCGCAGTTACTTGTTCACAAGATAGTTGATGTTGCATAATTTCTCCTTATATATAAGCTTTTAAATCTTCCTGTAATTTTCCTCTGGCACGTGCAATTCTTGATTTTACCGTGCCTATGCTCGAATGAGTTGCCGCTGCAATTTCTTCATAACTCAAACCTTGCAATTCTCTCAAAACGATCACTACTCTAAATTGTTCTGGCAATGCTATAATCGCAGACCTGATTAATTTTTCAAGTTCTGAGGAGATACATTTTTCATGTGGTTTGCACTTTTTATCCAAAAGCTGAAATTTTATTGGTGGAGCCTCATCTGTTTCCTCATCAAGCGACACAGTGTCAGGGCGTCTTTGAGTTTTTCGGAGCTCGTCATAAAAAAGATTAGTAACAATTTGGTTAAGCCAACTTTTAAATAATTTTGGATTTTTTAGAGAACAAATATTTTTTGCAACACGCAAAAGAGCCTCTTGGGTTAAATCAGAAACATTTTCATCTTTTTGACTAAGATAGGAAAAACTTGCAAACACATTTTTCTGCACTCGACGAATAAGTTCTTCAAGTGCTTTTAAATCGTCCTGCTGAGAGAGAACCACGAGTTCTTCCAACGACATTTTTTTATACAGCAAACGAGTCCCTGACATAGTTTCTCCTTACATATATAGTAAAGAATTTTTGACAGAAAATGCTCATTCTATATAGTATAGCCGACTGTGCATATTATTTTGCGATTTATTGGAATAAAATTTTTGAATTGCTTTGGTAAAATCACCCTCGCAGCAACGGGGAGAGCGAATTTGCGGACGGACGGAGTGCAACGAGTCCTGGCTACTCTCTCTCCCTAGGAGAGAGTCAACTTGCGTTGTAGCTACAATTAACTCATGTTCTTTGCTACTGTCAACCAAAACAACTTTTTCTGTTTCGAACTTATCGTCTTATCGTCTTTTATTTCTGTAACAGACTTTGCATCTTCGCCTCCATGCCTCTTCGAAAGATATCAATATTATTTTTATGATAAACTGTTTTTATGAATACAGAAATTAAACAACAACTTAACATATTAAAAGTTAGATTTGACAAAATAAAGGAGTGTCTTTGACACAAATAAATTAAAATCAGAACTTGCAAACCTTGAAGATGAAATGCAGTCTCCTGAAATTTGGTCAAATCAGAAAAAAGCATCTGAACTAGGGACTCAAATTCGCGATATTAAAGATAATCTTGCCTTTCTTGACAAATGGCAAAGCGTTATTGATGACATTGAAACAGCTTTCGAAATCGGAGATGAAGACCTTATAAACGAAACCGCATCGCAACTTTCGGAGATGGAACGCGAAATAGACAAATTTGAAGTAAAACAAATGCTCAGCGGAGAATACGACGAGGCAGATGCGATCTTAACAATAAACGCAGGAGCCGGCGGAACTGACGCGCAAGACTGGGCTAGTTTGATGCTCCGTATGTACATAAGATGGGCTGAAAGCCATGATTGGAAAGTGGATTTACTCGACAAACTCGACGGAGATGAAGCTGGAATTAAGTCTGCAACCATAAAAATTTGTGGCAAATACGCTTATGGCTATTCAAAAGCAGAAAAGGGCGTACACAGACTTGTTAGGATTTCCCCTTTCAACGCAAATGGGAAACGTCAAACAAGTTTTGCCTCTGTAGAAGTTTCTCCGATTATTGAAGATTTTGAAAAAACAATCACAATTCCTCCGGAAGATCTCGAAATCGACACTATGCGCTCTGGTGGAGCCGGCGGACAGAATGTAAACAAAGTAGAGACTGCAGTCCGCATTTTGCACAAACCTACAGGAATTGTCGTAAAATGCCAACAAGAACGTTCTCAACTTCAAAACAAAGAAAATGCGATGCAAATTCTAGCATCAAAACTTTTGGCGATAAAACAAGCTGAGCACGAAAAGAAGTTAGCCGAACTTAAAGGTGAAAATGTTGATATTAATTTTGGTTCACAAATTCGCTCGTACGTTTTTCACCCGTACAAAATGGTAAAAGATCACAGAACAGGCTTTGAAGTAGGGAATGTAGATGCGGTTATGGACGGCGATTTGGACGGCTTTGTTGAAGCTTATTTAAGACAAGCTTAACAATTAGGCAATTTTTAGTGTGAAAATTACTTTATATATGAGTAAGGTAGTGCTATGTCTATTGATAATGTGTCTATATCTGCTCATAATCCAAATTACCCGCCACGTCGTAACGAAAACAAAAACGATGAGCTCAATCCTGTTGAAAGAACTGTAGTAAGCAGTGTTGCTCCAGCCCGTAGACTTTGCGACATTCCAAACATGATAAAGAGTGGCGATACTCTTGCAGCTGCAGGGCTTGCCGGTTTGACGCTTGTCAGTTTACCGGAAGACTGCAGAGATTTAAGAGCAGCATACAACCACTCATCGTGTGTTTTAAGACGGAAAAGACTTTCAGTTCCTTATAATTATCACAAATACCAACATGACTTTTCTTTTTTCAGAGGAACACTTCTTCACGAAGGCATGAAAAGAATTAAATCTGCAAAAGGAAAAAGAATTGTCGACAAATTATACAAAGCCGATGTAACTTTGTATAACACAAAATTTGGCAAATGGATTCAAAAACTCTTGGGTATTGAAAACGGAAAACCAGTAAAATCACACATAAAAAACTTGTATGGCAAAGAAATATCAGTACAAAAAATAATTGCAAAGAACGATTTTTTAGGCTTAAAAGAATTGACAGGTCGAGCATTAAAACGAACATCACTATTAGGCGTTGCATTTATGGGCGTTCTTGAACTGCCCAAAATAATTAAATCAGCCTTCAAAGGTAATAACAAAAAAGAAAAAATACAATCTTTAAGTACTCAGTTTGGCAAATCAAGTTTAAACGTAGCTAGTGTAACGGCTGGCATGGGCTACATTGGCGCAATTGGAGCAAAAAAATATGGGGCCTTCGGGTCACTCGTAGGCATGGGACTAGGTGTAATCTTTGGTGCAAAATTTGCAAACTTTATCCAAGAAATATGTAAAAGAAAAGAATAAAAATTTTAGAAACCTTGAAAAACAATAAAATATACTATATAATGGACTCATAGTATATAACAAGAGGCAAAGATGCATAGATGCAGGGGCTGTTACGGGAAAAGTAGATTGTCACGCACCTCTCTCCTAGGGAGAGAGAGTAGCCGTTCGAGTGAAACGAGTTACGGATACGAGAGAGGGGTTGAACAAAATAATAATTATTCTATGCCGATATTTGAAGTCGGAACTAATGTTGTTGCAGAGGGCTACGTGCGTAGCACCTAAACTTTCAGAATGATTAAATATCGTCTACCCACTCTCTTTCTCTCCCTAATAGAGGGAGAGAAGCTTTTCATTGCATCTTTTTTAGGAATATGCAAAAGCACTACTTACAAGATTAGTAAAATAAAACTAATATATGCAAATAGCGCCTTTACAAAAAATTGTCCCAATGGGAGAGGGACTTCGTCCCTAACCTTTTACTTGGCTCATAACTTCGTCAGCGAAGTTTTCTTGACGTTTTTCAAGTCCTTCACCAAGCATATATCTTGTGAAAGCTTTAACGTTCAATTTACCTTCAATCAATTGTCCAACAGTTACGTCAGGATTTTTGATGAACGGTTGTTCAAGAAGAACTCTGTGTGACATAAGTTTGTTTACACGACCTTCAACGATTTTAGCTCTGATTTGTTCAGGTTTCTTTTGAAGATCTTCTTTACCCATTTCAACTTCTGTTTCGTGGTCGATAACTGATTGAGGAATTTCTGCTCTTGTGATGAATTCTGGTGCAGATGATGCAATGTGCAAGCAGATATCGTTCATTAATTCAGCATCTTTGTTGTCTGTTTCGATAAGAACACCGATTTTGCCGTTGTGAATATAAGAAGCAGTGTTGCCTTCATAACGAACAAATCTTCTGAAAGTAATTTTTTCGCCGATAGAAGCGATTTTTTCTTTGATAATTTCAGAAACAACTTTACCGCATTTAGGGCAAGTTGAAGCAAGAAGAGCATCAACATCAGCAGGGTTTGAAGTTGCAACAAATTCTGCCAAGTTGTTAGCTAATTCTTTAAATTCTTCGTTTTTAGCAACGAAGTCTGTTTCACAGTTCAATTCAACCATTGCACCGCAATTGTCAAGAATAGCAGAAGTTACAACGCCTTCAGCAGCGATTCTGCCCATTTTTTTATCAGCAGAAGCCATACCTTTTTGGCGAAGGACTTCCATTGCTTTTTCCATATCACCGTCAGTTTCAACAAGTGCTTTTTTAGCGTCCATCATACCAGCACCTGTTTTATCACGGAGTTCTTTTACCATTTGAGCTGTAATGTTCATTTAATATTTCTCCTTTATAATTGGTGAATGGTGAGTTGTGATTAGTGAATAGTTCTTTACCAAAATATGTTTTGAACTACTCACTACTCACTATTCACTATTTATCTATGTTATTCAGCAGCAACTTCTTCAGCTTTTACTTCAACACCTGCATCTTCAGGTTTGATAGATTCAAGCTTTTTAGCGTTTGCATTAGCTTCTCTAAGTTGTTTACCTTCCAAAACAGCGTCAGCCAATTTAGAAGTGATTAATTTGATTGATCTGATAGCGTCGTCATTACCAGGGATAATGTAGTCAATACCTTCCGGATCAGCATTTGTATCAGCCAAACAAATTACAGGGATATTAAGTTTGTTAGCTTCTTTGATTGCGATATCTTCTTTCTTTTGGTCAACGATGAAGATTACATCAGGAAGACCTCTCATGTCTTTGATACCACCCAAAGTTTTGCTCAATTTACCCAATTCTCTGTTCAATTTAGCAATTTCTTTTTTAGGTAATTTTTCAGCATGACCAGAGTTCATGAAGTCTTCAAGTTCTCTAAGTTTGTTTACACGACCTCTGATAGTTTCAAAGTTAGTCAACATACCACCTAACCATCTTCTGTTAATGTAGTATGCACCAGCTCTTGTTGCTTCTTCTGCAACAACTTCTGCTGCTTGTTTTTTTGTTCCAACGAACAAAACGTTTTTATTTTTAGATGCAAACTCTCTAACAACAGCATAAGCTTCATCAAGCAAATCAGTTGTTTTACGTAAATCTAGTACATAGATTCCGTTTCTAGCACCGTAAATATACGGTTTCATTTTAGGGTTCCATCTTTGTGTTTGGTGTCCGAAATGTACACCTGCTTCTAAAAGTTCAATCATAGATGCTACTGGCATCGGTTTTCTCCTTTGTTTAACTTATTGTACTACGGGAAACACCACCTCATTCGAGCCTAAAATCGGGTTATTATTTTCAAGTTTTGAACTAGGGCAAAGCCTATCAGGTTAGTGTAACCACCTGTATTGTACTATAAACATACATCTTTGCAAATTTTTATTGCGTTTTATTACGTAGTTTGTGTTATAATCTCACTATGAACAAAAAAATTCCAGACAAAGTAATCAACAGATTGACTCTTTACCATTGCATATTATTTGATTTTATCAATAATAAAGAAGATTTTATTTCAAGCAAACAAATTGCACAACTTTTGAACACCGATGATTCGCAAGTGAGAAAAGACTTGAATTATCTTGACAATTCTGGCAAAAGTAGAGTCGGGTATGCTGTTAAAGAATTAAAACTTGCGATTGAAAAAACTCTGGGATTTAAAAAGACTAAAAAAGCTTTTATCATTGGAGCTGGAAATTTAGGAACCGCAATTGCAAACTATGGAAATTTTTCAGACTACGGTTTGAACATTCTTTCACTTTTTGATAATGACCCTAAAAAAGTTGGAAAAGTTGTTAACGGTATGAAAATCGAAAGCATTGAAAAATTACCTAAAATCGCGCAGAACGACGAAGCGGACATCGCTATTTTGACGGTGCCAAGACAGTTTGCACAGTCTACTGCTGATTTTTTAGTTAAATCAAACATCAAATATATCTGGAATTTTGCACCGGTTGTATTATCTGTTCCACAAGACGTTCAAGTTTGGAACGAAAATCTTATGGGTAATTTTTTACAATTTACTTATAACATCTAGTTTGTTTATTTGATACAAATAACGAAGCCCTTCAAGGGTTAGAGTCGGATTTATAAAATCAAATTGTCTTTTTAAATAAGTTGAAATAAGTCCAGAATAACCGCCTGTCGCGACTATTACAGCTTTTTGTCCTAGTTCTTTTTCGCACTGTTCAACAAGTCCGTCAATCATTGCGGCTGTTCCTCTTAAAATACCTGAAAGGATTGCGTCATTTGTGTTATGCCCAATTGCAGCACTTGATGGTGTGATTTCAATTCTAGGAAGTTTTGAGGTAAATTTATTCAAGGCTTTAACTTGTAAATTAACCCCTGGAGCAATAATTCCGCCGACGAACTCGCCTTTATCGTTTACAATATCAAAAGTGGTTGCCGTACCAAAATCAATTACAATAACTGGGTAGTTGTACAAAACATAAGCACCAGCAGCATTTGCAATCCTATCAGCTCCAGCTTCTTTAGGATTGTCAAGGCAGATTTTTACCCCCGTATTTATTTTCGTTGTCAAAACAAGAGAATCCAGTTTAAACACATTGTCTACTGCTTTTTTGAATTTTTTAGTTAATTCTTCTACAACTGACGAAATAATACAGCCATCAATTTTATATTCTTTAAACAAAGACTTCAAAAGAACTTCATATTCTTCTAAAGACAAATCCTTGTCTGAAGCCAATCTATACTCTTCTACAAGGGCATCATTATCAAATAACCCTAGGGTAATACTTGTATTTCCAATATCTGCGGTAAGCAACATAAACTAATCCTCATTCCTGAAAATTAGTTTACATCAAAAATTTCATAATGCAAAATTATGAATATGTGGATTGTGTGTGAATAGAAACATCTGAATACCCTGGAACGACGCCTGTTTTACTTAGAGTTTCATCATTAAATGCTACAAACGCACCTTTGCTGCCAGCATTATTTTTTTCAATCGGGTTTTTAAGTAATTTTTTCATTTTTGAAAACATATCATCTTGTGAACCAATTGCACCAATACGGTCTGTCATAATTATCTCCTTAGATTTTATACTATCTCTTATATATATACTAAGGATATAATTTCCACAAAATTGCTTTATTTAACCAAATTCGTTACAAAAGTTAATATATTTAATAATACTCATGTCAAAATTCACAGAATATTACTCTTGGAATTTGTAGACAGTCAAAATTTTATATCAGAATTTCTTTAAAATATCTTCTTCCAACCTAATTGCTGTTTTGGTTTTTGCAAGTCCGCCTTGAGAACTCTCTTTTAAAAGAGGTGACATTAATTGACCTGTTTGAGCCATGGCGTCAACAACTTCATCTAGTGGAATTACAGATTTAATCCCTGCCATCGCAAGTTCAGATGAAGTAACCGCGTGGATTGCCAAAAACGGGTTTCGTTTCACACAAGGAATTTCCACTAAACCACAAACAGGATCGCAAGTTAAACCTAAAATATTTTTTAATGCAAGTGCTACCGCGTTTAAGATTTGGCTTGTTGTTCCGCCGCGCATTTGTGTAACCGCCGCAGATGCCATTGCCGCAGCAACCCCACATTCTGCTTGACAACCGCCGACTGCCCCTGCAAGAGCCATTTTGTTTGCGACAAGTCGCCCGACTTCTCCAGCTGTAATCAGTGCATTTATTTGGACATCTTCTTTAATTTGAAAATCTTCTGCAAATGCAATTAGAGACGCTGGAACAATTCCGCAAGAACCTGCTGTCGGGCAAGCAACAATCGTACCCATTCTCAGGTTTTGTTCACTCGTTGCAAGCGCATAAGTCATTATTTTTATAGCAGTTTTACCTAAAATAGTATCTGCTTTTGATTTTTGCAACTTGTCGCAATCAAAGCCTGCCAACCCGCTTGGTGATTTTTCAGTAGAATTCAAACCTATCTTAATAGCCGCTTTCATTGCATCAAGACTTTTTTTGGCTTGCAATCGAACTTTATATTCTGAATTTTCGCCTTGTGCGGCTTCATTTTCAAGGGCTACTTCGAAAATAGCCTTTTCATTCTCTTTGCACGTATTATTTAATTGTTCAAAAGTTGAAATTATATTTTCCATATTAGTTTTCCAATTTTTCAATATATCTTACAATGTACGTATTTTTAAGTTCATTAACTGCATCTGTACAATGTTTTGAAAGTTCTCCATCAACACAAATACACATTGAAGCATCACGACCTTTCCCGCTTCTGTCGCAATGCAATGAGGCAATATTTACATTGTCTTCTTGTATAAGTTTCGTAACTGTTGAGATTACCCCGGGGATATCGTCATAAACAAGCAACAGCGTGTTATATTTACCGTTTAATTTGACAGAGAAATTGTTTATATTTGTAATCTCAATTTCGCCTGCGCCAATCGAATTTCCGGAAATTGTCATGTTCAAATAGCCTTCAAAAATAAAATCAACAGCATTTGGGTGACGATTAAAATCCTGTAAAAATTCAAATTTGTAATTAATTTCTTTTGCTTCCGGAGTATCAAAGACGTGTTTAATTCTTTCATCAGCAACAGAAAAACCCAAAATTCCGGCAAGCAACCCTTTATCAGTACCATGACCTTTGCCTGTAAGAGCGTATGAGTTATAGAGTTTAAAAGTTATCTTTTTAGGTTTAGTTTTGTAAATATTTTTTGCCAAAAGTCCAAGTCTGACAGCACCTGCCGTGTGAGAACTTGAAGGACCTGCCATAATCGGCGAAATTATATCTATGATTGATGCTTGGTGCATTTAAAATCTCCTATGATTAGCAATATTATAGCATCTCATTAACTATTGTAAATAATTTATGAAAAAATAGGCAATAAATTTAGATTTTGTGTTTTTATATAAGTGTAGTGTAGGAAAATTTTAGTGTAGCAAAAAGGAGTAGTATGTTTAGTCCTGAATTTATGAAGTATTTGATTAATTACCAAAAGTCTGAGTTTGCACCAAGTAGTACTCAAAAAGAGATAAAGTTTAAGGATCGCAAAACCGGCAAACTTGCTGAAATTTATGCGTTGGTTATGAAATAGGTTTAAAAAGTTTTTCTCTCTCTCCACTTTGGCGCAAGTAAAGAGTCGTACGAGGTAGGGTGCCCTTGTGGAATACTGTCGCTCAAAATGACGAGAATAGCGACTATCTATGAAAAACATTTGTAACGAAACTGTCACTCCGGACTCCGATCCGGAGTCTGTTTTGTTTAATAAGAGATTCTGAATAGCAAGAAAAATTAATGCTCGGTACTCGCATTATTTTTCTAGCTTTCAGAATGACGATTGATGACAGTTAGTAGGTCGGCATTGCGAAATTACGGACGAGTGGCTAACTCAGGGAGCGAGGAACGAAATTCATATCTGCGACAGCAATGTGAATGACAGTTACGAGCAAGAAGTAATTTCAAGACATGAAGTTCTACTGAGCCGAAAGAATCCAGCTTATTTATTGTATAATACAAGTAAATTGAAAGGAATAGCCTTTAAAGTTGTACCGATTTCCCAATTGGCGGGTTAAGCGGCACATTTTGTGAATGGTTGTTTGAAAAAACTATGTCATAAGACCGAATGGCTACGTGCGTAGCACAAAAAAAACGCCATTTCTTTTGGAAATGGCGTTGGAATTCTTTGAATAATTCCTCGTAATAGTGTGAAGTGTAGTGTGCAATAAAACGTTTTTTGATTCCTCGTTTTATGCTTTCCTCGTGTCATATATATAAACAATTTTTGATATATAAAATTGACATAATTGAGGTATATTTCTCATATATTGTTACATAACTTAATATTCTGCTATCCAATTCAATTATTCTTTAAAATATTATAGTATTATAGGGTTGAGGAGATTTTTTAATGAAAATATTAGTTTCAAATGATGATGGGATAGCTTCAAACGGAATTAGATGCTTGGCTGAGGCACTTGCAGAAGAACATGAGGTTTATGTAATAGCACCTGATAGAGAGCGAAGTGCAGCCGGGCATTCTTTGACTATGCATACACCTTTGAGGGTAGAGGAAGTTGAAGCATATCACGGGGTAAAACGTGCTTGGGTTACGACAGGAACCCCAGGCGATTGCGTAAAGATTGGTGTTAGTGCAATTTTGAGTGACAAAGAGCAGCCTGATGTTGTTATCTCTGGAATTAACCATGGTCCAAACCTTGGAGCTGATATTTTGTATTCAGGCACAGTTAGTTGTGCTATGGAAGGGGCTATGCTTGGTATCCCGAGTATTGCAATTTCTTTGGCTTCTATGCATTATGAATATGAAAAGTTTAAATATTCGGCTAAATTTGCTAATTTACTTTTACCAAAATTGAAGGAATTTACTTTTCCTAAGAAAAGCATTTTGAATGTAAATATTCCGGCGTTAGATGAAGAGGATATCGCTGGCGTTGCGATAACAGAGCTTGGGCGTAGAATGTTTACGGATAACTATGAAAAGCGTATTGACCCACGTGGAAAAGTTTATTACTGGCTTGCCGGAGAACTTATTAACGAGCCTGTAGGGTCAAACACTGATATTGCAGCGGTTAAAAATAACATGATTTCAATTACACCCGTAACTTACGAGATGACAAAGGAAGATGTTATGACAAATCTTGAAAATATCTTGTGCAAGGGGGATTCTTGTAACTGGTTTGCGTAATAGTTAAAAGGTTTTAATTGCAAAGTAAATCAAGACGATAGGAATTGCAATCAACAACAGAGTAATAATTATGAATAGAAAACCATAGAATATTACAGGCAGAAAAGAAAGCCACAATTCTATCATATCTAGCCCAAAAAATCTTGTTAATTTGTCCCACCTTTTAATATCTTTATCAAACTCAATACTTTTTTCAACATCTTTAATAGCAGAATTAATACTTTCAACAAGATGAGCATCACTTGTATTTTCTAATGCAAATTTTAGGTCTTTTAATGCTCCATCTTTATCATTATTTTGCCTTTTAAAACTAGCTAGGTTAATAATATATTTTAAATCTCTTTTACTTGCTTCTTTATAGCATTTTAGTACCTTAGATTTATTTTCTAATATTTCATAGCACAAAGCCATATAATAAAAAAGTTCAGCCTTATCAACATATAAAGGATTTCTTAATGCCTTTTTTATAGCTGGCAAAAATTTTTTTATATCACTTTTTATTCTTTTTTTAGTTGCATTTATCTCTTTTTTATTGGAATTTGGCTCGATTAGTTGAAGATCGCATTCAGCAATAGCACAAGAATAATCCAATATTAATACAAAATTTAAGTGCTCTTCATTATGCATAAACTACTCCATAATTATTCTTGCTGGATAATTATTTCGAAGTAGTTCATTAGCAACGCTTTGAGCTTTTTCACGAGTTGTGTAAGAGCCGATTTGGATTGTGTAAGCACCACCAATATTACGCACATATGGTGAAATATTTAAACCTGATTCTGCAATAATTCCTTTTGCAACTTCTGCTTGATCACGTGTTGAATAGTAGCCAACAACAACTTTTGCCGGAGTGGCAGACTGTGTTGTCATGGCTTTTGGTGCTGGTGATGAAGTTACAGCCGGTTTTGGGTTAGCTGTTTTATTAGCAAGAGTTACAGGCTCTTCTTGTGTTGCAACATCAGAATTGTCAGCTTTTTTATGAGTTGGCAAAACAACTTTTTCATCAAGTTCTGATGCAAATGTGTCATCTTGTGCTCTTTTGCCTTCATCTTCTTGTTGGAGAAGTTTCAACCTGTCGTCTACATTTGTCTTATCTGCAACATCTTCTGTTGCCGTTGCATTTTCGTCATCACCAATCGCAACATCAATTTCAGGTGAAAGCTGTTTAGCAATTCCTAAAAATAACAATAACAATATGAAAAATACTGATACAAAAATAATTATTCCTTCGTTAGGTTTTTTTGTAACTTTTTTTTGATATTCCTTATAACTAATATGAGAAGGTCGTTTTAAATCTTCTTCCATTATACACCTCTAACTTTTGTTGATGCTAATACTATATCGTCGATTTCTTCTGAGTAATTTTTCAATATTTCTTGCGCTAACTCTTTGATATCGGTAATTTTAAGTTCACTTGTCAATCCGCTAGCTTTAACTGGAGCACCTGTAGAATCAATATTTATGCCAGTGTGGATAAGTATTGAATTTACAGATTTGGTAGCAATCGAAACGGTTAATTTTTTACCGTCAAAGAACAAATCGTCGCCACTTCTAAAAATCTTAAAACCTCTTTTTTCAAGAGCTTCTTTGATTATACAAATCAATAAACGTTGCCTGAAAACACCTTCTACCAAGCCAATATTGAACTGTTCAGAAATAAAACTAAGCATTGACTTGCTGTAAATCGGTTCGTTGTTAATAACGTCCTCAATATCAACCATTTCAGTCAATTTAACTTCGCATTCACCAATAAACGCAACCGTTGCATCACCTTGCATTTTGAAGTTTTTATAAATCCAATGTGGAGCAAGTTGCCAGCCTTCATATTTAATTTCTTTATCTATAAGTTGAGTTTTCAAAACAATTCCTTTATGTAGTGAGTGTCACCGTTTGCAATCAGAGCATTTTTTAACCTTGTACAAGATTCACATTTCCCACAATGTTTTTTGCCGTTTGAATAACAACTTCTGACAAATTCAAGTGGAATATTGTGCTCAATTGCTTGTTTTACTATATCATTTTTGTCATAATTTATCAAGGGGGCAACAACTTTTGGGTGTTTTTGAGTAGAAAATTCAAATTCCGCATTAATCTTGTCGATAAATTCTTGCGTGTTATCAGGAAAAGTTTGTCCTTCTTCCTTGTTTGCACCAATAATTATATAATCATAGTCGTTCCCATCTGCAAAGCTTCCTGCAATGTTTAAAAACAAACCGTTTCTGTTGGGCACCCAAACGCTTTTTGCCGAATCTTCCGGATTATCAATACCTTCAGGCAACTCTTTATCTTCTACAAGAGCTGTGTGCGTAACGTTTTTCAGCCAATCCAATTTTATAACTTTGTGCTCAATTTTATAATAATCACAAATATTTTTTGACGTCGAGACCTCTTGCTCAAGTGCTTTTTGCCCATAATCGAATGTCAAAGCCAAAGATATTCCGTATTTTTGTATTCCGAGACCAAGACTGACGAGAGAGTCCAATCCGCCCGAAAGAAGTATAATGCCCTTACTCATCGTTGTCCTCATATTCTGAAATCATTGAAACAGCTTCCATTTTCAAATCATCAGAAAAATTTTGCCCATTTGCAACTTCGTCTAAAATCTCACGTCCGATTAGGTTGTAAAGTGCAATCATTGCATTTTTCTTAACCTCTTCATCTTCGTCCTCTAAAAGACAAGTGCGAATAGTATTAACAGCTTGCGGATTTTCGCTATCCATAATTGCCTCAATTGCGTTAATCCTGATTTGCGGAGACTCATCAACCAATGAATTTTTCAAAGCATTAAAAACACGTTCATTGTCATCTAACCTTAGTTTCCCAAGAGCCTCAATAATTCTTTCTTTCAAAAATGTGAACTTGTTCCAAATCCCTTTTTGAGCTTCCAGAATACTGACCAATGGATCTACCGCTCTTAAATCACCCAGCATGCCGAGAGCTGAGGCGGCAGTTTCCCTAAGGTAAACAGATTTTTCATCTTCATCTTTTACAACTTCAATAAGCGGAGCAACAGCGTACCTATCGCCGATTCGACCTAACGCATCAGCGCAAGAAAGTCTTACTTTGTAGTTTTCGTCCTTGTTGTTTAGGCAATACAAAAGCGTCGTAACAGCTGAAGTATCCTTGAGATTTGCAATTGCTTTCGCACACGTAGAACGTACATTTATAAAGTCATCTTTTTTATCAGAGTCAATATTTTTCATTAAAAGCAAGTCTAAAAGAGGATCAAGTGCTGCTTTATCACGAATTCTATCCTCACATTGAATAGTCGCCATAAGTATTTCGGGGTTTTGAGAGTTCGCTAAAATGTAATTATAAATTTTGACAAGATTGTCTTTTTCATAAACCTCATCGAGAGCTTGAATTTTTTGTATAACAACATTTGGGTCTGTTTCAGTATTCAAACCGCAATTTTTAGCTATTAATTCTAAATCAAGTTCTTTTCCCACGTATTTACCCCATCTATACCCAGAATATACTATAAAACTTGATTTTTTTCAAGCTATTTGGGTAAAAATCTATTTTTCAATTGAAAGTAAGCGTTTATTTTCTTGGATTAAAAATTCTTTTTTCGGTTGAAGTTTGATAAAATCCCATGGGAGAGGTTGTTCAAGGTCATAATTTGCAGTTGCATAATACTCCGTATCAATACCAAGTTTTTTTGCAGCAGACTTAAAAGCACCAAGTTTTCCGCCTTGTCTATAAACCTCTATGACAAAATCGCCAATTTTTTCGTCACCTCTTGATAAAACAGCTTGCCAAAAATCCCATTTAATACTTGAAATATGAGCTGTAACCCCAATTTTATGCAACTCTTTTTGCAAATATGCACTTTTCTTTTCCAATGACTTTGAGTTTTCTCGTCCGTTCCACTGGAAAGGAGTATGTGGCTTTGGTACAAAACTAGAAAAACCAAATGAAATATCAAATCCTTTATTTTCTTTTTTGATACGTCTTGCAAGGTTGACAATAGCCTCTAAATCTTCTTGTGTTTCAGTCGGAATACCTATCATTCCATAGAATTTAAACCCTTTGAGCCCACTTTCTCTTGCAATTTTTACCGCATTGAAAATCTGTTCTTCCGTCAAGTTTTTGTTAATAACTTTTCTCAAACGCTCACTTCCTGCTTCAATTGCAAGGGTACAATTCTTTTGCCCTGCAGCTTTCAGAGTTTTTATTACATCTGGCGTAATTGCGTCAACTCGGAGTGATGAAACGCTCATTTCAATATTTCTACCACTTTGAATTTTTTCATAAATATAATTACAAATATCTAAAAATCTCGGGTGAGCACTTATTTGTGCTCCCAAAAGTGCGATTTTGTCAGTATGTTCAAGGCCTAAATCAATAGTTTTTATCAACGTTTCATAAGGAATACAGCGTAAAGGTAAATTCAAGTATGACGCAAGGCAGAAACCGCAACGGTTTGCACACCCTCTTGCCATTTCTATAACAAATGTATTTGGGAAAAATGCTTCTTCACTCAAAATAGGCGTATAAATGCACTCTGAAATCTTTTTAACAATTTTTTTTACATTTTTTGGATATTTGGGAACATAAACTCCTCCAAGTTCTGCCAGAAGTTTTAAAACTTCATCTTTGGGTTTGCCTTTATTGGCTTTGCATAGTCGAACGGCTTCTAAATTAACATCTTCACCATCACCTATAATAAAAAAATCGAAAATTTGTTTATATGGTTCGGGATTTGCAGTAACAACAGGACCACCGGCAAAAATAAATGGAAAATCGTCGTTTCTTTCTTCTGATTTTAGCGGAATTCCATATTTTTCAAGCATTGAAAATATTTCTAAAAAATCAAGATCAAAAGAAAATGAAAATCCAATCATATCTACATTTGCAGGATTAAATGATAAATCTGTTGAGTCAGAATAAATTCGCTCTGCGGTGATATCTTCCGCTTCATCTAGTTGTTTGAATAGCCACAAGTACCCCAGTGACGCCATCGCAAACGAATAAATCGCCGGATATGCCATGACAACAGTAAAATCCGAGTTGTTCAAAGATGGTTTATAAAGCAGAGTCTCAGTTCTCGTCATCTTGTTCTTTGACCTTTAAATTAATTGGTGCCAAATACAATTCATCAATCAATACACACACTGTTGCAGCAATTGCAGGAGATAGAATTACTCCCCAAAAGCCTAAAAATTGTTCTGCTAAAAACAGTGCCAAAAATATCATTAATGGGTGTAATTCCATTAATTTGCCAAACAAAACCGGTCTGACGACATAATTTGAAAGTTGCTGTACAGCCAAAAATCCAACTATAATAAGAATGATTTTAACAAGTCCAACAGGATACGCAACCAAAACTATTAATCCAAGAGCGATTGTTGGACCTAAAATTGGAACAATATCTAAAATTCCGGAAATCAATCCCAAAAGAGTTGCGTATTCTACTCCAAAAATTGTAAGCACGACTGCAACCATAATTCCTACTGCAACCATTGAAAGGATTTGTGCTCGGACATATCCACCGACTTTGTTACTTATGTTTGTCAAAATTTCATTAGCTTTGTCCTTCAAGTCAGGCGGGAAAAAGTCCAAAAATTTCTGTTTTAAATATGCTTTGTCGACAAGAATATAATAAACAATCATTGTTAAAGCAACTGATACCATTATGAGCTGAAATATTGTAACGGTAATACTCCAAGACTGATTTACAAGTCCTTGTGCAAATGTTGGAGAATTTCCCAAAAGTGTATCTGTGTCAATAAAATCCGGCAACTTGTGCCCCATAAATTCTGTGTTCAAAAAGAAATTTGAGAAGTCCGCAACTTTATCAGGAATGGTAATCAAAAAAGTCTTAATTTCCTTATACGCAACGAATACAATAGGGATAAAAAGAGCAATAATTCCGGCAACAGTTCCGAAAAGAACAGCAGATGATGCCAGTGTTCTATTTTTTAGTTTTACCATAAGCTTGCTAACATAAGGATTTAATGCACAAGCTATTACATAAGCTCCAAAAAACAACAATAAAATTCCAATTATTTTAGGAAGCATAAGCAATAAAGTTATTACAAGTATTGTGAAAATTATATTTTTAGTTGTCCAAAACCGTTTTTTAAACATTTTTTATTCCTTTAAATCAATTATATTTATTTATAAATCAATTCGCAATCGTAAACTTGGCTAAGCTACTCAATAACCTTTCCGTCAAACACGTCCATAACCATATTTACGTTGTCTGTGTGCAATGACGCTTCGATTTTCGAGGCAGCATCTGATTTTATAGGCTTTTCAGCTTCTTCTTTAAGTTCTTCAACCTCATCTGCATCAACTTCTGCCGTTTTTTCAACCTGTTTCATAACAGGAGAAGGTTTTAATTCCGGTTTTGGCTGAGATTGCCTGACAGGCTGTGGGGCAGCTGCAGGTTTTACCTGAGCATCGCTTGGGTGTGGAAGTCTAACAACCACGTTAGAGCCAGTTTGACCGAACAAACTGTCCAAAGCTTCAACAATAGCGTGTTTTTTCGTCCCACTTTGCACCTGATTTAAGAAAATTTCGTTTTTCATAGACAAAATTGTTTCATCAGGAGCAATTTTTACAGGATTTGCCCACTGTTTCAAAAGAGCACGTGTAGGCGGACTTTGAATTAAAGTCAACAATTGCCCCCACAAAACAGAGATATCCCCACTATCAATCGGTTTAGATTTTGGCATTGGAGAAAAATCTTCACTCGCATTCTGTGGCTGTGAAGCAGGTTGAGTATTTGGCTCTACTGGTCTTGTAATCTGAGTTGGAGCTTGCGAAGTTGGCTTCGTTGCTGTTGGTTGCGTTTTTTCAACCTCTTTTTGCATCACAATATCAGGTTTTGCGTGTCCGATTTCAGGTTTCAAAACCGGTGATGGAGCTGTTTTGTAAGCAGCAACTTTCACAGGTTGAACTGCTCCGCCCTCTAGTCTAGCAATTCTGTTTTGCAACTCAACAAGTGAGGTATTTTCTGTCAAATTCGCCAAATCAATGATAGCAACTTCAAGCCACAAACGAGGATTATTCGTGAGTTTTACCTCTTTTATGTATTCTGCACATTTGTCAATTAAAAATACAATTTGATGAGTTTCCAAATTTTCTGTCTGAGCTGTCAATGCTTTTACCTGAGCGTCATTTGCCTGTGTAAGTTCAAAAACAATTTCTTTACGACAATTTTTTATAATCAATAGATTTTTCAAATAATCCATTAAGTTTGTCAAAATCTGAACTGGCTCATTCCCTGAGTTGTAAATCTTTTCCAAATTCTCAATTGCACCTTGCGGATTAGAATTAACAATTTTATCAGCAAGAGAATTCAAAGTATCAAAAGACAGACGTCCCAAAAGGTTATTGATATCGTCTGTTGAAATGGCTTCTTCGCCATCAAGAACGCTCAACTGGTCTAAAAGTGCGATGCTGTCACGCATTCCACCAGCTGAATTTTTGGCAATAGTAAATAGTGCATCATCTGTAATGTTAATCTTTTCATTATCAGCGATATAGCGAAGATGTTTCACAATATCGTCCGTTGTAATTCGTTTAAAATCAAATCTTTGACAACGACTCTTGATAGTATCCAAAACCTTATGAACTTCCGTTGTTGCGAGAATAAATATAACATTTTTTGGCGGTTCTTCAAGAGTTTTCAATAACGCATTGAATGCAGTAGTTGATAACATGTGAACTTCGTCTATGATATAGATTTTATATCTGCTGTTTACAGGTGCATACATTACTTTTTCTAAGATATTTTGTGCATCTTCAACTTTTCGGTTACTTGCGGCATCAATTTCAATTACGTCCATCGGAGTGGAATTTGTAATATCAATACAGTTTTCGCAAACACCACACGGATTTATCGTTGGACCTTCTTTACAGTTCAATGATTTTGCAAAAATACGCGCAGTTGAGGTTTTTCCGGTTCCTCGAGGTCCTGTAAAAAGATAAGCATGAGAAATCTTATCAAGTTCAATAGCATTTCTTAAAGCTTTTTTAATATGTTCTTGTCCGACAACTTCTTCAAGCTTTTGCGGACGATATTTTCTGTACAAAGGTATATATTTTTCGTTCATGGTAATATAATAACATAATTATGAGAATTATGGGGAAAATATGAACATTATTAAGCCGGCATTGTTGAAAAAAGGGGATACAATCGGGATTTTAGCTCCATCAGGTGCGATGGGTGAAGATGATACAAATCTTAAACGAGGAATTAAATTCTTTGAGGATAGAGGTTTTAGAGTAAAACTTGCAAAAAACATTTATTCAAAAAGTCGCTATCTTGCAGGTTCTGATGAAGAACGACTTGAAGCGTTGCACGATATGTTTTTGGATAAATCCATAAATGCGATAATTGCTCTCAGAGGTGGCTATGGAGCTATCCGACTGATTAACAAAATCGACTATGACATAATTAGGCAAAATCCAAAGATTTTTTGCGGATATTCAGATATTACGGTCTTAAATGCAATGTTTCTGAAATGTGCCGGTTTATCAACTTTTTCAGGCCCTATGATTATGAGCGACTTTGGGCAAGAAAAACTTTGCGATTATACAATAGACAAATTCTTTCAAACCGTACAGCAAGGGGAATTTGATTATGAAGGTCGTTTTTGGGGCGGTAATCTTGCAACTCTTGTTTCACTCTGTGGACAAGATTTTATCCCGGATTTCAAATTTACTTTGTTTTTAGAAGATTTAAACGAGCCACCATATAAAATCGATAAAATGGTAACACAGTTATTCAATATTGAAAAACTTCGTAAAAACGTGGAAGCCGTTGCAATTGGTGATTTTTTAGATGTTGATGACGATATAAGTTATATTTTTGAAGAACTAAAAATTCCACTCTTTAAAAATTTTCCGGCTTCGCACTCTGAAAAGAAAGCAACAATTCCGATAGGGTAAATTATGCCACTTTTATAGAAAAACCCAATTCTTTTAAAATTTTCAAAGTTGTAGACAATTGTGGTTGTTGTTGACCACTAAAAATAGCATACAAGTTACTTCTTGAAATCCCAGTTTTTTTAGAGATCCCAGAAATAGAATCTTTGGCTCTTACGGCGTATTCAAGAGCTTTTACAAAAGAATTCAAATCATTATCTGCAAGAAATTCTTCAAATCCGATATTAATCCATTCTTTAATATCTGCATCTGTTTTTAAGTCATTTAATATGTATTCATTAAAAGAGCCGGTATTATTCATTATTTGATCTCCATTCATTAAGAAGTTTTTGTGCTTTTAGTATATCTTTTGATTGTTGTGATTTGTCACCTGCATTGATTAGCAATACTACAATGTTATTAATTACTGTGTAATATACCCTATATCCTTTTCCGATGGTAAAACGAAGTTCTGAGATGTCGTTAGACAACTTTTTTGAATCTCCGAAATTTCCATCTTCCAGTCTTAGAATTCTTTGAGTAATACGTTTTCGAGTCGAATTATCCAAAGAATTAAGCCAGTCTACAATGGGAGCCTTGCCCGTAGGAGTTATCAAGTACTCAATTTTGTAAGATACCATACTTATATTGTACTGTATACAGTACAATTTGTCAATCAAATTTCAAAATAATTAATTTTATATTAAGCAACTACTCTCAGAAATTTTTTTATTATAAAATATAATTATCG